>Ga0129333_10006846_pt1 | contig 10786 bp, 9 predicted proteins | sample CPB6_08_DNA_FD_94474 | JGI IMG/M metagenome (GOLD analysis project Ga0129333, IMG submission 94474) | Freshwater to marine salinity gradient microbial communities from Chesapeake Bay, USA - CPBay_Sum_0.6_0.8_DNA | ecosystem: Environmental > Aquatic > Marine > Coastal | place: USA: Chesapeake Bay...
GAGGGTCACGACGAGTGTCTCGATATTCGGCGGCACGAAGGTCGACAGGGAGGTCATCGCCATGCAGAACGCGCAGAAGGTCAGGCCGACCGAGACCAGAGCGACCGCACCGATACCCAGAAGCGAGCCCTCCTTGGCGAAGAAGTGCTTCGCGGCGAGCCTTCCGAGGTAGGGCAGGAGTACGACGAGCATCGCCACCGCAGCCCAGAAGGAGATGGAGCTTACGTCGACCGCGTGACCGAGGATGGACTCCCCGTAGTTCCGGAGGGCCCGCTCGAAAGTCAGCGCCTTGGGCAGTACGTTCATCGTGAACCTAGGGTGGATATCCGAATGTGATTGTCGAGTTTCAAGGGCCCAGGTCGATGTCCACCACAACCTCCTCGCCTGCCTTGGGCGTGATGCTCACCTGCTTGTCGCCCGCCTGCGCGATCACCGGGCCGCCGTCCATGCGAACCTTAACCCAGGGTACGTCCATCATGTCCTGGGTCGCGTCGGCCGTTCGCACCGTGGCAAGGACCTTGCCGCCTTGCGTTAGGCTGACTTGGGTCGGGACACGCTTGCCGTCGCGTAGCACGCGCAGTCCGACCACGCATTCCTCCTTGGTCAGCGCAAGCTTTCGTCCGCCGGCCAGCGCATGGTATGCGGTGGTTCGGTTGACCGCGCCGACGGTGCGTGCGCCCTGATTCCAGACCATCGGGAAGTAGAGTCCGGTTGGCGCCCAGGAACTGGCGTAGACCCATGTCTCAGGTCGTTCCGGGTCGGCATACGAGGCGCGCTCTAGCAGCCAGCCGTGGTTGAGCCCCTTTTTGTCCGGATAGTACTCGGTGAAAAACCACTCGCCGTCCCAGACCTCGACCCAGTTGTGATTGCCTTGCACGGTCACCCAGGTGGGCACACCGGCCACCCGGGCCGGGATGCCCACGGCACGGAAGGCATCGCAGAGAAGGATGGAGAGTCCCGTGCAAGAGGCGACGCCCTGGCGGATGGAGTCGGGCGGGCTCTGGTTGGGTGCGCGCCGACGCGTGTTGTACTCCACCTTCACGAGATCGCGGAGGGCGGCGTTCACCGCAAGGATGGCCTCCCGGCGCGTCTTGCAGCTGGCGACGACGGGACGCAGCCGGGCCAGCATCTCCGCGCGCCAGGGGTCGCGGTCCTCGTCGAGCACGGCGTAGGGCAGCACGTCATTGAGGAAGCGCCAGTCCTCCAGCTCGCGGGCCCACGGGAATTCGTCGCGAGCGGCCAGCGCCAGCCGGATATTCTCTGCGACATAAGCCGGGTTGAGCCGACGGAGGTCGGCAATCGGCATCGTGGCGACCAAGAAGGATGCCGCGATTTGGGAAGGGCTGTTAGCCTCGTGCTCGGTGATGAGACGGGCCCAAGCCTCGGCCTTGTCACCACGCCCATGGACGGACTCGATGCGCATCGCCGCTGCAAAGGTGGCTTGGTCGGGACTCGGAATGCGCGGCTGGGCGTCGGCTTTCCCCTTGGGCTGGGTCGGCACTGGCATGGGCGTTACGACCGTGGGTACGGGACACTGCGTGGTCGGCACGGCGGGCTGCTCCGCGACGAGGGTGCACGAGAGCGCCAGCAGTGGGAGGATGAGGTGTCGCATGTCGAAGTTCAGCGCGTCCACTCCTCACGGCCGGAGACCCAGAGGTCGAAGTTGAGCGGTCGCTTACCGGTGGGGACCATCCGATAGTGTCCACCCGATCCTTTGATCAGGGCCAGTCCCGCGGCGACATCCCAGAGGTTGGTCGCGCACTCCTGGTAGGTGTCTGCCACGCCCTCGGCGACGTAGGCGATGGCGAGCGCAGCGCTGCCGATCATGCGGATCTTCTTGTAGCGTGCGGCCTCGCGCAGGAAGGTGGCCATGGCTGGCCCGTCCTTATCGGCGGCCGCGGGAAAGCCTGTCATCAGGCAGGCGTCGGCCGCGCGTTCGGCCCACTTGGGTTGAATGCGGCGTCCGTTGACGTAACTGCCCTCGCCGGGCACCCCGAGGTAGGTCTTTCGGGCGGTGAAGTCGCGTAGCACGCCGAGCACGGGCTCCTGGCCGCGCATCAGTCCGATCGAGACGCAGGTGCAGGGTTGGCTGCGGAGGTAGTTGTAGGTGCCGTCGAGCGGGTCGACGACCCAGTAGAGTTCCTTGCCCGAGTCGAAGAGGGTGGGATCGCCGCCGAGCTCCTCGCCGATGACAGGCAATCCGGAGACATTGAGTCGCTCGCGCACGAGCGTCTCGGAGTCGACATCAGCCTGCATCTTGACGTCGTCCTCGGTCGTCTCATTGACGCGCCTCGAGGCGCCGTCGAGGAGCAGCGCGCCAGCCGCCTCGGCGGTCGCGAGGGCGAGGGAGCGCAGGGAGTCGAGGTCAGCCATGTCCGCGAACCCTAGGCGGAACCACGCCGGGTTCAAGGTCGACCTTGCTCAGCGCACCCAACCGGTGACGAGGCCGAGTCCGAGCAGAATGAGCAGTACCGAGACCACCCGCTGCACGAGGGGGAGGGTGATTTTTCGGATGAGACGTGAGCCAATCCAGGTGCCGAGGAGGGCGGCAATCGTTCCCGCGGCCAGCATCGACAGTCTCCCGTTGCTCCAGCTCGCCCAGTTGGCGTGATACATGGCGAGGCGGGCGATATCCACGGTGCAGGCGATGATGGCTCCGGTTGCCGCGAAGCTGACTGCCGTGAGCTGGTTGCCCATGCCACTCAGGAAGGCGCTGCGAATGGCCCCCTGATGGCCGGATAGTCCGCCGAGAAATCCCGAGGCAAGTCCGCCGAACCCTTGCCAGCGCGGCGAGGGACGCCAGCTGGAGAAGGCGGGGGTGAGCTCGGCGATGGCGAAGGTCAGCATGACCAGCCCGATGCTGAGCGCAACCGGGGTCGGGGAGAAGGTTAGGTTGCCGACGCCGTAGTTCACGACGTGGCCACTCACCTCGTCGCCGAGTTGCGTCAGCGTCCAGCCGCCAATCACCGCGCCGCAGAGCGATGGGATGCCGAAGTTGAGTAAGACCTGGCGGTTCGCTTCGCGTCCGACCAGCGAGATCTTGAGCACATTGACGAGCAGGTGGACCAGCGCGGTGAGGGCGACGGCCGCCTCGATGGGCATGAAGAGCGCCATTGCGGGCATGAGCAAGGTTCCGAGTCCGAAGCCTGAGACGAACGTCAGCAACGCGGCGGCGAACGCAACCAAGGCCACGAAGGTCAATTCCATGCCCAAAATCTGCCTCTACCGGGCTTTTCCGCAAGCCTCCGTCGATATTAGGTGTGTTATGGTATAATGGTGCTGTTCTTTCCCAGTCGGCCCTGACCGACTGAACGACCAACAGTCTTTCGGGGGTGTTCCGGATTCGATTCCAGCCAAGAGGACGAGCCGGCATGCGGAGGATGTCGATGACCCTCCTTAATCCCATCGGCGGCAAAACAACTGCCAACAACACCATCACGTTCGAGCGCGACAACGCGTTCGCTCTCGCTGCCTAATACCAGCGATAGGACCTAGAGCCTGACCTGCGGCCCTGGATCATCCTAGTTCATGCAGGCGATCCCCTTCTCTGGTCGACATCTCCGGGGTAAGTGAGACGTCGGATAGGTCGGACGGGCGCCCACGCCCAACTCCGATCGAGATCAACCGTGAGGCTACGCATGTAGAAGGCCCGTAGTAAGGGCCGGAAGACGCGGGTTCGACTCCCGCCACCTCCACCTTTCAAGCCTCCCTGAGCCCGCGTGCTCGGGGAGGCTCCTTGCGTTCAATGACCAGCGTGCTCGGTCTTCAGGTGCCGCCGCAACGCGTCGCCGCCGAAGTCATTCCTCAGGTCGCGCCAGACCGTGTGCACGTGGTTCGCGTTGTTCTGGGTGTTGTCCAGCTCCAGCAGAAGGCTCGGCGCCTGGATGCGGTAGTAATGGCCCTCGCCCACCTTCATCCCGCCGCTCCATGCAAAGCTCAGCTGATCGGCTGGGAGTGCCCGCAGCTCAGCCAGCACCGGATCGGCGAGCTCCCCGCGGAAACGTCCGACAAAACGGCTGACAATCTGCCAGAATAGCTCGCGCTGGGGGGTGCCGAGTTGCGCGAGCGTTATGCCGCGTGGCTCGAGCGGCCGTGCCACCCGAGTGGCACCACTGAGGATATCAGCGGGGACTTTTCCGGGGATCAGCGCGATCTCCCGCTGGGCCTTGTCCAGCGTGAGCGCGAGCGCGCGCCCCAGGGTGTCCTCATCCGCCAGCACCTCGGTTCCCGAGAGTGGGCCGGCTGCGACCTTCCCGGGGTTGGCGCCCATGAAGTGCGGTGTCAGGCCGACGGGTTGACCGTCGAGAAGTGTGACCTGAACCTCGAGGTGGTGTCCCTCGAGGCGCCATGCCCATGCGCCCTTTGGTCCAGGCACACCAAAGACGGTCAGATGGTAGAGATTCGGGTCGCGCACCGGACCCCTGCCTTTCTCCAGGCTGGCGAGTACCGACTCCAGGTTCTGGATGGTTTCGGCTTTGCGCGCCCCATCGGCTGAGAGGGCAGAGCGCATGAGTCGACGGGCCAGATTGCGTTGTGGCTCGGTCATGGCTCCAAGCGGGAGTCCCAGCCGCTCAGCCGGTACGAATCTCCAGTTCAGACGCTCATCGGAGCCGAAAGGCAGCTCTGCCCGCGCGCGCTGCGCAGGCTCAAGCGAGTTCAGGAATTCGCCGGCGGCCTCGGTCATCTCGGCGCCGACCTCATGGCCGATGGCCAAGGTCTGGGACAGGATGAGCAGGAGGACGCAGCGCATGTTTGTCTGACACCTCTGTCGGCTGCTGGTTGCAGACCATTGTCACCTGTCTCGTCCCGCCGCCTGACGAAGACAGTTGAAGCCGTCGCTGAGGCCTCCTAATGCCCTGTCATGCCTGGCTTCAACGCTGACATGATTCAGGGGCTCGCCCAGACGGCGCTGATTGTCTCGGCTGGGTGGTTGTTGGCCGCCTTTGGCTGGGTCGGGCCTGAGTCGCGCCAGCCGCTGATGCGCCTAGTCATCTGGCTTTTCTTTCCCGCGCTCATCTATGACAGGGTGCACGCAAATCCTCTGATTTCCACCGCCGGCAAGGCCGCGCTCTTCGTTGGTACGGGTTTCCTGATGATTGTCGGTGGGATTCTCATCGGAGCATTGGTCGGGCGCCTTTTGCGCGTGGCCGACGGCGTCTCCGGCCGCAGCTTCGCCTATGCGAGTGGCATCAATAACTTCGGCTACCTCGGTATCCCGCTGACAGCGGCGCTTTTCGACCGCGATGTCGTCGGCGTGCTCCTGGTGCACAACGTGGGCGTCGAGGCCGCAATCTGGACGGTGGGCGTCGCTTATCTCTCCGGGCACAGTGGCTGGCGTGTGCTGCGCAACCTGATTCACCCCATGACGATGGTCCTGGCGGTCGCGCTCGCGGTCAATCTCATGGGCTGGGGTCATGCCACGCTCCCCACATTCCTCGGCAAGGTTTGCCACACCGTCGGTAACTGCGCGATTCCCGTCGGCCTCATTCTGACCGGCATCTACCTGCACGAGACGCTCCGCGGATTCGATTTCCGGAAGCAACCCAAGGTCACCGCTGGCTTCGCCTTAGTGCGTTTCCTGCTGGTGCCGCTCGCCATCCTCGCGGTCGCCTCCCATGTCGCCGATCCCAACCTGCGCCGCGTCATGCTGGTGCAGGCCGCGATGCCGGCGGGGATGTTCACCTTCCTCATCGTCAGCCATTGCAAGGGCGATGTGTCCATCGCGCTACGCGGCACGATTGTCACCTCCCTGCTCTGTCCCCTGACCATTCCGGTCTGGATTGAGTTCGGCCGTCGTTGGCTCGGGATTCACTGATGCGGGTCGGCACGTTGATTGTCGGGCAGGGACTGGCCGGCTCGCTTCTCGCGCGTCGTCTTGCCGAGTCAGGGTCCGTGCTCGTGGTCGACCCGGCTGAGTCGAACGCCTCTCAGGTGGCAGCCGGACTGATGACCCCGCTGACCGGGCGCAAGTTCCGCCTCACACCCGAGTACCCCCGTTTGTTCGCCCGCGCGCTCGAGGTCTATCGCCCGTTGGGCGTGCTAAGCACAATTCTGGTCTATCGGATGTTCGCGGACGCCGAGCAGCGCTGCGCTGGCGTCGCGCGCGCGCTCGATCCAGATTGCGCACCGTTTGTCGATCAGGTGACCGATGCGGCCGGCCAGCTCGACGCCGATCTCGCCGACTCCCTTGGCGGGGTGCTCATGCGCGGGGCCTGGGTCGATCTGCCGCGCCTGCTCGAGGACAGCCGCGCCTGGCTTGCTGGACGACTCCTCCGTGACCGGGTTGTCGCCCGTGAGATGGAAGATCGTGCCGATAGCGTCCGTTGGAAGGGCATCCAGGCTGACCGTGTCGTTTGGTGCGATGGCTGGCGGGCGATGCTGCCGGGCGGCCTTTGGTCCGATGTGCCTTGGCAACCCGCGAAGGGTGAGGCGCTTGACCTGGTCTCGGACGCACCCGAAAAGTCCTTCGTACTGAATCGCGAGGGCTGGGCTTTGCCGCTCGGCGGCGGTCGCTGGCGCACTGGCACCAACTGGGACTGGGCCGTCCAGGACGAGATTCCGACAGCCGCGCAGCGAGAGAAGCTTAGTGCGCGTTTCGTATCCTACTTTGCCGCGGCGCCGACCGTGGATATCACCGGACATGTCGCCGGAGTGCGGCCTTGCACGCGCGACAACCGTCCCTGTGTCGGCCAGCATGCGACACGCACCCGCCATTTTCTCCTCAACGGGCTTGGCCCTCGCGGGACGGTCTGGGCGCCGACGGCCATCGACGCCTTGGTTGGCCTGATGGAAGGTGGCACGCCGGTTCCCGCCGAGCTTGCGGTCGGTCGGCTGGTCGCGGTCTGAATCCTACCTCAGGGTAGGTGATAGGCGAGGTGAGCCAGCGTCGCCAGATAGAGCATCGTCGCAATCAACCGCCCCCAGAGACGCTCGCGGTCGCTGCGGTGGGGTGCGCCCCAGCGGCCCCAGATCCAGCAGCAAGCCGCGACGACAACCAGGCCGAGCGAGGCGTCACGCAGCCAGCTCGCATCCTCTACCAGGGCGCTGAGCACCCAGAGTAGGTAGAGCGCGTAGCCGAAAAGCGGGAAGGCCATGGCCTGCTTGAGCGTCTCCATCCATTCGCCAGGACGTGGCAATGCGCGGCTGAACGCTGGGAAGGCGACGAGGAGCACGTAGGGTAGGGCCATTCCCAGTCCGATGACCGCGAAGAAGCCCAGCGTCTCCGCCGTGCTGCGCGCCGGGTCGAGGGCAAATCCGAGGGCGGCTCCAAGTCCTGGCGCTGTGCACGGGGTCGCGACCGCGGTTGCCAGCACGCCGGAGAGGAAGGCGCCGGCGTTGCCGGAGGATGCGGCGGTCGTGCTCGCGAGGCCTGTCCCGATCTCGAAGGCACCGGCCAACGACATCCCCATGGTCACCATCAGGACCGTCGTGAGCAGGACGAAGAGAGGGGATTGCATCTGGGCGCCCCAGCCTGATTTCAATGCCAGCGCCAGGAGCCCCAGGGCAAGGAAGCTCGCCAGCACGCCGAGCGCGTAGGCGAGTGACTGTCGGAGCGCCGCAGGGCGGTCAGATCCAGCTTGTCCGGCGAAAGCCAGCACCTTGAGTCCGATCACCGGAAAGACGCAGGGCATCAGATTCAGCAAGGCGCCGCCGAGGAAGGCGAGCAGGAGCATACCTGCCGGGCTTTGGCGCTCTGGAACCATGGCTCGGTTGGTCAGCGAGGCGGACAGTCCCTCGCGCACCTGATCGGCGGTGAGAAGTTCCGAGAGGATGACAGGCGCTGCGTTCCTCCGACGGAAGACATTGACCGGTATACCCTGTCGTCCGAGCCGACTTAGCTCCTCGGTGATGGCCGGGTCCTTGCGTGTCCAATCGGCCCTGAGGGTGACGACGCCGGCCTTGGCGAAATCAGCCTGAAGTGCTGGGTCAGCGTAGACGCGCTTGTTGACCTGACAGGTCGCACACCAGCGGGCGGTGAAGTCGATGTAGACCGTTTTTCCAGCGGCGAGCGCGGCCGACTCAGCTTCGGGACTCCAGGGTTGCCAATCGAGTTGGGCGGGGGCGTTCCCAGCGGAGGTGCCATCCGTCGCACCGCGCTCGGTATGTGTCGGCGTTTCCTTGTCGGACCCCGAGAGGTCGATGTCCACATTGACCCATCGGGTGCGTTGGGTGAGATTGTCCTTAACCTCGGCGATGTAGCGCGTCGGACCGTCGGTGAGTTTCTCCGGCGCGTCGCGCAGGCTCAGGGTCGTGATGGCGGTCGCATGGACCGGTCCGTCCGCAATCGCCACGGGTCCGAGGGTCACCGCGCTGGAAACGAAGGCGCGTTGCGGAAACCAGTTTACCGGTGCCAACACCGTCCCAAGCGTGCGACCAGAGAGCTTCTCGGTGAGGCGCAGGGTGTCCTTGTCGGCGTTGAGGGTTCCCTTGACGGTATAGGTTTCGCGCGGAACGCGTTCCCAGTCGGCCGGAAGGTTGCGTGCGGACGATGACCCCACGGGCAAGGTCAGGCTGACATCCGCCTCCTGAGGGTAGCATCCGTTGTCATCGCACTCGAGCCAGGTGACATGGGCCTTTAGTCTGAAGGCGCCGCGTGCATCGGCGGGCACCTTTGCGCGGAGGTAAAGGTGGGTTTCGCCCTCGTAGGCGTAGTTGATGACGCCCTGCAGGTCGATGCGCCGGGGGGCTGGCCACTCGGCCTCGGCGGTGAAGGCCAACGGTCGACCGCCGTCGTCCGCATTGGTGGTCCATTTCCAAGCTGGTGCCTCGCCGGCATCGCCCGGATTCCTCCAGTAGATGTGGTAGTGGGGGTCGCAGCGGAAGCGAAGCGCAACGATGGCCTCCTGCCCGGGGACAGCGTTGGCGGTCACGGCGATGAGATCCGCCTTGGTGCGCGCCGGGCTGAGTGCGGGTTGGGCGGGAAGCAGGTTGGCCCAGAAGGTGGCGATGAGGACCAGAAGGCGCATGACCATATCCTAGGCCAGCCCGCGGGGCGGGGAAGCCAAATGGGATGTCACCAGGAGAGGTTGAGCACGGCGGTGGCAGCCATGCGCGGGTCCATCCGAGCGCCGAGTGAGGCGTGGATGGCTCGGATATGGCGGTGGACTTGCGCGTCGTGGATGACCTTGCCGTTGACCTTGACCACGACCGGCCGGTCGAGGTCTAGGAGTTGGTCGGAGAGCCACAGGTCGACGGCTTTGACGTCGGCCGTTTGGATCTCGATGACCTGTCCTTCGACGCTGGCGCGGATGACCTGCCCGGCCTTGGCTGTCTCTGGGTTCGGTAAGCCCAGCCAATAGAAGCGGTCGTGGGTGACATCGTCCTGGCGCCAGACAACGGTCTTGGGCCAGGGGTTGCGCGTGAAGCCCGCCATCCAGGTCAGCGCAGCCCGGTCCTCGAGCTCCATCCAGTGTCCCTTGCCAGGCACGATCTTTCCGGAGTGCACATAGGCACCGGGTTCCGCGGCAGCGAGCTCGTCGAGCTTGGCCAGCCACTCGGCGGCGATGCGGTTTCGGTTGTAGGCCTTGTCCTCGGCGCCGCACCAGATGGCGAACGGGAGGTTGCGCAGGCCGATGGGCGAGGCCTCGTTGGGGTGGCCAGCCATCATCGAGGCGGCGGCGAAGCGGTCGGCCAACCGGGGGGCGAGTTGGTAAACGCCGTCCCCGCCGGCGGAGTAGCCAAGGAGGTAGACCCGGTCAGGATTCACGCCTTGGGTTACAATGCCTCCGGCGATGAGCCGGTCCAGCAGGCCGTCGATGTGGCTCTCGTGCCACAGGTTCCAGTTGTCGGTCGGCGCGCGTGGGGCGACAAAGATGGCACCGGGGTGCTGGTAAAGACGGATCTGGTTGCGCCATTGCTGGTCGTTGACGTGTGCGGGCGCGCCACCACCGCCGTGCAGTGAGATGAACAAGCTCCAGCCCTCGGCTGGTTTGTCACCGAAGCGCTGCTCGAGCCATCGGAGAACCTTGCCGTCGACGGCCAAGGTCTTGTCTCTCCAGTCATTGCCGAGCTGCTGGCGCTCGGATTCCGCGAATTCACGCCAGGCGCTGGCCACGGCTTGCTCGGCCTCGGCTCGATTCACGAAGGCCGTGGGTGGCATCCGCTTGACCGGATGTCGGTCGGCCGACCAGGCAAGCCAGCCAATCAGGGCGGCGAGGGCGAGGGCGAGGGCGACAAGCAGGAGTCGGCGCATGGATGTCAGCTGATTTGGCGACAGGGCAGCAGCGCGGCATCCTTCATGCCGTGGATGATCTTCTTGTCCGCCGGGCAGAAGGTGGCGAGGACGCCGGAGAGGTTGGCGGTCTCGCCGTCGACAAAGTAGTAGGGGCAGAGCCGGAGACGTCCGTCCATCGGGCCCACGGTGCCGTCCGGGCGGTAGACCGGATGCGAGAGCCGGGCCGGCTTATGGTAGTCCTGCAGGATGTGCAGGGTCTCGTTCTCGGGGTCGAGCGCGTCCTCGATCGCCTCGAGCCAGGCCTCGCGTGAGACATCGCTGCCCAGCGTGACGCTGCGCGCGCCCCAGGCCGTCTCATGGAAGCCGCTCGCCTTGATAATCAGGTTGCGCTCGCGTTGCGAGGCCTGGGCCAGCTCGGACCACTCGCGGATGGGGTGTCCCTCCACCAGCGGGGCATGCAGCACGGCGGAGGGTGGTAGCTGGGTGCGCTCCATGATCCACGTGCGCGGCACGATCCGCATGAGCGTCTCGAGCTGGTCCTCGGGCAGGTTTTCCTTCCAGTACTCGATGAGCACTGGGTGGTGGAGCAGCGCGAGTCCGAGCTTCTCCTCC
>Ga0129333_10006847_pt1 | contig 10785 bp, 11 predicted proteins | sample CPB6_08_DNA_FD_94474 | JGI IMG/M metagenome (GOLD analysis project Ga0129333, IMG submission 94474) | Freshwater to marine salinity gradient microbial communities from Chesapeake Bay, USA - CPBay_Sum_0.6_0.8_DNA | ecosystem: Environmental > Aquatic > Marine > Coastal | place: USA: Chesapeake...
CCTCGGCCCGGCGCTTCACGAAACCGGGCAGCGGGACAATGAGTTCGATCGAGAGCGTGTAGGTGATCTGCGTGCCCCCACCCGGCGCCGGGGCAAAGGCGTAGGAGCCGTCGATGGAGCGCATGATGTCTCCCTGCACCAGTCGCCAGGACATCTCGTTGGGGGCCTTCGAGTAGTCATACGCAAGCGTGTAGTGCGTGCTGCGGCCGAGCGCCGACGTGCGGAACTCGACCTGTGTGGCGCGGCCCTGCGCGTCTCGGGAGACGACCGTCGCTTCCTTCACGTCGTGGGCCCAGTCCGGGTAGTGCTCGAAATCTGAGGCGACCGCAAAGCACTGCTCGGTGGAAGCATCCACGATGACGGTCTGCGACGCCTGATCAGCCATGTTTTCCATTCTGCTCCATCACGAAAGCGGAACCGTGTCTTTCCAGCGCCGATCCGCCACCGGGAGCCACTTGCGTCCCGGCCACCGAACCCTACGCAACGATCGGGAGCCAGATGTCTCAGCGGCGACCGGCGGGGCGGCGGGTGCGGCGGCTTCGAGCGGTGACGATTCGGGGCCCGAACGACCCGAAGCGGGCCACCCACACCCCCGTCATCCCCATGCCGAACAGCGGCGTCACGATGATGCAGGCTGCCCAGTTGAACTCCTGCGGATCGGTCTGCGAGAAGCCCGCAACCATCACCACGATGGATGCGACGATCTGCAACGCCAGACATCCCTGCAGGACCCGCTTCACCCGCTTGGGCGCAACGGTTCCGACGGCGAAGTACAACTGCGATACGGAGATCTCGTGCTCACGGCTTCGGTTCACTGCGTGCAGGTACGACCAGACGAACCCGGCGATGCCGATCAGCGCCACGACCCCCGACACCGGCGCCAGCACACCCTGCGCGAAGCCCGCCGAAACCAGTCCGAGGGCGCCCGCTCCGCAGATCACGAGTGTCCCGGCGATGTTCAGCCGGACTGCCGTCAGGCCCTCGAGCGGGGTTACGTCGTCTGCCGTCGGCGGTTCCGTGGTGGAGCCGCGGTTCTTGCTCTGCATCACGGTCCATGATGCCAGCGCGAGCGACCGGATCGTCGCCGCTGGAGTCGGTCAGCAATCGATGTCGAGCGCCGCCCCGAGTTGCCGGGTGAGCACCTCGTAGGAGAAGGCCGAAACCACTCGGCTCCGGCTCGCGACGCCCATCTGCGCCCGCAACGCGGGGTCGTGCAGCATCTTGCGAATGGCACCGACCACCTGGCCGACGTCGCTCGGAGGGTTGATGACGAAACCGGTCTCCCCATCCGCCACCGCTTCGTGAGCACCCCCGGATCGCCCCGCAATCTGGGGAACACCGGCCGCTGCGGCCTCCAGGAAGACGATGCCGAAGCCTTCCTGTTCGAGACCACCCCATCGATTCCTGCAGAGCATCGCGAAGACGTCGACGCAGCCATAGAGCGCAGGGAGTTGTTCGTGGTCGACCCTGCCGAGGAAGCGCACCGGAGAACCGGTGCTCACGGCGAGTTTCTCGAGTCGCTCTCGATCGCGTCCGGCGCCGGCAATCGCCACCGTCAGGCCAGGGAACTCACCGGCGAGTTGGGCACCCGCGCGGATCAGCGTGTCGAATCCCTTTCGCGGCACGAGGCGGCTGAGACCGAGGATGACCGGCCGATCGTGTGGCAGGCCGAATCGCTCGCGCGCTGCGGATCTTGCGTCCTCGTCGAGTGGCTCGAATCGGCCCGTATCAACACCGCACGGGATCACCGAGATCGACAGTTCCCGTCCGGCGGCGTGCTCGGCCTCTGCCGCCGGATAACCGCCGGCGGCAACAATGCGACTTGCGCCTCTCAGCACGGACGACAGCAGTTGTTTCGACACCGGAAGGCGTCCCGGGACGGTGACCTCTGCTCCGTGGAGCACGAGTCCGTAGGGCACATCGAGCCATCGCCCTGCGGCACCGAGCGGAAGGGCCGGGTCGAGCATCACGAAGTCGGCGCCGAAGTCCTGCACGAGTTGGTTGATCCGGCGCACGGTCGAGCGTTGCGGGAGCATCACCGACTGCGGGATCCGGTGCACGGCGAACGGTTGGGCGGCGTCCCATTCGGTGGCACCGTCATACGCAGTCGTGAGCACTGCGAATCGATCTGCAGGCAGGCGGCGCCACCACTCCCAGAGCAGCGACTGGATCCCCCCGATCTTCGGCGGGAAGTCATTCGTGACGAGCAGATGCTTCATTGCGCCGACAACTCTGCCCTGACCAAGGGGTCAGAGTCGGTATTTGGAAGGAGCGAGACCAGTCCGAGTCGACGAGTCGCCCAGACGGCGTGCGCGCGGAGGACCGGATCAGGGTCGCAGAGATACCGTTGGAGCACCTCGACCACACCGGGGTCGGCGGGCGACATGCCGTCCCCCGGGTGGGAGGCGGTGTTCCCGAGTGCAATGAGCGCGTTGCGGCGCAGCCAACGTGGCTCACGATCGTGCAGGTACCAGCGCCCGAACCGGGCAAGCAGTTCCGAGTCGCCGAGCGAGAGCAGATCGAGCAGGGGAACCCACGCCTGCAGCGTCGATGCACCCTCCGGGACATCGGGTTCCGGGTCGTGGCGACGGTTCACCGGGCACACGTCCTGACAGTCGTCGCACCCGTAGATGCGGTCGCCGAGCGCCTCGCGGTACTCCATAGGGAAGATGCCCGGCTTCTGGACCAACCACGCAAGGCACCGACGCGCATCGATCACCCCGGGCTCGATGATTGCGCCCGTGGGGCAACCGTCGAGGCACCGGCGGCACGTTCCGCAACCGTCCCCCACCACCTCCGACGGCTCGATCTCGGCGGTGGTGATCACACAGCCGAGGACGAACCAACTCCCTCGACCCGGCAGCAAGATGTTGGCGTTCTTGCCGAACCACCCGATCCCCGCCCGGCTGGCAACCTCCCGGTCGACGACCGTGTTGTCATCGGCATACGCGACCGCTCGGTGACCCAGACGCCGGAGGTCGCGCGCGATCTCCCACAGCGCCGAGCGAAGTGGCGCGTAGTGGTCCTCCCATGCGTAGCGAGCCACACGTCCCTGCGGACCGACGCCGTGCCCCGGGTCCGCACGCTGGTACGAACGGGCGCCGACGATCACCGATCGCGCGCCCGGAACCGCAAGGAATGGATCGGTGGAGCGCTCCGGATTCTTGTACGTGAACTGCATCCCGTCGTGCAGACCCGCAGCCTTCCTCTCGATCAGTTCGCGCCGTGCCCGATGGAGAATCTCCGCCGGCGCAACACCCACGGCGTCCAGGCTGTGCGCACGACCGATACCGACAACGCGCTCGCGGAGATCCATCACATCACCGCGTCGAGGAACTGCCGGGATGAGATCACGTTGGCGCCCAACTGCCGGAGGCTGTTGGCGAGTTCTCGGTCGGTGGTCACGGCGACAATCGGCTGTCCGTCGGGGAACGCACGGGTCAGTCGGCGGATCATGTCGTCACCGCTGTCCCCGTCGCGGGAGAAGTGCACGTTCGCGAGACGACGCGCTCCTGTCCACCCGACCACGTCGTCGTCGCCGTCGAACACGATGTGACCACGTGCACCGGTGCTCCGGACCATCGACTCAACGACAGCGATCACGCGCTCACGCAGTGCGGCCGCAGGCGCGTCGGGCCACTGCAGTTTGGCGACGTTGTACCCGTCGACGATGACGACGATCCCGTCGAGCGAAAGGAGGTACTTCGCAACCTCGACGTCGCTGCCATAGCGACCACCGGGGATGGCGACCGGTTCCCGGCGGGTGTGCTGCCGATGCACCCGAGCGTGCACCGACGCCTGCTCTGCGGCCTGCTCTGCGGCCTGCAGACTCCGCAACATGTCCTGCTCGGCAGCAACGCGGGCGCCGAGTGCACGCTCGAACTGCTCCCTTGCCTCGGCAAGTTCTTCCTCTGCAGCGCGCCGGCGCGCCGCCTCCGCCTCCAGCGTCAAGCGAGCGTCGCTGCCGCGCTGTTCGGCATCGTGTGCGATCTCCTTCGCCCGACGCACCTCGTTCTGCAACTGCTCCACCTGTCGCCGCAGACCCGCAACCAACGCATCCGACTGACCCACCTGTGCCTCGGCCCGCCCGCGCGCCGCGCGCTCCTCGGCGAGTTCGCGCTCGAGTCGCTCGGCGTCGGACCTCGCCCGGGCGAGGTGTTCCTCCACTGCCTCGAGACGGCGTTGCGTGCCACGTTCCTCCAGATTGAGCCGATCAATCCGTCGCTGCTCGAGTTGCAGTTCGATGAGCGTCCGAACCGACCCCTCCCAGCCCTCAGGACGCTCCAGCCACAGCCACTCCACCGGGGAGAATTGCAGTTCGCCGAGACGGGTGCCGTCGCGAACATCGGCAAGCACGACTGCACGCAGCGCCTCACTCTCCTCCAGTGCCCGACGCAACACCACGGCATTCCGTCGGTCCAGACGACGCAACTTTGCGAGCGGCCGGAGCGCCTCGGGGAGCGTGTCGACACGGTCCCGCGGGAAGGAGCGCAGCACCTCGTGCGCGAAGTCCAGCACACCCCGGAGGGCGTCGTCATCGATCAACGCGAGGCGGCCTCGTTGGACTCGCTGACGAGCACCTCGAGCGCCCGCGCTGCCGCACCGGAGTCGATCGACGTCGCAGCCAACTCGATACCCTCGGGAAGCCCCGGGGCAACGCCGGCCACAACAAGCGCCGCACCGGCGTTGAGCACGACGATGTCCCGGTGGTGCCCCCGTTCGCCGGCGAGCACCCTGCGGGCCGCAGCCGCATTCTCGGGTGGCTCCCCACCGACGAGGTCGTCGGGGGTTGCCGGCGCCAGGCCGAGTGACGCAGGGTCTACCGAGAACGTCCGCACCTCGCCACCGCGCAACTCGATCACGGTCGACACCCCCGTGGTGGTGAGTTCGTCGAGGCCGTTGCCGTGAACCACCCATGCCGCTGTCGCACCGTGCGCCCTGAGTGTCGCGATCATCAACTCGGCAACGGACGGATTGGCAACCCCGATGACCTGACGCTCGACACGCGCAGGGTTGGCCATCGGGCCCAGCAGGTTGAACGCCGTAGGCACCCCCATCTCGCGTCGGGCAGGCCCGGCGAAGCGGAACGCTGGGTGGTACGTGGGTGCAAGACAGAAGCCAATACCTGCGCGCTCGATGCATCGCTGCACGCCGGCCGGCGGTACGTCGATCGCCACTCCGAGTGCCTCCAGTACATCGGCAGAGCCGCACTTCGACGACGACGCCCGGTTCCCGTGCTTGCACACCGGAACTCCCGCACCCGCAACCACGAGCGCAGAGATGGTCGACACGTTGATCGAGTGGCTCTTGTCGCCGCCCGTACCCACGATGTCGATCGCTCTCGAGCGAAGCGATGCATCGAGGCCTACCGGTGTCACTGCCTCGAGCGCGGCCTCGAGGAGGCCGCTCATCTCCTCGCCGGTCTCGCCCTTGGCCCGAAGCGCAACGAGGAAGCCGGCGATCTGTGCAGGCGTTGCATCGCCAGCGAGGATGTTCGCCATCGCAGCCCGGGCCGTGGCCCTCGACAGGTCGGAGCCCTCGAGAAGCCGGGACAGTACGGACGGCCACCCATCGAAGTTCGGTGCTGAGGTCATGCGGGATTGTCTAACAGCAACCCGCACGCTTCGTCATCACCGTCCGTCGGCCCGGCCCAGAGAGCGGACGGCGGGCCCGGCGGTGCCGCCGGCAGGCTGGATCAGTCGGCGAGGTCGGCGAGCAACTCACCGACGGTCTCGTCCGCAAGCAGGATCTCTTCCCGATACGCAGGGTGATCGCATTCGAGGACGATGCTTCCCTTGCGGGCCGACTCGATCTGCTCGGGGGTGAAGTCGAACGTCACGTAGTGAACGGCCGCCGTCACCTCCTCGCGGGTGAGCTGCGACTCGTGCTGCTCCTCGGGACGGCAGCGCACCGAGGTGCCGTCGGCAAGCCGGAGGACGAACGACCGCTCGATGCCGACGAGCCGCGGCAACCATTCGCGCATCTGGTCGTCCGAGGTCAGCTCGATGAAGACCGTTGCGCAGAGATGACCGCGCTCGGGGATCAACGGGTTGTAGATGTCGAGCTCGGTCTGGATGCCCTCGTCGGTGAGGATCTTTTCGACGCGGGCCATCTCCTGGATCTGGAGACGAACAGTGTCGCGGTTCTCGAAGATCATCGTGATCACGGTTCCGACGGCAATGCGTCGACGCCGCTTGATCTCGATCACGCGGGAGCGGAACTCCGAACGCTCACGCTCGTAGGCGCGAAGGTCGGCGATGTCGTCGATGGTCAGCTTGCGGCTCACTTCTCCTCCGGGATTCCATAGGCACGGGCAATCATCTGCAGCGGGTGCAACGGCTTGCGCCCCGTCTGCTCCTCGATGGCGGTGTTGGCGAGGTGACAGTCGCCGGTGACGACGTCGCCCCCCGCACGCTCGAGATCCTCGGCGAGCTTCTTGGCGATCGGCATGGACAGCTCGGCGTTCTCTGCACGCAGACCCCACATACCGTCGATGCCCGAGCACTGCTGGACGAGCTTCACCTTTGCACCGGTGAGCTTCATCAGGTCACGCGACTTGAAGCCGATGTTCTGGGCACGAAGGTGACACGGCGTGTGATAGGTGACGTTGTCCGGCACCACACCGGGGAATTCCGTGTTCAGCTCGGTGCCCTCGTCACGGTGCACCTTCATGAGGTACTCCGCTGCGTCGTAGGTGTGCTCCGCCACCAACTTTGCGTCGGGGTCGCGCACGTAGTCCGGGTAGTCCTTCTTCAGGATGTACCCACACGTGGGCTGCGGGACCACGATGTCGTTGCCGCGGCGCACCTCCTGGGCGAGCGCCTTGACGTTCTTCTCAGCGATCTTGGTGAACTGGTCGAGGTCGCCTGCGTGCAGCCACGGCGCACCACAGCAGCCGGCCTCGGCAGAGATACTGCACTCGATGCCGTTGCGCTCGTACACCTTCACCAGATCGTGCCCGATCTGGGGCTCTTGGTACTCGACGAGACACGTCGGGAACACGGTGACCCGGCCCTGACGCTTCTCGAGGCGGAGTGCGGCGCGCTTCTTGAACCACGTGGAGAAGCGCTGCTTCGCATAGGGCGGCAGCAGACGGACACTCGACACACCGGCGGTCTTCTCGATGACCTTGCGGATGGGCGAGCCCGGCTTTGCGCCGACGATCTTGTTGACGACCGGGGCAGCAACCGAGCTCACGGTGCCGACAAAGTCGGTACGCCCGAGGAACTGGTTGGTCATCTGGTCGCGCAGGCTGACCTGCTTGTTGGCGTGCCGCATCGCATCGACACGCAGCATGAGACGGGGGAAGTCGAGCTCCCACTCGGACAGACCCGGGATGTAGGGGCAATTGACGTAGCAGAGCTTGCACTGGAAGCACTCTGATACCACCTGGTCCTGCTGGGCGGGCGTGAGCCGTCCTGCGTCCTGGTCCTCGTGGCGGTCGATCATCTCGAACAGGGTCGGGAACGACGTGCAGAACTTGAAGCAGAGGCGGCAGCCGTGACACAGGTCGAAGACCCGCGTCATCTCATCGCGAACGTCCTTCTCATCGAGGTACTTCGGGTGATGCGGGTCGTAGGTAATCGTCATCGTCGTGATCCGTGGTGCAGCAGGAGGTGGGTGGGGGTGGCTGGAGACGTCAACGGCGGTGTGCACCGGCCGGTTGGCCGGCACACACCGCCGCAGGACTCACGGTTGGATCAGAGTGCCTTGAGGCCCTGCTCGAAACGACCGGCGTGGCTCTTCTCGGCGCGGGCGAGCGTCTCGAACCAGTCGGCGATCTCGGCAAAGCCCTCCTCGCGGGCGGTCTTCGCGAAGCCCGGGTACATCTGCGTGTACTCGTAGGTCTCGCCCTCGATCGACGCCTTGAAGTTCTCCTCGGTGTCGCCGATCGGCAGGCCCGTCGCCGGGTCGCCGACCTGTGCGAGGTAGTCGAGGTGGCCGTGTGCGTGGCCGGTCTCGCCCTCGGCAACCGAGCGGAAGAGCGCAGCGGCATCGGGGTAGCCCTCGACGTCAGCCTTCTGCGCGAACCACAGGTAGCGGCGGTTGGCCTGGCTCTCGCCGGCGAACGCGTGCTTGAGGTTGTCCTCGGTCTTGGTGCCCTTGAGGCTCATGTTGTGCTCCTTGTTGTTGTGTATTGGTGCCTTGCGGCCCGGTTGGAGATCGTTGGTCCGGCGGGGGCAACCGGCATCGAGTCGCTCAACTTCCGTGCGCGTTTGGCAACGTGCTTGTTGAACAGCCCGGAGCACCCGTGCATTCCCGGCAGAGTCCCCGGAAGATCACGTGTGCCGTATCGATGACGAATCCGTCCCAGCCTCCGTAGGGATGGAGTTCCTGTGCGGCCGGCACGTCCACGTCGCGCACCTCACCGCACGACGAACAGACGAGGTGGTGGTGGTCGCCGACGTTCGGGTCGAACCGCGCTGCACCGGTGCCGAGGTCGAGCATCTGGATCTCGCCCATGGCGGCGAGGTCGTTCAGCGTCTGGTACACGGTGCGCAGCGAGATCCCCGGCATGACGGCCTCCGCTGACGCGAAGACCGACTCTGCGGTGGGGTGCGCGCAGTTGCCGCTGAGCAGGCGGAAGATCAGTTGGCGCTGTGGCGTGACCTTCAAGCCCTGGGAGCGGAAGGCCTCGGCGAGCTCGGCCGGCGAACGCATACCCGGGAGGCTAGGAAGTCGTTGCTGATCTTCAACTCTTGAAGATTGACATTTCGTGCGAAATTGGTCACGCCCACTCGACGGGCCCGCAACGTCGTGATCCGTGACCGGGGTTCTCGCGCTCCGCTCGGTTGGATCGCGGGTCCGGATCGTGGATGCTGTGCAGGTGGGCACTCGGTCCGACCGTTTCGACCTCGTGGCGATCCGCCGGGGTGCGGGTGTGGCGGCGATGTTTGCCCTTCCGATTCAGGTGATCGCCCGGATCGCCGTCGACGAGGACCGGCGCTCCGGGTGGACCTCGGTGATCACCCTGGCCATCCTCGCTTCCCTGGTCCTCGGCTCCGGTGTGGCTGCGTGGCACCAACGGCGCAACTCGCCACTGTCCCACGGCGTCGTCACCTCGGCTTCGGTGTTCATCGCGCTGCAGTTTGTCTTCAGCATCGTCAAGGTGCTGAAGAGCGACTCGATCGCATGGGGCCGGATCATCGTGAGCCTGGGGCTGTCGTTGGTCGCCGGCGTGTGCGGCGGCCTGCTCGGCTCCACGTTGTTGCGTCGTGGGATGGAGCCACAACGGTGAACGGTGCCGTGCTCGTCATCGATGTGGGGACGAGCGGCACACGCGCCGCAATCGTGCGCGATGACTCCACCGTCACGCACGTCGAGTACCGCCGCACTCCCCCCGATTCGCCGTTCCCCGGCCTTGTCGAGTTCGACCCCGTTGCCCTGGCGTCGATCGTGCTCGACCTCGCCTCCTCGGTGCTCGCTCAAGGCGGGCCCGTTGATTCCGTGGGCATCTCCACCCAACGGGGGTCCACCGTTGTGTGGGACCGCAAGACCGGCGTACCGATCGGCCCCGGGCTCGGGTGGCAGGACCTGCGGACCATCGGCGAGTGCATGACGGCCCGGGTCGAGCACGGCCTCGTGCTCGCCCCGAACCAATCCGCTACCAAGGCGGCGTGGCTGCTCGCCCAACACGCAGATCAGGGAGACGAGCTGTGCTTCGGCACCATCGACTCGTGGCTCGTGTGGAACCTCACGGGCCGCCGGGACCACGTGACCGACCACACGAACGCCGCGATCACCGGCCTCGTCGAACTCGACGGCGCGCACTGGTCGACCTCGATCGTCGATGCGCTCGGGCTGGGTCGCCTGACGCTCCCCCGACTGGTCGAGTCGAGCGGTGTGGTAGGCCCAGCGTCCGCCCTTCCCGGGTCGCCGCCGATCGCCGGGATCACCGGCGACCAGCAGGCGTCACTCGTGGGGCAGGGCTGTGTGGTGCCCGGGCGGGCCAAGTGCACCTTCGGCACCGGCGGCATGCTCGACATGGTGACGGCATCGGGCCCACCGGCCGCCGCCGGGCGCCTCGAGCACGGGACGTTCCCGATCGTTGCCTGGTCGCGGAACGGCTCGCTTGCGTGGGGGGTCGAGTCGATCATGTTGACGGCAGGAACCTGCGTCGACTGGCTCGTCGACGACCTCGGACTGCTGTCGAGTGCGGCCGAGTCTGACGAGGTTGCCGCCTCGGTTCCGGACTCCGACGGTGTCGTGTTCGTTCCGGCCCTCATCGGACTCGGAACCCCGCACTGGGACTACGGCGCCCGCGGCACCCTCAACGGACTCACCCGGGGCAGCACCCGGGCACACGTGGTCCGGGCGGTGCTCGAGGGGATCGCCCACCGGGGTGCCGACCTGCTGGAGGCAGCGGAGGCCGACGGTGGACTCGTCGTGCCCTCCCTCCGGGTCGACGGGGGGATGTCGCAGAACCGCACCTTCGTGCAGGCTCTGGCCGACGCAACCGGAAGGCCCGTCGAGGTGGCCCCCTACACCGAGTGCACCACCCTGGGGGCCGGCTACCTCGCCGGTCTCGCCACCGGGGTGTGGGGAGGGTTCGACGAGATCGACGCCGCCTGGCGGCCCTCCCGGCAGGTGGAGCCACGGGACCACGAGAGCGGCATCCGCCGGGCGGACCGGGAACGCTGGCGTGCGGCCGTCGAGCGATCCGCTGCGTGGATTCCTTCGTTGTCGGCTCTGGACTTCTAGAATCGTGAGGCCGTCGCCCGGTCCGAGAGGCCGAGAGTCACGGTTCCGAGAAAGGACACCTCCCTCCGTGGACAACCCGGATAC
>Ga0129333_10006849_pt1 | contig 10783 bp, 11 predicted proteins | sample CPB6_08_DNA_FD_94474 | JGI IMG/M metagenome (GOLD analysis project Ga0129333, IMG submission 94474) | Freshwater to marine salinity gradient microbial communities from Chesapeake Bay, USA - CPBay_Sum_0.6_0.8_DNA | ecosystem: Environmental > Aquatic > Marine > Coastal | place: USA: Chesapeake...
AATCCTTCTTATTTGACAGATGCAACTCAACAAACAACTAGTCCTGATAATAAACCATCAGTTAGTGACCCAATTCCAGTACCACCACCTTCACCAGATTTAGAAACTCAGAAAAATCTTTCAGGAAAATATCAAAATAATAGTTTTGCAAACCAAGACCCATTTTTACTTTATGTACAGAGATTTGTAAAAACAAATAAAAATGTAACAATTACAAATACTTATTATACAGGAACTACAGCAAATCCAGTAAATGTATTAATTAATAGTGTTACAGCAACAACATATAGCCCACTTTATGATGAAGTAAAATATAATGATTATTACAACTCAATAAGAATAAAATTTATTAATCTTCCTCCAAATAATCTTGGAGACGCAAATAGTGCAATACAGTATCTTTCATTTGTATCCTATGTAAGAAGCATAATAAACGGAAACACACTAGGTAATAATAGAGTCTTTTTACAAGGTTCTTTTAATACACCTAATTTTACAGCAACTGCTATTGATACAGAAAATATTAGTTTAGGAATAAAATGGGATTGGAATACTGCTAAAAACTTTTTTGAACTTTATTGTGATTTAAAATTAGATGTTAATTCTGCACAAGATGCGCTAAATGGTGCTACTGTTTATTCAACAAATTCTTCAGGAAATAAGACATATAGAAAAAGATTAGAAACCACTGGTGATGTAAGAATAAATTGGAATCATCCTAATCAATTTTTAGATGATTCATCATTTAAATGGTCATTTAGAGCTGAACTATATACAGAAGTAATAGAAACAATAACAACAATAATTATTAAAGTTTAAAATCATATATGCCAACACCAGCTCAATTTTTTCATGCATACTCAATAAAAAACCAATGGTTAAATTTTAGTTTATATTTTACAAATTTTATGTATAAAACTAAAAATAAAGTACACAGAAATAAAGTTTGTAGAAGAATAACAAGTAAATATAGATTAGCAGGTAATGAAAATCCAATAGGTGGTAAACAAAAAAATAATATTTGGTTAGCAAATGGTGAAACGACCAAAACAACATTTATAGAAGTAAATAAAGAGGATTTTATTACTTTTTTTAATTATAAAAATACTAATCAAGCTTTACCAACTAATCTTAGAGATATTGAACAACTTGGATTTAGAGTTAAAAAATCAGATGTAAAGGGTATTTATATGAGGTCAGAAAATCCTACATCAAACTCAGCAACAAATATAACAAACCAAGAAAGAGATTCACAAAATCAAGCTGTATGGAATGATAGTGTTTCATATTATTTTTTAAAAGGTGTAAACGATAATGATATATTTAAATATTTAGTAAATTCTAATGTTATATAATGAATATTGTAGACCAAATAAAACCTGAAAAAAGATATCTTTTAGCAAATGAAGAAGATATAAATTTAAATCTAAGATTAAAGACTAACTTTAATGAGTTAAATGAATTTAATAATACTAGAATTATATCTTTATCTGAGTTATTTACTAAAGAAAGAAATGAGTCTACAAAGTACAGAATATATGGAGTTATAAATTATTTATCATTTTTAAGAAATAAAAATACAACAACTAAAACATTAAATGACCTTTTTAGTGATGATAATACAGCAAATATATTTAATTTTGAAGATTATTTTGAATTAAAATTATTTAGACCAATACAACAACAAACATATTTTGATATTTCAACACGACATTACGCTGAAAAATTAACAGCTATAACAGAAACTAAGGATTCCAAACTTAATTATTACGCATATTCAAAAAATATCTTTAATGAAAGAAATTATAGTTTTATGTTTAATACTGTAAATGTAAATCCTAATGAAATAGTAGAATTAGATAAAGAGTTTATTTATAATAATAATATTTATTTAGGATTTATACCAAAAAATAATTTTGTATTATATGAAAAAGTTTATGATGCAATAGATTATGTTGATTACCTAGACCCACTTACTGAATTTGGTTATGATGAACAAAGCTTAACTGATGCTTTATTAAAAGATATTTATGATTTTACAGATTACTCATTAGCTGATTTTAAAAAGTATTTTTTAGATAAATTAAAATTTTTTTTAAAAACATATAATATTAGAATTACAGCACAAAATATTAATCTAAATATTAGATTTATAAGAAATTATCTTGAAATTGGTAATAATGATTATTACAATCCGGCAGCATATGTTTCAAATCAAACTATATTCGAAGGAGATTTTATTCAGTTTGATAGGGAAAATTATTTATTTAATAGAAGAATTAAAAAAGAATATTTAATTGTGTTAGTACTTACTGATACATTTCAAGGACTTGCTTCAGAATTTAATAGTTATGTGAATTCAAATTATTCAGCATTTACAAAAACAGTTTCTACTGCTTCACAAACTGTAGAAGTTAAGTTTAGATTTAAGTATAATCCATTCTATCCCATCGAATTAAAAAAATATACAACATATTTAGAACAAATAAATCCTAATTTAAGAGGTATACCAATTCCACCTGATAATGCAATAAGAATCACAGCAGCAATAAGTGATAATGATAGAATTATTTGGAGAAATTTAATGCCATATGGTGACCCTGATAATTATGATAATCCATTTATAAATAATACACATTATTTTTTTAATGACATTATATTTATGATGAAACCTGATTTTTCTGATAGAAATACAGGAATTTTATTTAATGATTTTTTATTAAACTTTACCAATAATAGATATAATTTTAAAAAATCTAATATAAAGATAAAACCTGAGGTAGCACCAGGACTCTGTGAATAATATGATAAAACTTGTCAGAGATGTTGAAATTGATTATGAAATTAATTTTGATTTAGAGCATACTCATAATTTTATTCCCAAAAGTGAATCAATTAAAAAATACATTGATTCAGAAATTGAAAGGGTTTTATATGAATCTTTATTAGAAGATAAAGATGTTGAAATGCTTTCATTTAAACCCTCTCCTGATTTTATAATAAGACCATATTTTAATGGAATTGGTGATTATAACGGTGCAGGTTTTACTGATTTTTATATAACAGCAAATACTTTATATATTGAAGAATCATTTTATTTATTTGATATATATGATAGTTTTTCAGATAATAATCAAAAGTTACTATCAAGAAATTTTGCAAAAGGAACAAAAGTTATTAGAAAGAAACAAACCGATATAGCTTTTGAAAATAAAACAATAACAAAAGAATTTGCAAATATTTATATTCCAACGTATTTTACTTATACAGGTGATACCTGTTACATGAAAATTCAATTTTTTAATTCAACAAATGGTAAATTGAGATATTTCAAATGTAATGATGACCCAACCAATCAATTAGATAATTCTAAAAATTATTTAAAGATTTTTTTAGATAAAACAAATAATACCTATAAAATCATAGGTGGTGATATTTTAACATTTAACCCCAATGTTTATAAAATAAGTGAAGTTATTGAGCCAATAAAAGAAAAAGAAGAACTGAATAACAATATCACAACTAAACTTAAGCCAAACGTAAAAACAGAAAAAATTATTACAAATAAAGGTAGATTCATATGATAGCAGAATTAATATTATACTTTTTTTCAAAATTCCTCCCACTATTTTTATTTTTGGGTTCGACATTTTTTATTATATTTGTTTGTTATGTATTCTTGAGATGCATGAGAAAACAAGAAAAATTATCAGAATCTCTTTCTAAAAGAGAAAAACAATATTTTTATTTAGCAATAACTTATATATTTACATATATTTTACTATGAAATTTAAAAAAATAATTGAAGAACTAAAAGACTACATCGTTCAAATTAATTTTGACGATTTTGTTGATGTTTATATGTCATTTCCATCTGATTGGGATATGACACCATTTTTTGATGAAAATGAAGTTTACATCTTAGAAAACCCTAAAAAGACATTTGAGAATGATGGTAGAATATATAATATATATCAATTTATTTTAAAATCAGTAGATAATACTGATGATTTGTTTAATATTCTTGTTCAAATTAAAAACACTTTTTTGGAAAGAGAAAAAATGTTGTTTGAATTAAATAAAAAACTTGAACAAGAAAAGAAAGAACTTGAAGAAAATATCAGTAAAAAAATTAATTCACTTCGTGGTATTCAATCAGCTAAAAAACCTAAAAACGAAATAGTTGAAAAGATTGAAGAAGTCAATGAATTAAAAAATATAGATGATATCATGACTATTTATAATAAATAAGTCATAATGATTTTTAAAGATTCAGAAGAACAACAAAAACTTTACAGACAAATTAGAGTTTCAATAGGTGAACCTGTCCGTGATTACGGTGATTGGGTAACCGATGATGTTATTGAAACATATGTTGAAATGGCTATAGAGGACTATATATCTTATTTAGATAATTGGTTAATTGAACAACAATGGTCTTCATTAGAAGGTTTAAGCATTAGTTCTGCCAATTTTGTTGAAGCATTCACAACTAAAACTCTTGATTTTGAAAAATCTTTTGCTATTGCATATGGCAAACAAACAGGTATTTCAACATTAGGCGAATGGGAACTTAAAAGTGATTATGTTACTATTTCTGCCGATACACAAGTATATTTAATTCCATCAGGAAGAGAAATAAATGAAGTTCTTTGGTATACACCACCACAAGTTGCAACTAATATTCTTGACCCAATTGGTATGGGTGGTGGATGGTTTGGCGCACCAACAGGATGGTATTATGCAAATGTTCCTGCACAAGCAATGTTACCATCATTCTCATTAATTTTATCCACTATGGATAGATTACAAAAGAAAAAGATTATTCAAAGTGAATTAACATATCGAATAGCACCAGGACCAAATAAAACAAAAAAACTTTTCTTATATCCAATACCTGGTAGTAGAGAAGAAATAGTTGGTAAGTTTGGTAAATCATATGAAGGTTCTAAAGTATGGTATTTTTACTATGACACACTTGATAATAACCAAAGAGATAAGTGTTTAGAAGAAAACGAAGATATTGTAAAACTTCCTTCTGATGTTCCTATTAGATTAAAAAAATGGGATAACCTAAACTCACCATCAAAAAATAAAGTAAGAAGATTATCAGTTGCATATGTAAAAAAATACTTAGCAACTATTTGGGCAAAAACATCAGGTAAAATTAAATTACCAACAAGAGATGATGTTTTAGAAATTGATTATAAATATTTTGCAGAAGACTATGATAAAGAAAAAGATGCTATATTTAAAGAATTACAAGAGGACTTAGCTGAATTTACATATCAAAAAATTATGGAAAAGAAAGCATCAATTGGAGAAAATTTAAATAAAGTATTATCATTTGCACCTGCACAAACTCAAATAATTTGGAAATAAAAAATGAACAGAACACCGTTTTATAATCAAAAAGACTTTGAAGCTGATATTAAAATGTCAAAAGACTATATCGATGAAGATATGAGTCTTAGTGTTCTTTTATTTCAAATTAGTATAACCAATTCACAAAAAGATATTTATGGCGAAAGTATGCCAAATGAAAAAGAATTTCTTGACCCTGTAAAATTAAGTGTTTGGATATCAATTCCACCTTCAGAAAAAACAAAAATTGGTGGAAGTATGTTACTAAATGAAAATGTTGAAACGGTTAAATTAGGTGTTTATATTGATGAATTAGATAAATTAGGTATTGACATTAAAAGAGGTGATTTTATTCTATTTGATGACAATGATACTAAGCGTTTTTATGAAATAAATACAATAACTAATTTTACGACATCAAATCAGATGTATAACTATAAAGCTTTCTATAATGATATTACAGCAACATATGTAAAAGAATATAGATTGCCACAAAATCTTAAAAATATACTTTAATATGGAAAACAAAAGATGTGGTTGTGGTTCAACCAAAAAGCCAGCAACAGTAATTAGAAGACCTAGAAGATAATGGAATATTTAGCTTTTTCAATTTTTATTGGTTTTTGTTCAGCACAATTAACCAAACTATTAGATTTTTCCTTTAATGAAGGAAATGCACTTGATTGGTATTATATGTTTTTATTAGAACGTGTAGAACCAATTTCTAAAAAATTAGCAAAACCACTTGGAACTTGCATTAAATGCTTTTCTGTTTGGGTTTGCTTTTTAGTGTTCCTTATTTTTGCTATAACAAATAATATACCTTGGTATTTTTTGTTAATATCAGAAGGAATTAGCTATTTTTTTATTGCTAAAGAGAGTAAATCTCTCTAGAATCGTATTTCTTGACATACATCTTAACCAATCTACCTGCTATAGCATTGGCTGTATCTTCTATTACACCTCCAATATCAGGTATATTACCTTTTATTTTACCTTGTAAATCTTGCTTCTGATGCACAAGTTCATGTGCTAAAGTTCTAAGTATGTCAGCAATTTGTCTTCCTTCAGCAATAGTATAAACACATTTATCTGATGGGTTATAACCTCCTGTTGTAATGTTCAATTTATTATTCTTAACTAATAAGAATACTCTTATGTCATTCGTAATACCTAACTCATCCCTACAAAACTTTAAAAACATTTTTAAATGTTTAAATTTTGCAGGATTTAAATTGTCTATTTTTTTAGAATAAGAAACCTTAATCATTTTATTATAAATAGTAAATAAAAAAAGGGGTAGAAAAATCTACCCCTTAATTTTTTATTCTAAGTTAGATTAGGAAATCGTATCTAACATGAATTCAGAAGGAGACGCTACAGGTAAACCTTGTACTAATACCTTACCATAGAATCTGTTGTTAACAACCTTCTTAGCGTAACGAGTCATGATACCCATTACAGGTTTGAAATCAGCAGGATTAATGGTTTTAGGCATAAGCATCAACGGTACATATGGAGCGTAGATGTAACCTGCATGGAAGATTGAATCTCCTTTGTGTCCTACAAGAACAACACCAGCAGGAGCATAAGCATCAACATATACTGTGTATCTGTTAGCTACATTACCAACTTTCTCAATACCTAAAGAGAACTTAGTTTCTTCAGCAGAAGCATCAGAAGCATGGAAGTACTCAAGGTCATTAAAGATTGCAGCAACTTCAGGAGAACATACAACCCAATTAGCACCACCACGAAGAGTGAATTTCATGATTTTAGCAGAGATTTGGTTAATCTTAGTAATCAAATCTTGGTTGTAATCCTTACGAGTAAGTGCAAGAGCAGATGTAACTCTTCTGTCATAACCACCCCAATCGAAGAATTCAACATGGGAAGCAGATTTGCGAAGGTCACGAAGGATTTCACGGTCAATTTCACCCGATACAACTTCAGAAAGAAGTGCAGTTAATTCAGCTTCAACATCAATTGAGTGGAAAGCATTAACATCTTGCTGAAGTTCAGGAGTGAAGGTAGCACCTAACATTCTCTTTTCAACAGACACATCGATAAAGTCGAAAGTGAAAGTAACTTGAGGAATTTCAGCATCTTCTTCCATACTAGAATAAGTTCTGTAAGAAGCTGTGAAACTTAATGGACCTGTAGAAGCAGAATAACCACCTGTAGTACCTGTTCCTGGAGTAGCACCATAAACACCTGCTGAACTTGGACCATCTAATAACAATTCAAGTTGAATATAATTAGTACCTTTAGTAACAATTTCTCTACCATATGCTTGCATTGGTACTCTAAAAGGAATTGAAGAACCTGCTGCGATGTTGTATGAAGAATCACCAACTCTTGCAACTAAATCTTTGTCACAAACAACTTTAAGACTCATTAAGAATGATTCGGTATCAACAGGGTTACCAATTGGACCACTTAATTTACCTTCATTATCAGTAGTAAAACCTGTTAATCTAACTGAAACTCTTGAAGCAACTGAACCTGAAAGAATAGAACCTCCCATTATTTGCAAAGGAATTGCTCCTGATGGAATAACTCTACCTTTAGTTCTATCAAAAAGACCACCATCATCATCTAATGAACTTCCTGAATTATAGAAAGAGTCATAAAGAGAAGTAGTTTGATAAGTAGTACCACCTGATTTAGCAAAAGGGAAATTTGAATTATAGCTATTAGCTGCATTAGAATAAACACCATCAAATGCTGAATGTCTATTATTAGTTCTAACAGAAATTTTAGGGTTAATGAAATACAAACGACCAATTGGCATATTCATAGCCTGAACTGATACGATTTCATTTGCAAGCAATTTTTGGAAAACACGTCTGATGATTGGGAACGCAACTGTCTCAAAAGAACCTGAAGATGTAGCATCAGTAGATTCGTTAATGAGATAAGAAGCTTGGTTCTCATACAATTGAGCAATGTTTTCAGCCATGTGACCTTCAAGGCCATCAAGCAATCCGAACTGATTCCACTTTTCGGTAATCAATTCACGCTGTTCACGGAGTTGCTTATACTCCTGACCAACTTTTCCTGAATTTAGGATTTCGGTAATTCCGTACATAATTTTTTAAGTTTTTTAATTTAATTTAAATAGTAGAAAATTTTCTCTTTTTATTATTTTCTACCAAAATTATAGTTAAGTAATTGTTTAAACCTATTAGTTTCACTGTTTTCATTGATTAAATTCTTTTCTGTGACAACAACATTGTCAGTTCTATGAATTCTACCAACTTTATTTTGTACTGATTCATTCAACATTGAACCATCTTTAACTGTTTGCTTCTTTGCAAACTCATTTGTTAGTGAAACGTAGGTCTCTTTAATTTGTTCTTTCGTTTGTGCATTTGAGAAACGGTGAATAATTTCTAATTTTTCATTTTCTCTTAAAGGATGCTCAAGTAAAAACTTGTTTACAAATCCTGCTTTTAATGCACTGATTGTTACATCATAGACTTTATTCTCTAATGATTTAACTTTATTTACAAATCCTTCATTTAAGGACTTATTTTCTTGCTTAAGTTTTTTAAGTTGTTCTTTTAAAGACTCAACATCTTCATCAGCTTCTTCAGCTAATGGTCTAATTCTTTCTTCTCTATTTCTAGGACTAGGTGCTTGATGTTTATTACTTTGAGAACGTCTTATTGACATACCTTCTTCAATATCTTCCTCTTCTTTCATTGAAGAAAGCATTTCTTCAATTTCAGCTTCGGTTAAATCAGTCGCTTCTTCCATGCTAGAATCTAAAGTTTTAGTAGGCATACTAGGCATATCACCACCCTCAAGCATTGCATTCATTTCTTCAAGTTCTTCCATGCTCATTTCTTCAAACATTTCTTCAAGTTCACTTCTTTGAGCAATTGAACCTTTTGGCATGCCAGGGTTTTTCACAAATTTATCTCTTGTTCTTGTAGCAATAGACTCACTTTCTAGTCCTCTCATGCCACCATCATGCATTGCTTCCTCAATATCCATTTCAGCAAGCATTTCATTAATGTCTTCATCAGACATTTCATCCATATAACCTTCATCAGACATTGATTCCATACCATATCCACCTTCAGGCATATCGATTTCATACATTACATCTTCTTCACCTAAATCTCCATATTCGCCACCATACTCACCACCTGTAGGTGATGAAGGTAAATCATCATCCATATCATAACCTTCATCATACATGTCTTCATCCATAACATATTCTTCTAATTGACCTATGTTTGAATAATCAGGCATATCATCATCCATATATTCATCTTCTTTTACAACAAAAGAATCTTCCTCATCCATGTTGTAATATGCTTCAACCAATTTATTAAAGCTTACATCTCTTAAATCTTTTAAGACTTGTTTTTTTGTATTTCTCATTTTAGTATTATTTCTTTTTAAACTTTCATCTAAACCAAATCCTCCAAATCCTTCATCTTCCAACATATTAGCTGCTGTATCTTTTGCAACAGAAATTGCAGTTTCAAAATCACCATCTTCTAAAAGTGACTCAATTTCATCAAGACCATCTGCAAATATTGCTGTATCTCCTAAATCACTACTAGTTAAACCACCTGTTTGACTTGATATCATTATATCAACTAATTTTTTAGCAGCACCTCTTTCACCAACTTTATCAATCCAATTTTGAATTGCTTGCATTTGTTTTTCAGATAAAGCTTCGTTTATTTGTTTTTTTCTATTTATTTTTTTATTTGAAAAAGCTTCCGCTAAGACTTTATCATCAACTTCAACATCAGAAAATTCCTCATCATCATCATTACCGAATTGAATATCTTCTTCATCATCTGAATCATCCAAATCTTCCTCATCAGAATCCATATCTTCTTCGTCTGAATCACTCACATTTTCAGAATCTTCCTCATCTTCATCAGAATCAGCTTGAACTAATTTAAAACCATGTTCTTCTGCTGCTTTTCTTAAAGCATCTAAATCCATTTCCTCATCATCAGATGTCATTTCCTCATCATCAGAACTCATTTCCATGTCATCCTCATCACTAGATTCTTCATCATCAGATGTCATTTCTTCATCATCTTCATCAGACTCTTCTTCTGATAATTTTTTTAGTTCTTCTATCGTTTCATTAACAGAAGAATCCTCATCAATTGATTCTTCCATATCTTCACCTGCGATTAATTTTTCAAATAATGCAGCAGATTTTTTTTCAAGTAAGTCAGCACTTTCATTAATCAATTGCTCTTTAGCAAGTTCCAAAGATTCATTCTTGATATTTTCTAGTTCTTGCAAACTATCCTGCAATAAAGATTTTTTATTATTCATTTTAAGTTTATTATCTATATTTAATTAGTAAAAAAATTAACCACCAATAATTTTTCTTATTGAATCATCGTGTTTTTTTACATTATTGTTTTGTATTTCT
>Ga0129333_10006850_pt1 | contig 10783 bp, 4 predicted proteins | sample CPB6_08_DNA_FD_94474 | JGI IMG/M metagenome (GOLD analysis project Ga0129333, IMG submission 94474) | Freshwater to marine salinity gradient microbial communities from Chesapeake Bay, USA - CPBay_Sum_0.6_0.8_DNA | ecosystem: Environmental > Aquatic > Marine > Coastal | place: USA: Chesapeake Bay...
ATGAAGTTAGATGCGATGAACGAAGAACAACGCCTGTCTACGTATTCCAATAAACTTGACAGAATGATTCGTAATATTCTCGCATCAAAAGGAAGTAATTTGGTATATTCCCAATTTAAGACAGTCGAAGGTCTGGGTGTGCTAGGAATCGCACTGAAAGCCAATGGATTTACAGAGATCGTGGTCCAGGGTTCGGATCTAGATCCCTATTTATCGCCCGAGACAGTCGAATCCCTAAAGAAGGGTCCAGAATCAGGTGAAAAACGCTTTATCTCATTTACAGGAGAAGGTAGTAAAGAGCGTCGTTCTCTGATTCTTAATATTTTTAATGGAAATATTGAAAAACTTCCACCCAAGATTCAGAAGGTATTTCTTGACTATAACTACAATGAGGATAAGAACATCCATGGTAAGATTTGTTGGGTGATTGGAATTACAGGTGCAGGTGCAGAAGGTATTTCATTGAGATGCTGTCGCTCTGTCCATATCATGGAATCCTATTGGAACAATGTTCGTCTAGATCAAGTAAAGGGTCGTGCTATTCGTATTTGCTCCCACACGGATTTGCCCTATGCAGAACGCGATGTGGAGATTTATACCTATTGTTCGGTATTTAGTGAAGAGCAAAAGCGATCTAAATTGGATATTACACTAAAGACAAGCGATAATAATGAAACCTCTGATGAGCATGTCTATAATGTAAGTATTCGTAAAGACAAAATCAACCAGGCGATTTTAGAGGTCATGAAAGAGGCCGCAGTCGATTGTGGATTGAACTCTGCCGATATTGGAAATGTTCAATGTTTGCGAATGAATGGTCCTCCTGATCATTATCTCTTTGATCCCAATTTAGAAGTAGATAAGCGCCTCACTGGAATTCAGTTGAAGGAACAAGCCTTTGAAATGGGGCCCGAGGAGAAAGAAGAACCCAGTGCTTCAAGAGACCCTGTGGAGGCATCCCTTTCAAAACCCACAAAGAAAACGGTTCGTATGAAAACCATGATGGTCAAACGCTTTCAATTAGATGGAAAGGAATACTATATGTTACCTGATCCAAAGGATAATCGTAAATTCCGAATTTACAACCCCCTGGATGATGATTTTGATAAACCCCTCGGCGAGTTTGGTGTGGATCCCATTACTCAACGACCCTCAACCATTACATGGTTTTAATCGGATGAATAGAAAATAATAAAACATCTGCTTTTTTTATTTGCCAATTCAATAAGCAAATAAAAAAAGCCAACTGTCGGAATTGAACCAACGACCTATACATTACAAGTGTATTGCTCTACCGTCTGAGCTAAGCTGGCGGATCATACGATGGCAGTAGGATTCGAACCTACGCGTGCAAGCACCACAGATTAGTAATCTGCTCCCTTAAAACCACTCGGGCATGCCACCGCATACTCACGGATATCATATACCCTTTAAACTCTTTTTTGGGTTATTCTTCATCGGCATCGATACGAGTTTCAAACTTCTGATACTCGACAGGAAACTGAGTATACTTCCAGTTACCTAGACAATCACGATAAAGATCACCTTTTGCATACACTGTAAAATAATCAAAAAAGTGAATCCATGCCAAATCATATTCAAATGCAGAGGTTCCATATACACCTGGCATGCCACGGTGTCGTTGGGCTCCCCAAATTAACCAACATTGACCTGAGGGTTGGCCCGACCATGGGTGCGGGAAAAACGTCTGATTGGTCTGAAACATTGGACTTCCATGGTCGATCTTCATGTATCCAATTCCACCCCCTTTTCCCTTTGAGGATACAGTCTCCTCCACCGCATTACAATACAGATCAAAGCTCGTTCCAAAATTGTGAATAAAAAACAAATACCACTTATTCAATGGAAATCCAGAACGAAAAGGGACCGTCTTCACACCGCCTCCTCCAAAATTATGTTCTACCGAAATGGAAATAGAACTACCACTTGGTGTAGCAATCAATGACATATATCCAGCCCCTGGAGCAATCTTTATCAATGTTTCCTTTACAGGCATTGACTGAAAACGCACAGCAAAACTGAGAGTCTTCCAACTCTGGAAGGCGATGCTATACATATCAATTAAGGATCGAACATTGTTCATACGAATAAAACCCTTCTTCCCTGGGACCGTCTGACGATCATCTTTTCGTGTAAATACAGTCTGTCCAAAAATATGGTTTCCATCAATCCATTGCCCGAATGCTTCGGGCAATCGTTTCTCCTCAAAATATCCATTCTTCAAATTCACCTCCCATGATAAAAAGGGAGCACGTTCCTCTAAGGTCAAGGAATAAAAGGGTCTTGAAAAGGGGTTTGGACCGCTACATGCGGTTGTATTCATCAAAAAGGAGTTCCATCCGCACCCTGCATCTTGGAAGAATGCCTTAAAAATATTGGGCGTAGAGCCAGAAAACGGTGTGCACGATTTGGATCCATACCATGTGGGTCCCTGATACCAATTGTTTTCAAACAATCCTGGCTCATCGGCATTAATCTGCCACATTACCTTCTTCAATCGCTCATGCGGTTGATTTGTCGAAAGCCAGAACCCATCGTCCACATTGACTTGAAATTTTATAGAGGCATCCTTTTGTGCACGAACGTCCGTGAGTTGGATCATGGAACCACAGGGTCCGCCTCCCGTCTGGGGAACACGAGAGGGTCCAGGCTGTAATTGAACAAAATCAGGCTCCACCGTTCTACGAAGAAATCCTCTAAGAGTGGGTGGTCTTCCGATATGCCATTGCGGGACAAGAACAAAGAAAAAGACTTCAATGCCCTGACGATAGGGAACACGCTGGACGGCTCTCTCAATATTTACACCAATTAATCCCGCCATCGCTTGACGTTGTCTCTCATATTTTGATCCTTGATCTTCAAATCCCTCCTTCAATGGACCCGATGGAGTATTGGCATACATGTCATTATACAGTTTTTGGATATACTGTTTGACTTGACCCCATGTTTCAAAAGAATTATAGAAACTAATTGTCTTCTCCGATGGATATTTATTACCTGATGCATTTCCTCCCATCTTCAAAAATAATCGCTGTAAACACTGTAAACTGTATGGAGGTGTTTCTGAATCTGTAATTTCCGAGCACATGTCATACTGATCAAAGGCTCCACGACGCAAACACAGATCACGCGCTGCCAATCCAAGACCACTGGTCTCAGGTTTGGTTGTTTGAGCGGCCAATTGTCGAGCCGAGTCTAGCACCTTCTGAGCCGTTGCGCGGCCTTGTGCAAATATTTCCATACTCAATGGGGGCTGTGCCTGTCGCTGATACATTTTAAGCGCAACAGAATCTTTCAAATTTGCCATATAATCATTGGGCGGTGGTGATCCGGCCAAAGCCAATGCCAATGCGCCACGTTCATTACATCCTGCTGCTATCACCTGTCGACGGATGCAATTTGCCCCAAGACGGCCCGCTATCGGATCACATGTTCGATCAACAACGGGTCCAGGACCTGCACCCTCAGGAGGAGGGGGTGGACATTTATCTACCGAACGAACAATCGCTTCGGAATCGCATGCTCCACGAGGATCGGTGGGATAGAGGGGTCGACCATTGGATGAAATAGGTACACCCTGATTTGTATTCAAACAATATCCGCAATCCCCTTTGTAGATTTCATTATCCATATCTTCACATATTTTGAGTGCTTTGCATTTGTCCAATAATACCTGTTTCTTTGCCTCTTCTAAATCGTAGAACCATTTTTTATGTTTGGGTGGATTAAATGCCTTCATCGGACCAGACATATTACCCAAAAACCCCTTTGATAGCATAGCATATGGACTGTTAACAGGTGGTGGAGTATATAACCATCCACATCCTACACGATCCGTTGGATTTTTAGAAGAAATAAGTGAATCCAATGATTCACCCATGCATTGACCGGCAAGGTCCTCTAATTTTTGATCAGGAACCGCCCGAAAAATATGATTAGCATATTCCACAGGATTATCTTGAAGTCGATTTTGACGAAGTGGATCAGCAGTTTCAATCACTTTACTAAAGGATGATAGACCGGGCACATTCGCCCCTGATAGCATCATATTATCCATTGAACCATGATAGACGACTTGTTCGTCAATATATTCGGCATGTTTATTTCCCGTGGTCGCTTGAAATGCTTCAGCAAGACGGCGAAACATCTTATTCTATTCATGAAGGAGTATTATTTCTTACCGATACTTCTTCATGAATTCATTCTATTCAAGGTAAACCTTACAACATTTGATCTACGCGATAACACCAATGACCAGGATCATTTGATCCTGGACCTCCCCATTTTCTTGCATGATCCGCTCCACAGATCAACGGACGAATAGCCCCCCAATTTGCATTTGCCAATAGATTATTACAAGTATTGTTATTACCCCATAAGCAATCCTTTGCATTATAGGACATACATTCAATCTCTCCATTATTGTTTCGTCGCATGGGAGATGGTATCCCTCCTAGGCAGGTCCAGTTCGTAGGCTTAAACGGTTTTTGGCTTCGAATGGGATCTTTATCCACCAATACATTCCCATTAGGGGGCATCCATGTATAGGATTGATTCGTGGTTTGAATCGGATTCGAGACATAGACTTTTTCCCTTTCTTGGTCCAATATACTTAATCGAGTTCCCACAATACGATACTGACAACAATCTTGACGATTCCATACAACCACTTTATAGATTCGGACGACAGATCCCAAATCGACTTCAATCCATGGATCAGCATCTGCACACGAGGTATGGACAAAGTTCCACCACTGATTTCCATTCTGATTGACAAAATTAGAACTGGGAAATTGATCACCATTCCAGCCGCTGGGTTTGGTCACTTTTGTGGAGGGGGTAATAAGATTGGGTCCACCCTCTGAGGAGTAGACAAGAATTTGTGCCAGATTAAGACATCCATAGCGAGGATAGTCTAATCGTATGTATCGCCCATCCACTGGACTGGGATCATCTACAGGAACTTTTGCATAGCCCATATATGCTGCGTTTGTATTTAATCCGCCTGCATGATCCCCTTTAAAACATCCATGACCGGCTCCATCCTTGGAATAACTAAAACCTACACATTGAGAGCCAAGACGATCACATCCTTTTTTCGCCTGTTCAGGAGATAATCCATAAAAACAAGCAGGCTGTGAACTGGATGCTTCCAAATAACCTGATGGAACAGTAATATAACTCTTTTCTGTAGGCTGATCCCACAGAGTATCATTGAATGGCCAAATATATTCTGCCGTTTTTTCATCCGGTCGTGGCTTAGGACCATAGCAATTAATACCCGCTCGATCTCCATGCCATCCATATTGTGGAGCATAGGGTGTCCATTCAATAATTCCCTGACGACCACCACAGCCACCAATTGGATGTGTAGTAATAGGCCATTTTCCCATTCCTTCCCTGACCCAGCCACTGTAACACCAATTCGCACCAAATTTCTGAGCGACTTCTAGTTCCGCACTGGTTGCTACGCGTCCGCCATATTTTGCACAGATTTTATTTGCATCATCTCTGGTATAGATATAAGCGTTTCCTACTGCATAGACTTGTGAGGGTCCTTGAATAGATGGAGAAGCAGGGTTCGGAATATCAATTCCATACACTTGTTTGACTTCATTGCTTCTTATATTGTTTAGTTTCGTATCATCCTTTGCAGCACGAAGCATTGCATCATAATGACCTTTTATTTCCTCTACACCACCCAATCCTTTTGCCGTTTTTTGCCCTGTTTGGGTTTTTGGATCGAGTGGTGCATTAGGAAATCCAAATTGATTCGGACTCACGTTTTGCCATCCTTCGTGGATTTCTTTGGAGAAGCGAGCAAAACCGGAAAGAGAACCTGTTTGTAAGGATTCTGCCTTCTCTTTTTTGGGATGGGCTGGATCACCTAGATCTGCCACGACTTCATTAAATGCTTCAGAAAGACGATGTAACATCCTATTTAACTAGACTACATATTATTAGGGGGGTCCTCTCCATCCACGCGTATCCCATCCTGTTCCTGTTTTCTCACATTCACAATATGTAGAAGAACTATAGGTAAATCCAGAAGAGCAATTGGCAATACTGGGAGCATGTCCGCTACAGCGAGCCCCATTCCAATGGGCAGGTAATTCATTGTTCCATGGTCCACCTGAGACGCCTCGACAATATTGCTCACATGAGGTTGTTCCGTTATTTCCATAGACACGCTGTTTGGTAGGAAAAGGGATCGGATCTTTATCAGGGTATACATCACCATTGGGGAGAAGCCATGTATAGGATTGATTCGTGGTTCGAATGGGATTGGAAATATAGACTTTTTCTCTTTCTTGGTCTAACACACTTAACCGAGTTCCTATAATACGAGATTGACAGCAATCCACACGATTCCATACGACTACTTTATGGATCTGAATGACAGATCCCAAATCAACTTCAATCCACGGAACATCATAACAGGAGGTATGAACAAAATTATATTGAGCCATTCCACGTTGATTGACAAAGTTAGGACTTGGATACGCATCGCCATTGTATCCACTGGATTTGGTCACTTTGGTCTGTGGAGTGATCACGTTTGGACCACCCTGAGAGGAATAGACGAGAATTTGTGCTAAATTCAGGCATTCAATACGATCATATTCCAAACGAATGTATCGCCCATAAACGGGCTCATTCGTAGAAGCAGGAATTTTTACATATCCCGTATAGTTGGGATTATCATTCATTCCGCCTGCATGATTTCCTTTATAGCATCCACTTCCCGTGCCATCTTTCGAATAATTAAAACCGACACATTGAGCACCGAGACGATCGCACGTTTTTTGCGCCTGTTGAGGCGATATATTGTGAAAACATCCAGGACTTGGACCGGATGACTCTAAGTAACCCGATGGAACCGTGATATAGGTTTTTTCGGCGGGTTGATCCCACAATGTGTCATTGAATGGCCAAATATATTCCCCTGTTTTCTCATCAGGACGGGGTTTGGGGCCATAACAATTGATACCCGCTGTCTTTCCGTGCCATCCATATTGAGGTGCATAGGGTGTCCATTCAATGATTCCTTGGCGTCCTCCACATCCACCAATCGGTTGGGTGGTAATCGGCCATTTCCCTGTTCCTTCCCTGACCCACCCACTGTAGCACCAATTGGCACCCATTTGCTGGGCTTCTTCTAATTGTTTACTGGTCGCTACGTGTCCACCATATTTTGCACAAATTTGGGAGGCTTGTTCCTTGGTATAGATATAGGAATTGCCTACTGCATAGACCTGTGTCGGACCAGGAACTTTTGCAGTGGACGGATTAGGAACATCAATTCCATAGACTTGTTTGACTTCCTTATTTCGTGTGGCATTCATCTTGGTATCATCTTTTGCCACTCGAAGAATGTTGTCATAATGTTTCTTTACCTCTTCTACACCTCCCAGTTCTTTTGCGATTTGTTTTCCTGTTTCAGTTTGTGGATCAAGAGGAGTATTCAGATATCCAAACAAATTTGGAGTTAGATTCTCCCATCCTTCATGGATCTCTTTTGAGAAGGTAGCAAAACCGGAAAGAGAGGCTGAAACACGCGCGGATTCCCTTTTCTTTTTCGATAAATCTATCACAGAATCTTCAAATGCTTCGGATAAACGATGCATCACCTATTAGATTGGTAGATGAATTAAATGCTAGGAATTGTAGCACCATAGACTTGTTGAATGGAATCTTTTCGTTCTGAATTGGATAGGGTATTATCTACCGCGGTGCGAAATTGGTGATCATAGAGTGATTTTGTCATTTCAAGATTCTTCGCGATGGAATGGGAGGATACAGATGGATCCATGGGTGCATTTGGATAGGGATAGGTAGATGCAACATCCCGCCATCCTTCCCGCATTCCTTTGGTGCTAGCCGCCTTGCTAGAGGGCATGGTATAGGTAGAGCCCACATGAGTTTCGGCACCACGATTTTGATACAAATAGGAAAGACACTCTTTGGTGAGGGGTCCAGTATCTTTTTGTATACCATCGCATGGAGATTTGATGGGTCGTCCCATTGTCCACATGGAGACTTCATTCCATTCAGGAACACTAAGAGAGGTTCCGTCCGCACGCATACCAGTAATGGCTTGATTCATTTTAACGGCGAGATTATCCATAATATCATCCAAATGAATAGGTGCCTCATTAGGGCCACGTTGTAGTGCGTTTGCCTTTGTAGCATCGTTTGGATATCCCAATCCTTCCGATGTTCCACCGAGGGCGGTCCATCGTGATTGAAGGCACTCCAGTTTGTAATTGCCAGGTTTATTGGCTTTTCCATAGCATGGATCCGATTCAAGAAAGGTGGCAGAGGATTCGATTTTGATAACGGGTCCATTATCACAATAAATGGTATCGGGTTCATACATATTCATGAAAGAAAAGGGCATGATACAGCGTAATTCCATGGAGCGTTTAGCAAGTCCTGGAATGAAAGAGAGAGCACGGAACCCATTGACACGAGTGGTGCCATTCATTTTTGGTTTAGCGTTTGTAACCAAATCCTTACTGATCAATGAATTCAAGTCCAATTTAAAGGCACCATGACCTGTCTGGCCTTCAATGTAACCAGCGACATAGGTGGGGATACGATCACCATCACGTGTTACAAAAATATCGAACTCTTTTCCTTCAGAGTAGGGTGGGATGTTTACTTTAATAGCATTGTTTGCACTAAGGGGTTGCTCGTTTAATTGGATGCTTCCATCACTACTTTTTACTGTAATTTTACCGTTTCCTTGAAGATGTAGTGTTGCAGGAAGTTGACCCATACGTGGATCAATACGAGCAAACGTTTGTGACGTATAACATTGATTACAATTGGGACTTCCAAAGGTCTGTTTTTCCTCGCAGTCTACCTTTTCTTTGACAACCATGCACTGATCTTTCGTCAATGAGAAGGTGCCTGGTTTTGAGACTCCAAGTGAGGGTTGATAGACTTGATAGGGATCGTAGGGAGGAATTCTTTTTTCAACGACTTTCTTTCCGATATCCATTTGGTATTCACGATCATCAGGTGCCACATATAATCCACCCATATGAGGTTTTCCATTGGATCCCATACCTTCTCTGTCAAAACCCATTCCACAATTTTCAGCAAACTCCGAATCATTAAATGCATCACATGTTTTTGGTGCTTTTTGACAGATTCCTGTTGCCGCATCCAGAGAAGGAGGAATCCTATCAGCAAATTTAAATTTTGCATTACCTTCTAATTCATAATTACGAGCAGTCCCTTTTGCCATCACTCCATGAGTTGCCCCATACATATTCAATGATTGATTGGGATTAATAGATAATACAGGATCGGTTAAATTCACTAGACTCGTTAGACTATTCAGTTTCTTTTGGGATTCTTCCACATATTCCTGATGGCCTGGAACCGGAACGTTAAACCCCTCTGTATAAGGAGATGTGTATCGGAATAGACCAGTTAATATAACAAGTACAATGATAAATCCGATAAGGTGACGTATCATGTGGATTCTAATTTAATAGAGAATAATATTATGATTTCTATTACGGATAAAAATCATAATGTATCTGTCCATCATCGTTCGACTTCTTAATAATTATTATCAGGGCGGAGTTGTGGAAGAGAATCCATTTCACGAGTAATAATGCGAAACACAAGAGAAATCTGTTTATTCATATTGATGAGACGAACGGGAGACTGTAAGTTGACACCAAAGGAGTTAAGAACCGCACCAAAATCGACAGCAAATGGATCGAGTTCTACATTGCCTGTGGATGGATCTTTGTAGCGTGCCTGAATCACCAAAAAGTTGGCATAACCTACCTCATTAAATCCATTACGGAGATTGGTTGTATTATTTGACAGACTAAATCCAATGCTATGGGCCGCATCCAGAATAATATGCCCTTCTGGCCGATTCACCCATTGACAGAAAGAGCGAAGAGCGTCACCATAGGTTGGATCATTGAGAGCGTCTTCTGAATAGGTATAGCCACTAATTTGAATACGATCGCCAGCGCACATTTCAAACCTGCTAAAATGTTTCATCGTATTGATGTAAAAATTGGCGGGGCTACCATTGACGATGGGTATCATGACATTATAGGTAAGCGGTGTATCCGAATATTTAATTGTGTTGGTAAATGGAAAGGATTCGCCCATAATTTCACCCGTTTGAGGTGCAATAATACCACCAATGTCAAAGGTATCAGGGGTGGAACTAATCAGTTGTCCATTCGGGCGACAGAGTTCGATGGTCATTTTTTGAAGGGTAGAAAGGGGGGTTGGATAATACTCTTTTTGGCATTTTAGGAATTTGGGAATCATTGCCAAATAGCCCTTCGTGGTGCCTGTCTGAATCGTAGAATCCGATAGCCATTGAGCATCATACTGAAGAACACCAAAACTGCGATCGAGATGTTGATCCGTGCCGTAATTGTTGTTTTCTAGTTCTGCGACACGAACAGTAATGTAGGGGAAATTGAGAATATTATTCTGGTATCCTGTATTGGTAACAGCGGTTCCACGTGTGCGAAATACAGTCACATCTAAATTTTCACCAGGAAGAATTGCCTTTACGAGTTCAATGCGGACAATATTTCTGAATTTATGCTGAGAAGCGAGATTGACACCAAAACTCTGTCCATTGGCGGCGGGATCAAATTGAATGGTAAATTGATAGCGGTTCTCTTTATTGTTCTTGAGCCAATCACGATCAGCAGAATAAATAAAGAGGTTATTTTCGACTTCACGGTAATTCACTACCTTTTCTTCG
>Ga0129333_10006851_pt1 | contig 10783 bp, 9 predicted proteins | sample CPB6_08_DNA_FD_94474 | JGI IMG/M metagenome (GOLD analysis project Ga0129333, IMG submission 94474) | Freshwater to marine salinity gradient microbial communities from Chesapeake Bay, USA - CPBay_Sum_0.6_0.8_DNA | ecosystem: Environmental > Aquatic > Marine > Coastal | place: USA: Chesapeake Bay...
CCGCGCGGCCTGCTCGATCACATCCGGGCTGGCCCTCCATGCGGCCTCGAGTAGGGCCAACTCCGTGGGATCTCCGATGCCCCCATCCACGCCCGGACCACCGAGGCGTGCGTCATTGCACAGAATGCCCGCGAGCAGGCATGCGCGCACCGGCAGCGGGACCGGGCCTGGCCCGATCGCACACCACTCGCCCGCGCAGAACACCGACTGCACGGTCATGCGGTTCTCCGTCAAGGTCCCCGTCTTGTCGGTGCAGATGACCGTCACGCTGCCCAGGGTCTCGACAGCGGGAAGTCGGCGGATGACCGCGCGTCTCTTGGCCATCCGGGAGACACCGATGGCGAGCGTGATGGTGACGACCGCGGGCAGGCCCTCGGGAATCGCACCGACCGCGAGTGCGACTGCCGCCGTGACCATGTAGACGGCTGACTCCCCGCGGGCAAGGCCGAGAGCAAAGGTCACAGCGGCCAGGCCGAGGATCAGATAGGTGATGAGTCGACTGAAGTGCGCCAACTGCCGGGTAAGCGGGGTCTGGATGCTCCTGGTCGATGTCATGAGCGCCTGGATGACACCGACCTCGGTATCAGCACCCGTCGCGGTCACCACTCCGTGACCGCGCCCTGCCGCCACCAGCGATCCGGCGTAGGCCATGCAGGTGCGGTCGGCCAGCGGTGTTGACACATCGATTGCGTCGATCGACTTGTGCACGGGCAGCGACTCCCCCGTGAGGCTCGCCTCGTCGACACGCAGTTCATGGCACTCGATGAGTCGGAGATCGGCAGGGACGCGATCCCCGGCCTCGATAGCGACGAGATCGCCGTAGACCAGCTCACTCGAGTCGACCCGCAACGCACGCCCGCCGCGCGTCACTCGCGCAGGGCCAACCGTGAGAGAGGCCAGGGCATCCAGGACACTGCTCGCCCTGGCCTCTTGCGCGAAGCCGATCACGGCGTTGACGAGCAGGACGCCCGCGATCACGAGGGCATCAACGGGGTGTCCGATGACGAGCGTGGCCAAGGCTGCGGCCATGAGCACGTAGATGAGCGGACTGCGGAACTGGTCGATCACGATCCGCCACAGCGCTCGGCTGGCCCCGCCCGGCAGGACGTTGGGTCCGTCACGCTCGAGCCTGCGCCGCACTTCCGCGTCGGTCAGACCGAAGGCAAGAGCCGTCCGGGTAGCCTGACCGACCTCGACCACCGTGCACGCGTGCGCTGCCCGGATTCCGCCCGTGACCATCGACTACTCGGCGTCTGGACACCGCGCGAGTAGGACCGACGTCCCTGCGTGGTGGGTGAGGTAATCGGCCGTCGACCCGACACGGATGCGCTCCCACCCGCGGAGCCCATGTGTGCCCATGGCCAGGAGATCGCACGGACGGCCATATAGATACTGCATGAGTTCGCCCCGCACGCTGATGGTGAGATCCCACTCATACGGTCGCAGGATGGTCGCCTGCACATCCGAGCATGCACCCTCGAGTCTGGCTGCGGCCTTCTCGGCGCCTGCCGCTGCCAGGCCGTCCCCTGTCTCAACGGCCACAACGTCGACCCTGCTCGCTGACAGCCAGGGGAACGCAAGCAGCGTGTCGACCACGTGAGCGGAGTGGGACGAGCCATCGACTGCGACGATCACACTGCCCACCTTGCGAGAGTCTCGCGCGATGACCGTGGGGCTCGTCGGGCAATCGATCAGCCACTCGGCAACGCTGCCGAGATGCAGCTTCTTGGCGAGCCCTGAACCGCGCTCGCCAAGAACCAAGAGGTCTGCGTCGACTACCCCCAGGATGATCCTCGGGTCACCGGCTGCCTGAATGTGACGCACCTGCTCAAGTCGGCTGGCCGCGTGGGGCACGCGACGAACCGCAGGCTCCCACTCCCTGGGCTCCGGTGATGCCTTCCCGGAAGCACCGTCCGGGACCACGGTCACGACCTCGGCACTCCACCCGGGCCACTGCTGAGCGCACACCCACTCCCACGCGGTGCTGGCACCGCCGGAGTGATCATCGGCGAAGACAAGGAGGCGATCCATACCTCCACTAGAGCATCGCTTGCCGGCATTGGACGGCCGCGGCCGGTCAGCATTCGGGCCCGGGCACGCTTACATCTGGAGGAGTGACAGCAACTGCGGATCGCCGAAGGTGTCCTGGAGGACCTTCCCATTGACGAGGACGGTCGGGGTACCTGTCACGCCTCGAGCGAACGCAGCCTGAGTCGTCGCCGAGACGAAGGGAATATATGTCTCGTCCTCGATGCACCGGAGCGTCTCACCGCTGGCCCCTATCCCCTCAGCCAAGACCATGAGCGACGCCGCATCGAACGTCGTCGCGGGGTCTTGCCCCCTGGGAACGCCGAAGATGGCGGCGTTGAACTCCACGAAGGCCTCAACTCCCGCACTATCCAGCACGCAGGCCGCAGCATTGGCTGCACGCGCCGACGCCCCGGGTGGGTCGAGCGATCTGTTGGCCTCGCCGAGGAAAGCCATGTTGTACTGGCGTACAGCAATACCCGACCCAGGCTGGAGTGCGCGCTCCATGAGGTCCGTCCCGATCTCGGTCTCCCAGCGCTGGCAGTACGGACACTGGTAGTCGACGTAGACCTCCACCACCTTCTTGGCTTCCGGGTCGCCCACGAGGATCGCCCCGCCGGTCACGGTCCCGACGGGGGACTCGACATCCGCGTCCACCTCCGCAGCACCCGCCACCTCAGACGGGCCCGCCTCGGGGCTCGGCGCGGCCTGCGGAGCAGGCGCGCCACCCGCAGACGCACTCGTTGCCGTGCGTGACTCGAGGACATCGATCTTGGACTCCAGGGATGCCACCTGCCCCGAGAGCATCGCCACCCCGACAACGGACCACACGGCGACGACGATGAGCAGGACGACCATCAGGCCCAGGAGGACTCGCTGGCGACCGAGTTGACGACGCAATCTGACCGTGCCCGGCGGCTCATGACCTGGCAGGCCAGGGTCGGGAAAACTCATCACTGGAGACTAGCGGCGCCCGACATGACGAGGGGGCGGGCCCAGTGGGCCCGCCCCCTCAACAGTGCTGTGTTAGGCGCCCGAGCAGGGTGCGCTGTAGTCGTACGCTGCGGCGGTCTTGCCGACGTAGCCGGTGAGCAGCGTCTCGATGCCGAGTGCGGCGTCCTCGGACGGGATGTTGATCGACACGGAGCGATCGACATCCGCCGGCGGGCCTCCGACGAGCGAGTTGGGAAGTGCACCTTCGTAGTCGACCTCGACACCACCTTGGACAGCAGCCACGAGACCTTCGCGCGTGAGATCACCGTTGGCAGCGGCCTTCTCCAAGGCTGCCTTCAGCGGGTACTGCCACACCCAGCCATAGGTGTAGCCATCGTTGGCTGGCAGGACGCCTTCACCGAGTTGGGCCTGCATCGCGTCCATTGCCGCCGAGGGCGTTCCGAAGGAACCCGTCGTTCCCACGTTCGTGTAGGCGGCGAGGAGGGCGGGGGCCGCCGCGGTCTGGAGCAACAGCGGATTCCAGGTGGGGGCAGCTCCGAGGAACTGGCCCTTGAACCCGGACGCCACGGCCTTGCCGATGATCTCAGCGACCTCGGCAGGACCAACGCCTACGGCAACGATGTCGGCGCCGGACTCGATGATGGCAGCGACAGCCGCATCCTGATTGCCGGCCACAGCATTGGGCGCAGTCTCGATAATGCCCGCGAAGTCATCGTTGTTGGCCGAGGCCCAGGCCTCGGCACCTGCCGCGTAGTCGCCGCCGTAGTCGCCGGGGTAGCCCACGGCGACGAGGCTGGTGATCGGAGCCTTGTTCTCCACCCACCAGTCCAGGCCGCTCATCGCAGCGATGCAGTAGGACGAGCCGGATTCGAGGATGACGCCGCCGTCGGTCTCGGGGAACTGCCAGCCCGACCACCACGACGCGGGGGCGCCAATGACGTTGTCGGCCTCCATGTCGCCGAGGATGGCCTGCGTCTGCGGGGTGCCGAGAGTCTGCGCGAGAGCAAGAATGTTGGGCTCGATGGCGCGGTACTCCTGGCTGTGGACTGCCGGGTCGTACTTGTTGTCGCGCGTGTTGGCGGCCATGTTGACGTCGAAGCCCGAGATGCCACCCTGCTCATTGACGTAGGTCCAGAAGTCCTGCTGGCCGGTGACGACCTGGGTCGCGAGCGGCGCGAAGGGTCCCTCGGTGAGGTCGGACAGGACGCCGAGGTAGATGCAGCCGTTGTCGGGGTTAATCGCCTCGGGGCAGGGCTCCTCGGTGACACCAATGTCGAAGACGATTCCGTCGCGAGGCGAGGCGCCTCCCTCGGACGAGGACTCCTGGGTCGGGGTCGCGTCGCCGCCCCCGCCACTGCATCCCGCGAGCACCAGGGCTGCCGCCCCCGCACCCGCGAGGACTCTTGCCACGCGCTTGGAAACCACGTCTCCTCCTCATGCCGTCGCCCGTTAGCGGCGCTTTTGCAGGACCCCCCGGCCCTGACGGGCCACTCTGTCAAAGAATCCGGGCCTCCGCATCGCAAAGTTCGGCGCGCGGTAGACCAAATCCTTGGCAAGATGGCTGGGCATCAGGGCGGATACGTCCTATCGGGGCCGGCCCAGCCGTCTGCCGGACCGCCAGGGAAGGAGCGACGCCCGGTGCTCGCCGTAGAGAACCTCGAGGTCGTCTACGAGGACGTCATCCTCGTGCTCAAGGGGGTCAGCCTCCAGGTCCCCGAGGGCCAGATCGTGGCCCTCCTCGGCCCCAACGGGGCCGGCAAGACAACCGTCATCCGCGCCATGACCGGGCTGCTCGATGTCCATCGCGGCCGGATCTCCAAGGGCCGGGTCACCCTGGATGGGCAGGACCTGGGTGGCCTGACTGCCCCCAAGATCGTCCAGGCCGGCGTCGGCCAGGTCATGGAGGGGCGCCGCATCTTCCGCGAGTTCACCGTGGAGGAGAACCTCAAGGCCGGCGGTCACACCGCCTCGCGCGCCGACATCGCAGCGGGCCTTGACCGGGCCTACACGATGTTCCCGGTCCTCGCCGAGCGACGGAAGCAAACCGCGGGCTATCTCTCCGGCGGTGAGCAGCAGATGCTCGCTATCGGGCGCGCACTCATGGCGAAGCCGCGATACCTGCTGCTAGACGAACCATCCTTGGGCGTCGCTCCCAAGATCGTCCAACAACTGCGTGACCTCATCGTGCAGATCAAGGAGTCGGGCACCTCGGTGCTCCTTGTCGAGCAGAACGCATCGATGGCGCTCTCGATCGCCGACCACGGCTTTGTCCTCGAGACGGGACGGGTCGTGATGGACAAGCCCGCCGCCCAACTGCGCGAAGACGACGATATTCGCGAGTTCTACCTCGGCCTGAGAGGTGACGAGCGGGGGTCCCTGCGTGACGTCAAGCAGTACCGGAGAAGGAAGCGGTGGTTGAGTTGAGCGGGGAGTCCCTCCTGCGCGCCGAGGGGATCTCCCTCTCCTTCGGCGGCACTCAGGCGATCCGGGACGTCAGCTTTGACGTTCGGTCCGGCGAACTCTTCGCCATCATCGGCCCCAACGGAGCTGGCAAGACGTCGATCTTCAACTGCATCTCCGGCGTCTACCGACCCCAGCAGGGATCGATCCTGTTCCATGACACCAACCTCGTCGGCCAAGCACCGGAGCACATCGCCGGGCTCGGCATCGCGCGCATGTTCCAGAACATCGAGCTCTTCGACAACCTCACGGTGCTCGACAACCTCATGCTAGGACGAGCCCTCCACATGAACTACTCGATCGCATCAGCTTTCCTCTTCGGCCGTAAGGCCAAGCGCGAGGAGGTCGCCAACCGCGAGGTCGTCGAGGGGATCATTGACTTCCTCGATATCGAGAGCCACCGAAGCTTCCCCGTCGGCATGCTGCCCTACGGCGTCAAGAAGCGTGTCGAGCTCGGGCGTGCCCTGGCCATGGAGCCGACCCTGCTGCTCCTCGATGAACCGGTTGCCGGCATGAACGTCGAGGAGACCGAGGACATGGCGCGCTTCATCCTGGATGTCCGCGCCGAGATGGGCGTGACGATGATCCTTGTCGAGCACGACATGGGCCTGGTCATGGATCTTGCCGATCGAGTACTCGTGCTCGACTTCGGCGAGCGCATCGCCCTCGGCTCCCCCGCCGAGGTCCAGTCCGACGTCAATGTGATCCGCGCCTACCTCGGCGAGGAACTCAGCGAAGCGGGAAGGGAGACACGGTGACCGCCGTAGCCGAGCCCATCACGGGCACGTGGACCCTCGTGGGCACGGTGCAGCAGCGTGCGCGCTCGGCGCCCGAGGGTGTTGCGATGCGCGCCAAGCGGCTGGGCATCTGGCGTGACATCACCTGGGCCGACTACGCCGATCAGGTGAGCCTGGTGGGCCACGCCCTGCTGTCCTTAGGTATCGATCCGGCCGATCGCATCGCGATCCACTCCGAGAACCGGCCCGAGTGGCTGTTCGCTGACCTCGGAATCAACTCGGTTCGGGGCATCACCGTCGGCCTGTATCCCACGAACCCAGCTCAGGAGGTCGCGTACCTGCTGGCGGACTCCGGAGCACGCGTCCTCATCGCCGAGGACCAAGAGCAGGTCGACAAGGCGCTGTTGATCGAGGCGGAGTGCCCGATGCTCCAGCACATCGTCTACCTCGATCCGCGCGGGGTGGCGACGATCGAGCATCCCAAGCTGATGAGCTGGGAGGAATTCCTCGCACGCGGACACGCGCATCGCGAGGCGGACCCACGGGCCCTGGATCGCATCGCCGATCAGGCCGAGCCCGGTGACATCGTCACCCTCGTCTACACCTCGGGCACGACGGGACCGCCCAAGGGCGCGATGCTCAGCAACGCGAACGTCGAGTTCGCGAGCACCGTGATCGTCGATGGTGGCGGCTTGTACGACCCACCTCCCAATCCGAGCGACGTCATCTTGTCCTACCTCCCGCTCTGCCACGTCGCCGAGCGTGCCGTCACCACCTGGACAAACGCGGTATCCGGTGCAGTCGTGCACTTCGCAGAGTCGATCGACACGGTCACGGTGAACATTCGCGAGGTCCAGCCGACGCTGTTCTTTGCGGTCCCACGTATCTGGGAGAAGCTCAAGGCGGCCGTTGAAGTCCGAATGTCGGCTGCTTCTCGGATCAAGAAACTCAATTACGGCATCTGGATGCGGGTGGGCAACGGCATCGCCAAGTCGATGCTCGCCAACGGCGGACAGCACACCCTGTGGAGCCGAATCCGCTACGCCGTGGGCTACGTCTTCCTCTACCGCGCGCTTCGAGAGCGCATCGGCCTGCGTCGCGTGCGCGCGGCGGCGTCCGCCGCGGCTCCGATCTCCCCCGAGGTGCTCTTCTTCTTCTTCACCATGGGCGTCGCCATCAATGAGCTCTACGGCATGACCGAGAACAGCGCTGTCGCCACCAGCAACCGTCGGGGCCGCATCAAGTTGGGCACGGTCGGCGAGCCGCATCCCGGTGTCGAGGTCATCCTCGCCGAAGGCTCGGGCGAGATTCTCACCCGACATCCGGGCACCTTCGCGGGGTACTGGGGCAAGCCAGATGCCACCGCGGACTCGGTTGATGCCGACGGCTGGCTCCACACTGGCGATGTCGGCGAGTGGGTGGACGGCACTCACCTGAAGATCGTCGACCGCATCAAGGACATCATCATCACCGCGGGTGGCAAGAACATCTCTCCATCCGAACTGGAGAATGCCCTTAAGGCGTCGCCGTTCATTCGCGAGGCGATCGTGATCGGTGACCAGCGGCCGTACCTCACGGCCCTGATCGGCATCGAAGAGGACACTGTCGGGGCTTGGGCTCGCGCCAAACGCATTCCCTACACGACCTATCGCGATCTCTCGGAGCGCGAAGAGGTCCTCAAGCTGGTCCAGGGGATCATCGCGAAAGTCAATGAGGGCACCGCCCGCGTCGAGAACATCCGCAAGTACCGGATGCTCACCAAGGCACTGGATCATGAGGACGGCGAGTTGACGGCGACCCAGAAGGTCAAGCGATCAGCCCTGACCACGACGTTTGCACCCCTGATCGAGGACATGTACTCCGGCGCCGATCGCCTACCGGGCGGCGATCAGAGCGAGGTCATCGTCGTCGAGAGCGTGGAGGCCTAGCTCATGGAGGAATTGCTCGCGTCGCTCATCCGCGGCCTCGGCCTCGGCGGTCTGTACGCCGTCCTCGGTGTTTCCTTTGTCATCGTCTACCGCGCGACCGGGGTGATCAACTTTGCCACCCCCGCGCTCATGGTCCTCGGCGCCTTCTTCACCGGATCCTTCGGCAACGCGATCGGGCTGCCCTTCTGGCTCTCAGTCCTGCTGGGAATGGCCGTCATGGCCATCATTGGCATGATCATCGAGCGCATTGCGCTACGGCCGATGGTCGGCAGACCGGCGTTCTCCGCAGCCACCGTGACAGTGGGCGTCTTCATCATCCTGCTGATCGTGGCCGGACGCCTTATCGGCTCAGAGTTGCTCACGGTCAACGACCCGTTCGGCCTCAACACGATCAGCATCGGCGCCGCGACGGTCTTCACGATCGACATCGCCCGCTTGATCATCGCCCTCGCGGCCATCGGCATCGTCGGTCTCTTCCTCACGCGCTCGCGCACGGGACTGGCCATGCGGGCAACGGCCTTCGACCAGGAGACGAGCCTGGCCCAGGGCATCAACGTCGGCCGGATGTTCGGTCTCTCCTGGGGCATCGCGGCCGCCATGGCCGCACTCGCCGGGGCGCTACTCACCGCCGGAAGCTCCGGAGTCGAGACCACCATTGCCCTGGTGGCCCTCAAGGCGCTCCCGGTGATCATTCTCGGCGGACTGGACTCGATCAAGGGCTCGGTCATCGCTGGCCTCATCATCGGTATCGCAGAGTCGCTGACCCGCACCTACCAGCCGGAGTACGCACCGTGGCTGGGCGCCAACTTCGATGTGATCGTGCCGTATCTCATCATGATCATCGTGCTGATGGTTCGACCATACGGCCTCTTCGGCACGAAGGAGGTGGTGCGGGTATGACGAGCGCGACCAAAGCATCTGCGCGCACCGTCCGCGGGCGCCCCCAGCTCTTCACGAGCTACGCCCGCGAGATGAGCATCTTCAACACGCGGGTAAAGCGCAACTGGGTGATCATCGGAATCATCGCGATGGCCGTGATCCCGTTCTTCCTCCAGCGGGACTGGGTGGCACTCCTTACGACCGTGCTCATCTTCGCCATCGGCGGCATCGGGCTGAACATCCTCACCGGATACGCCGGACAGGTCTCCCTCGGCCAGGCGTTCTTCATGGGAGTAGGCGCCTACACCGCAGCCGTACTCGGTGGCGAGGCCAAGGGAGACGTGATCGGGCTGGGCCTTGACATGGTCATCTGGCTCCCCCTCGCGGGACTGGTCCCGGCCCTGGTCGCCTTCGTGCTCGCACCCCTAGCCGCGCGCGTCCGCGGGCTCTACCTGGCGATCTTGACCCTGGGCCTGGTCTTCATCGGAGAGCACATCTTCAAGGAGGCCAAGCCCATCACTGGCGGCGCCGGGGTCGGTCGCGCACCTGCCGAGCCTGTGTTCCTGGGCTTCGACCTGTTCTCCAATCAGACGATCCTCGGATACCGCATCGATCGATTCACCGTCTTCTACGTCGCCTGCCTGATCATCTTCCTTGTCTTGGCATTCGGGGCCCGCAACTTCGTGCGTTCCCGCTTTGGCCGTAACTTCGCGGCTGTCCGCGACCGTGACATTGCCGCCGAGGTCATGGGCGTGTCACTCCTGCGGACCAAGACTCTCGCATTCACGGTGTCGTCGTTCTACGCCGGGATTTCGGGAGCGCTGCTGTCGATTGTGATCGGGCGGATCTCACCCGAGACCTGGAACATCTTCCTGTCGATCGACTTTCTCGCAGTGGTCTTCATCGGTGGCCTCGCCACGATCTCGGGCTCGATCATGGGTGCCGTCTTTGTCGTGCTGCTACCGAAGTTTGTCAACTCCGTCACCGGGTTCATCCCCGGGTTCGGAGGCATCGGCGAGGGTGGACTGCTCAACGTCTTCGAATTGCAGACCATCATCTTTGGCCTGCTGATCATCCTCTTCCTCATCCTCGAACCACGCGGCCTCTACGGCCTATGGCTTCGATTGCGCAACTACTTCAAGGCGTGGCCGTTCAGCTATTGACGCGTTCACCAGCGCATGAGTCGGACCCGCAGACGAGTCTGCCGCCGACGTACGTCTGCTCGACTCGTGGTGCTGCGATCACTTCGGCAGGGGCCGCAAAGATATCGCCGTCCAGCAGAGCGAGATCCGCGAGCATGCCGACAGTGAAGAGCGATCCGCCTACGACGATCGCGTCCGCGATCACGACGATGTTCCGCTGGATGAAACACCCTCGGCAGCATCCTGATCCGCGTATTCCTGGAGGAGGACGTTCTCACCCTGCTTGCCGGGATAGGCGACGCGCACGAGCACCATGGCGGCGACGCCGGCGACGATGGCCGCGAGGTACGCCCAATTGGAGCCGGTGAGGAATGACTGGCGGGCTGCGTCCGTGATGGCGGACGCATACTGCGGGTATTGCTCGCCGAGGGTCACCGCGCTGGAGAACGACTTCTGGAGAGTTGCCTCGGTCGCCTCCGTGACCGAGGCGGTCTCCGAGCTCGCCTGCACCTGCGTGAGCATGGCCGCGGCGTATCCCGCCGTGAGCAGCGATCCCAGGAGCGCCTGCATGATCGACCCACCCAAATCCCGCTGCAGGTCAGACGTTGCCGATGCCATGCCCACATGATCGACGGGCACTGAGCTCGTGAGCGCC
>Ga0129333_10006852_pt1 | contig 10781 bp, 21 predicted proteins | sample CPB6_08_DNA_FD_94474 | JGI IMG/M metagenome (GOLD analysis project Ga0129333, IMG submission 94474) | Freshwater to marine salinity gradient microbial communities from Chesapeake Bay, USA - CPBay_Sum_0.6_0.8_DNA | ecosystem: Environmental > Aquatic > Marine > Coastal | place: USA: Chesapeake...
ACTGGTCGGAGATGATTACGTTGCACTTACTGGCTCCTCTGTGAGTTCTTTAATTTCGGTCGCCGACAGAAGCAGTCGAATGTCGAGGAGAATGTCCATCATCTCTGAAGCGGCAACAATCTGTTTTCCTGCGCACAAATTAAGCGCCTTGTCGATGAGTTGGGTTACGTCAGTCTTCATAGTTTGCGATGTCTCCTACTGCTGAAATGAAATCGATTCCTTCATTCCACATCAAGTTCTCGTAGTCCATCTCTGCTTTTTCGATGGTGTACGTTCCGTTGTCAATGTCGTCGATGATTGATTGCAAGATATGAATCGTGCTTTGACAAGATTCCTTGAGACTGGCCGTCAGTTCGTCGAGCCGTTCGTTCTTTGTTTCTGACATAGTAATCCTTTGTTAGTAGTTGTCGTGATTGTACTTTGTGATTCGGTGTATCCCACCGACTGCGTTGAAAGGAGGTAAGACCGCAGTGGTGGGCATACACCCAGTCGGACTAGCCGACTGTGTGGTGGCTCGGACAACCACGACCAAGCCACCCACACCGCCAGTTTACTCCAGCGAACCACCAGTGATTCGCTTGTGCGTTTCCTTCATCATTGACGGATACTTGGACTGTGCCTTCTCTCCCTTTTGCAGATTCTTGAGTTGGGCGATTGCGTCGTCGACGTGAGGAACCACGATGATTCCGTTTCGCTTCACGAAGTCAATGCACTGCATGGCGAGTTGGTCATAGTAGTTCTGTCGAGGACCACACACACCGCCGTCCGTCACCCACACCATCGGTGTACGAGAGTTCTTGCGTTGCTTCTGACCCCACTCAATCGCAGGGAAGTCGACACCGTTGCCCCAACCCACTTCAGGGAGTTCTGCAACCATCTTGCCTTTCTCTGCGACAATCCACATGTTCGGAACTTCAGTGCCCTTGTTACGGTCGCTGTACACCGCAACGGTTGCACCTGGAGCGTTCTCGACAATCTGTCGAAGTTGGTCTTTGGTGAATGACATTGAGCCACTGCCGTCGATAATGACGACACCGCCACTGCCCTTGATTGTCTTGTCAAAGATTCTCATCTGTGGGTCGGTGACGAGTCGGTGCATACGGCGTGGTCGGAGTCCGACATTGGACGCAATCTTGCGCTTTCCAAGTGAACCCTTGCTCATCACTGGCATTGGAAGTTTCTCAATCATGAGTTCTCCCCAGTGAGGAATCACGCTGTAGGTCGGAGCCGATGGGGTGATTCCCGTGTAGGGATTCCCGTCCATCTTTCCAGCCTCATTACCGTTGATTCCAGCAGACGAGTGACGACCGTGAGTAGTCGAACTACCCTCGCCCTGTTCCTCGCCGTCAGCAGACTCATCGTCTTGTGCCTGACCCTTTTTGGCTTTTTCGGCTTCACGCTTGCGACGTGCTTCCTCTTGTTCCTCACGAATCTCTTCAGGTGACTTGTCGGCAAGACGGTCTACCCAAGTTGCGATTCGTTCAGTGTGAGAGAATCCAAGCGGAGAAAGACCACTTGTTTCGTCGACGCTTGTCGAACCCAAGTTGCCATGCTTCTTGTGAGCCTTCTGCATTTCTTTCACGGCTCGCTTGGAAATGTCCAGCAGGATTGCACCCCACTCCCGATTATGTCGGCGTACTCCCGTGAGGAAGGTCTTGTTCGACGCTGTGCCAGCAGTGGCAATCGCCATGCGTACACAACCGCCCCAATCCTTGAGAGCAGTCAACTTCTCACCATCGGCAGTCTCGCCACCATCGGCAAGGTGCTTCTTCATGTCGAAGCCGACCTGTTGACAAAGGAAGTTCACACGAAGTTCCTCGACTGCAATCATCGACTGTTTCGTTGCAATCTTGCGATTGACCCAAGCACCCCAGTCACCAGCAGGTGACACTTTGGCATGCATGAGTTCGTGCGCTCGGATACAACGTGACTGTTCGTCATCGTGAGTTGGGATACTCATCTGTCGGTCGACGATGTTCGTCGATGGTTCGCCCCTCACTGGACGGCACTCATCTACCGTCCAGCGACCGTGAGCCGTGTCCTTGCGTGAAAGGAGTTCAGGCTCAGCGAAGAGTTTGGTGCGCTCTGTCATCGTGACACTCCGTTGATTGCGATTGCGTCAAGGATTGACTGTGCCCGTTCACCGAAGGTGAGGTATGCGGAACGCTCTGCACCAAGCGAGGCTCGGAGTTTGTCGAACTCAATGAACGCTCGCAGGGAGATTCGACGCTCGCCAGCGTCAGCCATAGCGACTGCGAATCCACGCAGGTCAGGTGACAAACGCTCCAGTGCGTTCGGGTGCGGTTCGTTGATACGAATCTTGATTGGGAAACGGTCGGTCAGTGCGGTCGGCAACTCACCCATGTTCTCGACATTGGTGGTCATGATTGCACTGAAGCCCTGAAGCGGTCGGTAGGTCTTGCCCGTGTCAGGGTGTTCCCACGAAGCCGACTCAGGTGAGTCGAGCATGGCGAGCAACTGTGCGTACACATCGCCCGAAGCCTTGTCGATTTCGTCCACGATGAGACGACCGCCGTTGATTCCGTCACCTTGCCATGCCTTGAGAGCCGAACCGTCGACCCACTTGACACCGCCCTTGCCGTCGGGCATAAACGAACCCGTCACGTCGAGGTTGGTCATGTCCTCTGTGCAGACGAGACGGAACGCCCCTGCCGACACATTTCCGATGGTCAGACCAGCGAAGGTCTTGCCGATTCCTGAGGGACCGTAGAGAATCACACGGTCTGTGCCGTTGTTCAGTACGTCCTCAAGGTCTTGCCAGCACTGTGGCAACTTGTTGGTATTCATTGGTATTGCTCCTTTACCGAATCTCGGTAGTAGTTGGTTGTTGGTATCGACACTACTCAGCCTTAGCACCAAATGTCAAAACCCTTGACACCAGCCCTTTTATGTCTTGGCAACGACCTTACTCTGCCTTGGTATCAGATGTTAAGGATTCTTGAGATTCTGTTAGGAGCGCCTAACGCCGAAGGCGGGGCTTGCTTCCTGTAGGCCTATCCAGAGGAGCCCCGGCTAAAGTCGACTACGCCCGGGTGGCGTTTCTTTCATCTAGTTGTCGTCGCCCGGGTACTTAGTTGCAACCACAACAATCGGAGCAGAAAACTACCTCTCCGTGTTCGGTACAGCTGGCCGCGCGAGATTCGCAAATAATGCACTTTTCTCGAGATTCCGCTGCACGTGCGCTGCGGGTGGCTTTCTTTTCTCCGCGACTTTTGCCAACCCTGTAGGCAACGTAACCGCCGAAGAGTCCCACTAGACGCCAGCCTCTCGGTCTGCCTTGGCATCGCGCACTTCCCAGACGCCCTTCTTTATCTTGCGAAAAGTTGGACTTTCTTGCAGATACTTCAACGTCGTTGGGTACGAAAATCCTGACTTTTCTGTCAGTTGCTCAGTGGTGAACTGCTCAAAGTGATGCTGGTTCGCCCACTTCAGGAACGAGTCCCATTTGTCTGCGCGCTTCTCCGAACGAACCTCTTCCACCACCGACTTCTCTTCGTCGAGTTTGACACCGCAATACTGGGGCGCGACCTCAGAAATCGTCGATTGTGGGATGCCGTAGGAGATGAGTGTCCGAACGGGATTGCCATTTTTCTCTCTTTCCCACACTTGTAGCACGTGCAGTGCCCGCGTGAAATCACTGATTTTTTGAGAAACTTCTCGAGGAACGCGGTACGCATCCCCGAACTGGGAGATGGCCTCATCCCACATCTTCCTGTGGAGTGTGTCGATTGAGGAATCTGATACTGACTTTTTGAGCATGGTGGCTCTCCTTTCATAAACAACGCTAGCCAGGGTTAGCATCAAATGTTAAGACTTTTTTGACCACAGGTCTTGGTCAGCTGGCCACTCAGAGTGCTTTCCACCACCGTCAAGGGAAACACGTGCATCCGGGTGCTACTACCCACCCGGAGCACAGTGTGGCATCAAACCATGAGGCCGTAGTAGGCCTGGGCGGTCACCCCGAGCTTGCCTTCAACGTGGAACTTAATCCGCAGATACTCAATCGCGCGCTGCACTTCTTCTCGAGAGTATTTAAATTCCGGGTCGTTCCAGTATCGGTCAAACGTTAAGTCTTCGAGCGCTGCCTCTATTACCTCTTCACCGGTAGCCAGGAGGGTATACCCATGCTCTTCGATGAGCCCCGCTATCTCGGCCGACGTAGTTAGTTCATTTGTCATTGTTGTCCCTCAACATCTCGTAGAGGCCGTCGACAACGGAGTCGATGTTCTCCTCAGCCAACTTCGTGTTGTGATTGTCAATCTTTTCTTCGAGAGTCGCGAGACCATTCAGGAACATCTCATGAATCTCTTCGGCCAGTTCGGCGTCCGTATCTGTGAACTTAGGACCAATCGGAACCCACTTCACATTGGCTTCACCACTCATCAGCATTTTTGCAAGTTCGTCGGTGTTCTTGAGTTCCTGCAGTCGACGCTTCGAAATCATCCGATTCTTTGAATCAAATAATGCAGTGCGTGCGCGCCGACCAAAGTCGATATAAACGGACAGTGCTTCGAGCAGCATTTCGAGTTGCTCGACAGTGAATTTATGTTCCGTCGAGACTGTGATGTCATCGTCCATCAGATAATCCTTTTCGCAATTTGAAACCACTCATCGTACGTAGCAAACACGTCGTATGTACGCTCAGCATTCTCGTAGAACTCCATCAGCATGCCATCAGCCTTTGCTTTGATGACCATGATTTTTGGACTTGGGTCTTCCACCGGACTTGTGTAGAGATTTATATGCATCTCTTCGTCGGTCAATACGTTGTGGTTGATGTTCATGTTGACTCCTTTGTTAGATGAGTGTACTGGATTGCTCCAGTACACCCATCTGACGTGGTCAGATTCCTTCTAGAACCTCTGACGGCTTCACCTTGAGAGCCTTACAGACGCTCAGAAGTGTCGACAGGTTCGGCGAGAAGTGGCCGTTCTCGATTCGGTTGATGGTCTTGCGCTCGATTCCAGCCTTCTGTGCGAGTGCGTCCTGCGAGAGTTCTCGTTCGAGACGCAACTTCTTTAGACGGGCACTTACGCGCAGTTCCTTCTTTTCGGTATTCATATGTTGCTCCTTGTGTTGGTTGATTATCCCAGTTCGCACTGGAAACTTTACTTGAACAGTTCCTCGTTCGCCAGTTGGTACGAGTCCATTTCTTTCTTCAAACCCTCTGCGAGTTCAAAGATGATTCGGTCGGTCCAGTCGCTGTACTTGTCCTCCCACTTTTCGTCATTTTCGTCGTACTCTGGCTGACCGTCCATGTCGTGTTCAAACTCTGTCTCGACCTCTCCAGCGTGAATCACGATGTAGCCAGCAAAGAAGTTTGCTTCTTCCGTCATGTGGAAGCCGAACAGAAGTTCATCGAACTGCTCTGAGATTTTCTTGATGAGACCAACGGCTGGTCCCCAAGCACTCTCCCAGTACAGATGAATTGAGGTACTGGTGTCGTCGAATGTGTCCTCGTCAAATTGGACTCGGCACGCACCCCACTTGGTATCCCAGTTCGCCAACGCCCAGTCGTACCAGTCCTTGTGACCGTACTTGGCGATGTTCTTGGCTCGCTGTTCCTCAAGGTCGATTTGCTTTTCGCTCTTGGTTCCGTCGTCGTTTGGTGCGTATCCACCAGAGATGGTTTCCTCAAGGTCCTTTGGAATCGGGAACAGTTGGTTCAGGTCCCATGACTCTCTGTCGTAGGACGGCTGTGCTTCCCATTCAGGGGTCTTCTCGACACGAATCGCGTCGATGAAGCGTCGAAGTTGGGCATTTGAGCCTCTGACTTCAGCGTGTTGATAGCACCAGTTTGGCATTAGTTTCTCCTTTGGTAGTAGGTACTAGTGATGGTAGTAGGGCGTCGCACCAAATGTAAAGTCCTAGTACCACGCGTCCAAGCCGTCACAGTTGTCTGCCGACCAGCGCAGATACCAAATGGCGTAGTCCACCTCATCCGTCATGTCCTCGCCGTCCAGCATTACCTGTCCGTGTAGGGCCTTGACACGTTCCATCTCGTCAGCGAGTGCTCGGCAACTCTCGGCTGTCTTGAAGGTTCCATCTTCATTGTCGCCGTAGAAGTTCCAAACATCATCATTCATGTCGAGTGCTTCAAGCAGGTAGTTACCAAACTTTCCTCGATACCAGCAGTACGTTCCGAACATCCCCGTCACTCCACCCGACTTCAAGTTTGCCTTCGCATGGGCATTCTTGTAAGGGCATCCACCATTTTCAATGGTGTCATCGCAGTTGATTTGTGTCACGGGAACATCGGTGTTCTCGTCCAGTATGGGGTTGCCGTCTTTGTCTTTGAGAGCAACGCGCACAGAGGTTCCAGCCTTGTCGCATGGATAGTGGTGAGGAATATTGTCTAAGCCCATTAGTAACTCCTTGTAGTAGGTGTCATTCATGGTAGCGACCCCTCGTATCAAATGTAAACCCCTGCTTTCCACCACCGTCAAAGAAACTGGCCCCATTTCTGGCCACCCCAACCCGTTCATTCGCTGGCCCGAATGCTCGGTCGGCCACCCGACAGGCGAACGTATGTTCGCTAGCCCCGCCATGCAGGTTGAGAGCCGGGGCTTACTGGCGGAATCAGTCGTCGATGACGATGAGCCACACCTTCTTGATTCGCCAGCCATCCGGTGACGGTGCGAGCATGAATCGGATTGTCTCCCAAATCCCGTCGAGATAGTAGAAGATGTCGGAATCCTCGACTCCGTAATCGTCGAAGTACAAGTCATCAACTATCCCGAGCGAGTACGGGTCTGGTGCGTACGACATGTATCGGACCAGCTCCTCTCCGTCCCACTCCGTAATCGTCTCCACGCCAGCAATCGTCAAACCCTTGACTCTTGCACGGAAGTAGTAGTTGAACAACGTCTTGATTACTTCAAACAGTGTGGTGATGACAAGCATTTGTGTCTCCTTTGACCCCCAGTCTACCGCCAGGGCTGGACAGTTGCCCTGACGGTAGATGGATGGGATGGGCTAGCAGATTTGGAAACCGCCGCAGTCCACTAGGAACTCGGCAAATTCTTTGACGTTTTCTTCGCTGAATGGGTAGCCAGCCATCCAACTCTCGGTCGTGCCGACACCGTCACAGCCGTTGCACCAGCCGTGCGTGCGACCCACGAGAATCTGAACCTCAGGCTTGAGTTTCTTCTCGGGCATTCCGTTCTCCACGCCGACCTTGTCGTTGCGGATTCCCGTGCAGTTGCAGTGCTCGCAAGCCTCACGTGGAAGGGACGCACGCCACTCGTTGTAGGTACGTTCGTGCTCAGCGACCTTGCCGTCACGCAGGTCATCGAACAGCCGCTCGGCAAGAGCGTAGGCGCTCTCTGCATCGAGACCGTCTCCATCGTTGGAGTGCCACAACTCGCACTTCTCTGCAATGTCACTGTGGTTCTCAATGCAGTAGTCAGCGAGTGGTCGCCACCACCACACGTTGTTGCGGAAGTATGAACCCTTTTCACTCTTCGGGTTCACACCATAAACATCCATACCCATATTTGTCTCCTTTGTAGTAGTTGGATGGACAATACGACTTTAGTGTCTCTTCGCATCAAATGTCAATTTGATTCTGAAGCCCCGGCTTAATCCTCCGAAACGAACTGGAAGTCAAGATTCTCGGCATCGGTGGTCATGTCTTCGTAGGCCCACTCCCGAATCAACTCAAGAGCCTCATCCCACGTCGGCCTGATACCGCCGTTGTTCTCGGCCCAGTTGACCATGAGCGACTCAACGTCGTAGGTGAAAGTACGAGTCACGACGACCTTGTGCGGAACCTTCTCGGTCACCACGACCTTGCTTGGAATCTGCTCGCTCACTTTGCCCCCTGCAAGACGTTGCCACGGTAGATGGTGGCTTGATGGATGAAAGAGTCAAACGATGGGGATACGTAAATGTCCCCGTGCTCGGTGATTGCGTAGATGGACATCCACATGAACCCATCGTGGACCCGTGCGCTCAGTTCCTTGCCCTGAACCCAGTTCTCATCAACGAACTTCACTGCTTCGTTGATGTCGTAGAAGAAGACCTCCTTGAACTTTGGCTGTGGCAAGACAACACGAATCGGTGTCGCTCGGTAGGTGGCTGGCTTGAAGTTCATATCACTCCTTTGGTAGTAGGTACTAGCAAGATTATCCGGGCTTGGTACCAGATGTCAAGAGCCCCGCCCCCGGGTTACTCGTTGTCCGAGTCCTCGTCGTCTTGGTCCTCGTAGTCAGGCTCATCCGAGATGAACACGATGGTCGCCGAAGCGATACGCCCCTCGTAGTTGTAGGTGACGTAAACGGGATACTGACCGTCTCCCCAACCTGACGACACGACACACGCCATGCCGTTAGAGAGTTCGCCAGCGTGAGCGCTCGAGAGTGTTGCCCCACACGCACCGTTGTACGAAAACGGATAGGGCTTTGCTGACGGCTCGAAGTCCTCACCATCGGTGAAGTCTTTGACGTAGCACGGGTCTACGAACATTATCTGTCCGCTATCGACACCGCAGTAGCCGATAAGGGTCTTGTCCTCGAGAGTCTTCACGACAGCACCTCGATTGGCTCGATGAGTCCTGCCTCTTTCTTCGTCATGTAGATGAAGGTATCGAGCCCGAAGGTCGAGATGACCACTCCACTCTCCGATTCAGCCGTGACCTGTCTTTCTTCCCAGTTCACGACATAGATAGTCGGATACTCATTGTCGCCCTTGTAGGTCTCTCCGACGTAAATGCCGTATCCCAACTCTGAGTTCCACCGTTCTCCAACGATGTACGAGATTGCGATTCGAGTCGCATACGACGGGTCACTCCATCGTGGCTCTGCCTTCTCGAGTGCTCGCACGAGTTCGAGTTCACGCTCGAACCCGCCCCAGTGCGAGTAGAGCCAAACGGTCTCTGCCTTGCGTGTTGATGTTTCACGGAAACCGAATACACAACGGTCGCCCATGTCTTTCTCCTTTGCTAGTAGGTGTACCACTAACCATACTCAGCCCTCGCACCAAATGTAAACCCATCCAACCTGACGCCCGGGGCTCACAAGTGAGAAAGACCCGGTACGCACGAAAGCCCCACCAGTCGGAAGGGTGACTGGTGGGGCAGATTTCGGGCTGGTCAGAAGAACAGTTGCTGGACTGCTTCTGCGAGCGAACCTCGTGCTTCGCCCTCGTCGGTGACGGTGTCGTTCGGCTCGTCTTGGAAACGAAGAACACTCGCCATGCCCTCACGGCTGGCAGTCACGACCAGTCGCACACGGCGACGCTTCGGGTGTCGGCTTGGTGCGACACCGTTGTACTCGTCGTCGTCGTTGTCTTGGTCAATGGGGGCAGCCCAACCACAAGTGACGACCACGATGTAGTCGCTGACCTGTGCCACCTGCTTGCTGAACTCGTCGCCCAACAGGTCGTACACATCAGGGTGCTGATGTGCGAAGGTGAACTTCACGCCTTCTTCTGTCTCGTTGAGTGAGTACAGGTGTGCTGTCTCAATGGAAAAGACACTGCCGAACTTGTCGTTCACCAGCCTCTCTGCCATTTCGGCTTTGTCCAATATTGCGCCCATGTATTTCTCCTTTGGTAGTAGTGATAGGCAGATATGACCTTAGTCTGCCTTGGTATCAGATGTAAAGGACTGCTTTCCACCACCGTCAATGGTACGAGCCGACTATCGGCAGGTCTTGGGGCATGGGTGGGGTCGGTTAGTGATAGCCTGACCCGTGATGTGAGCGTGGCGAAGCCCCGGGCCCGGCTCGGCCAACCGGACCGGCCGGGGCTCTAACCACACGCAGCTCACTGCTGAATGCGTCCGGCAAGCTCCATCCACAGTTGCTTGTCGACAACCACGGTGTCGTCTGATACCGGAGACCACTCACCTAGTTTGGGATTCCACACAGTGCCGTCGGGGAATACAGCGTCTGCCTGTCCGTCGTCAATCCAGTAGTGAGGATTCCCATCGGCATCCAGCGCACCAACGATGACGAAGTAATGCTCAGGCGATGTCTGAATGTCGGCGTACGTCAGTTTGTCACTCATCTTCTTCTCTCCCGTAGGTAATCGTGAACGAACGCCCCATTGGCACGTCGTGGTGCGCTAGGTCAGCGTGAAGAGTGTCGCCGTCGAGTCGCAGGTGGATTCTCCAGTCGCCTCGCACAGTGATTCCACGAACGAAGTCGTCAATCGTTCGGGCAGTGAACAATCCCGACACGTCACGATTCCACAGTGGTAGGTCATTGACTTGCCAGCAGTCAGTTGGATTATCAGTGAACCAGTTGCCCAAGTAATCCTTCAGGCACGACATTTCGTCATCCCAACAGCCGTAGCAGTCGAGTGACGGAGTTGATTCTTGCGTCTCTTCGTCGAAGTCCTCGCAGATACACGAGTTCGTCAAGAAGTATTCGTAGGTAGTAGTCATGTCTCCAACCTTACTCATGCGTCGCACCAAATGTAAATAGTTACCGGCATGCTCATTCCTTCATCGGCAAGCCCCGCCCTGAACTATTGTTTGTACTTGTGGATGAACTCAGAGAGCGTCGAGCCCGGGGCTTACAGCGCAAACTAGACGCACTTGCTTTGTTTATTGCCAACCTTGTGGTGGCAGTTGAGAGAGTGGAGAGAGACAATGCCGAACTATCGGCAAGCCTCAAACGCTCACGCTTCAGAGTGGTGAAAGGTCGGGGAGAGTAATCCCCCCGACCCTTCCAGCCGACCTAGACGGCGACTGCTGACGAGCCAGCCACAGCGTCACGCACATCAATTCTGATGTACGGCGTTGGGCGCACGCACGC
>Ga0129333_10006857_pt1 | contig 10776 bp, 23 predicted proteins | sample CPB6_08_DNA_FD_94474 | JGI IMG/M metagenome (GOLD analysis project Ga0129333, IMG submission 94474) | Freshwater to marine salinity gradient microbial communities from Chesapeake Bay, USA - CPBay_Sum_0.6_0.8_DNA | ecosystem: Environmental > Aquatic > Marine > Coastal | place: USA: Chesapeake...
AAATATCCGAAAAACTTTTAAAAGAAGAGAAATGATTTACATTAACGCAGTAGCCAATCTTGTAATTTCCTTGTCAATGGTATTCTTTATGATATTTGTGTTTGGCTCAAACAATAAGAAGATTAACGCTCTACCAAAATACGAGTCTTTATCTGTAAAGATCGGGCTTTCCCTTATCTCGTGTGGGTCTCTTTTGAGCTTTCTAACACTATCCAACCCACAGGAAACTGAGGTTGTTATGAATGTTGGACTTGCACTTGTTTTTTTGTGGGCAGCTTTATTTCATTATAAATACTTTATTAAAAAGAAATAAGTCTGAAAATCAATAACTTATGGCAAAATCAAAATCATCAGGCGAATCCCGTAAGATAAGCTTTGGGAAGCGCAAGGGTGGGAAAGCTAGAAAGTCTAGCGGTCCTAAAGACAGAAAGGCCTCTAAATATAGAGGTCAAGGCAGATAACGAAAACCCCATTTATGGAAGGTGATCATGTTAAGAAAGCAAAGACAGAGGCTAAAAGCCTTAAGAGACGCATCATTGATGCTGGCAATGTTCTTCCTACCGTTTGGGTACGACTTCCTTTTCAAGTTGATAATGGAGGTAACTGGCTCATTCTGGGCAGCAGATCTTATCTTTTATGGAATCTCAGGATGTTTCTTTGCCTCCTATATCTTGCTGTCCAAATATTTAAACAAGTTTAGTTAGAGCCGTTTTAACTAACTTAGTTATTGTAATTTATTGAGGGTCATTGTTTTCTCTAACTAACACCATATATTTGTAAACTTATGGCAATTCCGTCAAGACAGATAGGCTGGAGCACGCAGGATAACCTGCTGTGGGAGATTTCCAAGCAATTGGAGAAATCCACATGTCAGCTCTGTACCCTCAACGATAATATAGGTACTATTACAGGTACCAGTGGCACATCAGGATCTTCAGGTTCTAGCGGATCTTCAGGTTCTAGCGGTTCATCTGGTGTTTCTGCACCAGCTTCTGTAAACTATGGACTGTTTGCTCAAACAGCAAATAGCGCCATTATAGTAGGAACTGATGTAGAAACATCTATCATTAATGGTGGTGTTGGTACACTTACTGTTCCAGCTAATGGATTTAGTGTTGGTGATAGCTTTAGAGCTGTATTTGGTGGTGTATTGAATACAGCGAATAACCAAACAATTAGAATTAGAGTGAAGTCTGGGTCTACAATACTTGGTGACAGTGGGGCTCAAGGTATTACAAATATTTCAGGAGACAATTGGTCTCTAAACATCGACTTTACTATTAGACAAGTGGGTGCTGCCACCGTAGCATCTATAGTATCTTTAGCATCCTTTCATTACACTAAAACAGTTAATGGAACAATTGAGGGATTTTCATTTAATACAATTAATAACACAACCTTTGATACCACGGTAGGTAATACATTAGACGTCACTATTCAATGGGGAAGTACAGATAGTGGAAATAGTATTTACAGTGATTTCTTTGTACTAAATAAAACATATTAAAATGGCAATACCTAGTAGACAAATAGGATGGGGTCCAACGGAAAACTTGTTGTGGCAGATTAGCAAGCAGCTAGAGAAAATCTCTTGCCAGCTTTGTGATTTGAATGATAATTTCACTACCACCACTACGAGTACCACTCAACCCACCTAATAGATATTTAAACCAACAAAACTACATATGAAGGATCTTAAGTATGTCTGTGTCCAGCCAGATGATAACTACTATACATGGCAAGTGCATCTTTGGTTGGAGAGCCTTAAAAAGAGAAATGAATCTGATAAGGCTATTGTTCTGATTTTCACTCCTAAAGACAGAGAGCGAAACCTCAAATGGAAGCAAGTTACAGATCTCTACCCAGAAGCAGAGTTCCACTTCTACAAGGATGAGCACGACGTAAGTTCCCTATTAGGAATCTACATCCCTGTACTTAGACCTTACACCCTCTGGAGACATTGGAAAGAGCATCCAGAACTGAGTGATAAGGCAATCTTTTACTGTGACTCGGACATTCTGTTTACAGAAAAGTTCGATGTTCAAAAGTTTATAGATGATGATGTATGTTATCTGTCTGAAACAGTGGGTTATATAAGCGCTGCGTATTTTGATAGTAAGGTGAGAGATGTCAAACCTGAGAAACTAGAGGAATATAAGACACGCGATGTGCTTGCTGAAATAGGCAGTGTAGTTGGTATCAGTAGGGAGGAAGCTGTAGCTAAGAATGATGATAGTGGTGGAGCTCAATACTTCCTTAAGAACATAGATGCTGACTTCTGGTACAAGGTGATGAACGATTGTATCCTCATCAGACGCTATCTACAGAAAATCAATAGAGAATTCTTTGAAAGCGAAGATAAAGGATTCCAAAGCTGGTGCGCTGATATGTGGGCTGTGCTATGGAATCTGTGGGTGAGAGAAAAAGAGGTGAAGATAATTGATGAAATGGGATTTAGCTGGGCTCCAGACCCCATCACCAAACTAGAAACACACCCCATCCTTCATAATGCAGGAATTGTGTCCACCTTTATGGATGGTCACAGCTGTTTTTACAAAGCTAAATACCACCAAGGAGCTGATCCTAGTAAAGATGCTCATCTGGATGTTGTTCTAAGTGATGAGAAATCTAAGCCACTCTGCACATGGTATTACACAAACGAACTGAAGAAACTTTTTAACAAATATAAATTAAACTATTAATCATGGCCACAATTGACAATCGCCCTCTCAAAGCTTATGTACGCTTTGATGGTTCTGGGAGAATCGTTCCCAGCAGCCTGATTCTAAGAAGGAAGAAACCCAAGGTAGGTAAGTGGGTAGAAATTCCAGCTTATGAATGCTGCAATCCTACTACTACAACCACTACTACAGCTGCTCCTACAACTACGAGCACTACAACAGTAGCGCCCACTACAACAACCACAACCACCACTGGTGGATAAAACTTAACATATGGCAACTAATAATAAATTAAAAGCATACGTTCGTTTTGATGGAACAGGACGTGTAATAGCTGGCAGCTTGATTCTTCAACGTTTTAAACCTAAGGTGGGTAACTGGCAGGAGATTGATGCAAATGAATGTTGCAATCCAACCACTACCACTACCACCACTGCAGCTCCAACAACCACTAGTACAACAACAGTAGCACCTACTACTACAACTACTACAACCACCGTATAATATGGCAAAGTCATTATTTCCTTCAGATATGCTGAGAAGTGGGGCTGGTGAAATGACACTTGAAGGCATTGCTGGAAAGCTCACCTACTTCCATGAGCAACTACATCTATTACATTGGCAGACACAGAGTTATGCAGAACACCAAGCTCTTGGTGGACTATATGATTACGTACATGATTTTAAGGATGGGGTGATTGAGAAACTTATGGGCTATATGGGCAAGCGTCCCAAAGCACCAAAGATAGAACCTCTATCAGATACAGCAAGTGCTAGTATTGTGGTGAGTGAGCTTATGAGTTTCGCCTCAAGCCTTAAGAGTTTTGCTGAAAGTAATGGCTTTCATGATATTGCTAATCTAGCTGACGCTTTAAGCGGAGAAGCTGCAAAGACTAAGTACTTGCTAACACTGTCCTAATGACAATAAGTAAGAGGTTCTTTCCTGAGGTGATGCCTGATAACGAACTAGCTTATTTTGCACACCTGGAAGGAGTAATTAATTCGGTGGACGAACTAAGTAGCTTGGAAATCACCAGGAACCCTCACTCTTATCATTTCAGACTGGCACCTAGCCTCCCCATGTATGCTCCAATGCTTCTAGAGGAACTGTTAAAACTACATAACATCTTCCAGATCAAGCTCAAGCTCTCCAAGTCCATAAAGACATCAGCAAACATAGCCTTTGAAATAGATTTGGAGAATTCATAAATCCTACATATATTTGTACCTAAACCAAAAAATTCATAAATTATGGCAACTTACGATCCTAACAAACGCTACACATGGACCCCTAACGACAAGTTTGAACTTAGTGGTAACGAATTTGGTCTCATTCTGAACGCATTTCGTGCTGTTCTGAACACAGAAGAAGCTGGTCGCATTCTTCTAGCTAATGAAGCTAACCAAGTGGTAGAACGTATTTTAGCAAAAGCTGTAGAAGCTGATGTTGTTAAAGAAGCTCCAGAAGAGCCTAAGCAAGCTGGTCTATAAAAATTATTTATATGCCAAAACAAATGATCAAACGTGCTGATGGATCTGTTTCACAACGTGGTTTGTGGGACAACATTCGTGCAGCAGCTAAACGTAATAAGGCAGCAGGTAAGCCTGGTAAAAAACCTACAGCAGCAATGCTAAAACAAGAACGTAAAATTAAAGCTAAAGGAAAATGAGACATATTAAAAAAGCTCAAGCTGGTTTAAAAGCTTCTACTAAACGTGTAGGACCTGTTGATCCTAAGGGTGCTTGGACTAAGGTGCAAGAAATGACTCTTGCTGGTAAACGCACACCAGTTAGTCTTACACGTGATAAAGAACTTGGTGCCACTAGCATGACTGCTAAGAAGGGTGCTAAGGTGAAGGCTAAAGGTGGCAAATGGATTCAGAAAGCTATCAAGAAGCCTGGAGCTCTCCGTGCTCAACTTGGTGCTAAGCCTGGTAAACCCATCCCTGCTGCTAAGCTAGCTAAAGCTGCTAAAGCTAAAGGTAAATTAGGTCAGCGTGCACGTCTTGCTCAGACCTTAAAGAAGATGCGTAAGAAATAATGCCTAGCATTAAGAAACTCCTCAAGAGCGCTCCTAGATTGCGCAACACACTTCCTCAGAATGTAACAAGAGGAAATGGCGTACGTAACCCACAGAAAGCAGAAGCTTATGTGGGTAAACGTGTTTTAAGGAGTGGTGATACAATTACAGCTATTAGAGGATCTATTACACCTGTTCCTAACGGACCACTGATTAAGAAGAAGGGTCCTTTTAAAGGATCTACACTTAAGAAGGGTGGAAAAGTGACTGTGATGGCTGGTGGTGAGAAGCACGTGGTTTATAAATCTGCCAAAAATTATACTAAGGGTAGAAAAGGAGACATAATTGTAAACCATCCTACCAAAGACAAGGGTAAATGGGATACCATCAATCTCACCAGAAAGGGTAAAGCTAAAACTGTTAAACAGGGAGTGGCTGCTACCAAGAAATGGCACAGAGATAACCCTAATTATAAGTACAAAGGTAAAAAGAAATAGTCATGAATAGAGTTAAAAAAGCTCAATTTGGTATTAGAACCAGGCCTCCTATGAAGGAGAAAACTCCCACTAGTAAAAGTGTAAGTCGTTCTACTAAAAATCCTTTGACTGGAAATAGTAGATCTAGAGAGAAGAAAATAGAATATTCAGTTGATGGTAGTCCTCGTAGAGTATCTAAAAGTCTTGAAGTATATGCACCTATACCTGGTAACAAAGATAGATTGCTAGGGTTAATAAAGGGAAAAAGAAAAGTAAAGGAAGACGGTAAGGTAGTGGAATCGCAAAATTCAGGAAGATGGAGAAAAAAAGGTCCTAAAATGCGTTCTGGTGGTAAAATTGCTCCTAAAAAGTCTAGTGTTTCTAAAAGACTAGGATCTGCTAAAAAGAGTATTGGGAACATGCGCTTCACTAGTAAAAAGAAGAAGTAATGGCTACAGTTAAGAAAGCTCAAATGGGCATGCGTGTTGGTAGATCTGGCGGTAGGTCTTGTGGAATTGAAAAACAAATTCGCAAGGATGAACGTCAAGCTGCTAGAGAAAACCGTCAAGCTGATAGACAAGCTAGACGTGAAGAAAGACAGGATGCTCGTAGAGCTCCTAAGTTTTCTCAACCTAAACTACGTTCTGGTGGTAGTACACCAGCTTGGCAAAGAAAGGAAGGAAAGAATCCTTCTGGTGGTCTAAATGCTAAGGGTGTGGCAAGTTATAGACGTGCTAATCCTGGAAGCAAGCTGAAGACAGCTGTTACCACCAAACCTTCTAAACTAAAACCTGGAAGTAAAGCTGCTAACCGTCGTAAAAGTTTCTGTGCTCGTATGTCTGGAATGAAGAAAAGACTGACATCTGCCAAAACTGCCAACGATCCAAATAGCAGAATTAATAAGTCTCTCCGTAAATGGAATTGCTAACAATTAAAAACTCAAATAAAAATGGGAAAGATTAAGAAATACCAAATGGGTGGTAGCATGGGTGGTGACACCACAAGAATAAAGGGAAATCCCTTTATGAAAGCTCGACAAATTGATAGTCTGAGAGGTAAAAGCACTCCTCCAGTAAAGAAAACTTTGAAAAAAGATGTTGACCTTAGCGCTCCTGGTAAAGGAATGATAGAAGAACTTAAGAAAAAAGGTCCTATGCCTGCTTCTAAGAAGAACATTGGACGTAAGGGTATAAAAGTAGGTAAAGCTAAGAATGGTAAGAGCTTCCCTGACCTGAACAAAGATGGTAAAATCACTAAAGCTGACATTCTTAAAGGACGCGGTGTTATTAGGAATGGTGGTAAAATGAAGAAAGCTCGTGGCGGTGCTACACTTTCTCCTTCTAAGAAGAGCACATCTAACCGTCTTTCTAGCTATGGACGTGTGATTGGAAAGAACATGTCTAAAATGAGAATGGGTGGTTCTATGAAAAAATGCAGAGGAGGTTGCTACTAAAATGAAATCAGGTAAACCAAAAAAGGCGCCTAAGGTACCCAATCCTAGACCCAATGCTAACTATATGAAGGAAGCTGATACAAAGCTTCGTTTAAAGAGTAAGATGTGGCCTATGAAGGTGAAACGCCTTTCAAAATAGCTTTGTTGTTTCATAGTTTGTTGTTTAATAAGAAAGCCCCTTTTCAGGGGCTTTTTTCATTTCCTAGTGAGTCTGAAGTTATTCATTCCTCCAGATACAAACTCTTCCCAGTAGTAGTCTTTGTACTTAGGCACTACCACCTCGTGTAAGAACTTGGGTCCTGTTCTATACACATTGTTCATATCATCTCCCTCATGCACCCACTCCTCGAATATGATGGTGTTGATGTGTATTTTGCTCAGGTCTATGGAATTTAATATCTCATAGTCCATTCCTTCTGTGTCTATGAATAGACACTCTATCTTCTGTATACCAAACTGGTTACAGAAGTCTTCAAAGGTTTTGGTTTCTATCTTCTTAGAGGTGGCTACATCCTTCAAGGGATGGAACTTTCTATTTAGAAGTGAGTAGTTCCCATCTATGTTTGCATACTGATACATATCATGTGCACCTGTGGACAGAGCTATACCAAAAGGACAGATGGTCACATCATGTTTATGGCTTAGTTCTGAGTAGGTTCTAGTAAGAATAGGAATCAGGTCTGTGTTAGGTTCTACGAGAAACACTCTTAGCTTCTCATTTACATTTCTCACCATGTTTTGGAACTCGTCGTTTCCTGTGTTAGCACCTAGCTGTATATACACCTTAGCGCTTTCCTGTTCTGATTTTGTCATAATAATCGTGTTTAAAATGTGGATTTAAGTGAATGATTCCTGTAGCAGGGTTTATTCTTTGTAAGTTTTCATCAGCCTGTTCTAATGCTAAATAACTAGGTCTTTGGCCTCCTCCTGATAGATGAAAGGTCTGCATACCCCATCTGTACACCATGGTTGGTTTCTTGTTAGCAGGCTCGAACCATGTGCCTCCTTGATGAAAGGTGATGTCATCATCCTCTCCAACACTTGTATCAGGCCATTTTATTCTCTCGACATACTTCTTAGTGTAGATGTTTCCATTATTAATGTTGCTAGTCATTCCATGGTTCTCATTATTAACAAAGAAATAGATGCCTTTTGATCTGTAAATATCATATCCAGGATTTTCTAGAATGTCTTCACATGCTGTAGCAAGTCCTGTTTCTGATAGTAAATCATCGTCATCTAGTCTATACATATTATCATACTTGCACTGCTCAAATCCAAACTTCAGCTTAGCTGATATAGAAGGGAAGCGCTCTTTGTGATTGATGATTCTTACTTCTGGATGATCAAATACATAATCTATGTCCTTAGCATCATTAAGAATAATCATCTCTTTGGGATGGTCCACCTTTTGCAAAAGAAAAGACTGTAGAGCTTCCTCCAGGATGTGATGTCTCTTGTAAGTGAGGGTTAGTACGGATATCATTGTTATTATTTTGGATAAATGCGTCCTTCTGAATAGTATGTAGGGAGAATGGTCCATCCCTCACAATACATATCATTCCATGTTCCAGAGAATCTAGGTCCAAACCATGTCTCAGGAGCTACTACCACCTTGTGTGGGTTGCGAGATAGATAAGCACCCCACCAGCTGAAGGATGAATTAGATATTACAAAGTGGTCACATAAAGACATAATCCACATCTGTTCATGTACAGCAGCTTCTATGAAGTGTACATTAGGTAGATGGGCTAGATTCTCTTTACACCAGGGAACATCGTCTGTAAATATCAAATGATGCCCACCGTTAGGAATTTTAGCTAGCGCTGCGTCGAGATATTCTTTACTCACCACAGGATGGTAGTCACTATAGATGAGATAGTCTCCACGCCTAACACTAATAGCCACAACATTTGGCTCCTGAAGGAAGGGATATTTAGCATACACCTCCTCTATAAACTCTATAGGAGCAGAGAATAATTGTTTGACGGCCTCACTATATTTTTTGAAATGATTCTCACTCTGCCAATATCCAGCATGGATGATAGCAGGTGTATTCACTAGCTCAGCTGGCTCTTTGATGTATAAGTCAAGCTTCCTGAATATGTTATTCACGAAGTCTCCCATATGTCCCACCTGGTATCTAGGAACAACAAGCTGTTTATTTTGATCTAGTGCTCTAGCATAGGCATGAGCAATCATAAACATGTTGTTTCCTAGTCTACCAGCTATACTGGGAACAATACAGTCGGGATTTCTATACTTACTCATACACTAGTTGCCTGATAGAAACGTTCAACATCTGCTCCCTCCAGATAGATTTCACTCTGGAAGGTGTTCTTTTGACGCTTTACACCCTTCACCTTGTTAGTACGGGGGTCAATCTCTGGCACCTCTTGAGCACGCTCATGAAGGTCATCTAGAAGGATCATGATACGTCCATCCTCAATAGCTACGCTACGGATCACCTTGTTAATATTAAAGCTGTCACGGAACTCATTGTACACAGGATTTTCAGGTGTACCACTCTTTAGCTCCTTACGAGTGTAGAAGAATTGGTTTTTCATTTGTACTTGTTTAATAAATATTTACGTTTGTTATTAACTTCTTCATATCTATACATATCTAATTCCACCTGCTCATGCTCCTCTAGGGTCAAAAGTATGATATTTTCTTCATCTAGAGAAGCTTGGGGGTATTTTTCTTTTGGGAGAATGTGGTGAAAGAACACTGTTAGAGGCTCAGATCCTAAATATTTTCCACTAACCTGGGAATAATGGGGAAGTTTTTTCCATAATTGTAAGAAAAACTCCCTCATCTCGGAAATCTGTCGAATTACCTCTTCAGATTTGTCAAGTTTTTTAGCAAATCTACTGGACGTTTTAGGTAGGGCTTTTCTAGGTTTATGCCTGAAACAATGAGATCCTTCACACCTTGCTCCACACGTGGGGCATGTGTTCATTTTACACGGTTGTAGGTTTTAAATTTAGCCTTGGCATTGTACATATCTATAAGGAAGTTCACATCCTCCTTAGCCTGCTTGAGTTCTTTTCTCTTACGTTTGTCCATCTCTTTAAGCTTCTCTAAGCGCTCCTCTATCTCATCACACAGCTCAGGGAGGCTTAAATACTGCTTGGAGAACAAGCTCGTGTTCTCATCATCCAGGGATAGTATTAGCTTACTCATTTTGTTCCAGTTGATCCAAAGCCTCCTTCACCTCTTTCAGTGTCAGAAAGCTCTTCAGTTTCTACAAATGCTACGTCTAATATCTTCTCAAAATAGATTTGAGCACATCTATCACCCACACCAAACGGTAGAGGTTGGTATATCATTTCCCCTAGACATCTAAATACCACCATCCATTCACCACGGTAGTCAGAGTCTATAATACCTATTGAGTTAGCTAGCACCCAATTTTGTTTAGATAGTCCACTACGGGGGACAATGACTCCTTTATAGCCCTTAGGGATTTCTGTGGCAAATCCTAGTCCTACGACCATCTTGTTAGGACGCTCAATCTTTACACTTGCTGCATATACATCAAAGCAAGCAGCATCCAAACTACCCTTTGTGGGTAGCTTGGTATGCTCATTAAGTTTCTTAAAATTAATCTTCAACGCTGACTTCTTGGTTGACATCTGCTTCTTTTATTTTGTTAAGAATAGCTGCTTTAATCTCTGCATAGAACTCAGGATTATCTATAAGCATGCGCTTAAATTCCTCTAAATCATACTTAGTTTCGTTAAAGGTCATGGTTTTTCCATACTTTCTACCCACTTCATATTCATTCATGAGCTCAAGCACTTCTCCCACCTTGTCAATACCCTCACCATACACAATCTCAAATGTAGCTAGACGATAAGGAGGATTCATTTTGTTCTTGATGGCCTTCACCTTAGTTAGATTACCGTAGGTTACATCACCCTCTTTTGCTAAGCTTCTGCTCACTTCTATACGAACATCTGAGTAGAACTTCAGCGCATGACCACCTTGAGTTGTTGTAGGATTACCAAACATCACACCAATCTTCTCACGATACTGACTGATAACAATAACACAAACATTGTTAGCAGCTAGCGCTGTCTTTAGTTTTGGATAGGCGTTGCTATTCAGTACAGCTTTCTTACCTATTGCGCTATCACCCAC
>Ga0129333_10006859_pt1 | contig 10775 bp, 11 predicted proteins | sample CPB6_08_DNA_FD_94474 | JGI IMG/M metagenome (GOLD analysis project Ga0129333, IMG submission 94474) | Freshwater to marine salinity gradient microbial communities from Chesapeake Bay, USA - CPBay_Sum_0.6_0.8_DNA | ecosystem: Environmental > Aquatic > Marine > Coastal | place: USA: Chesapeake...
CAGGACCGAAGGGCAAGGGATTGAAGGTCACGCATCTACAGGTGCATCCCGATCACAGCAGCAAGAAGGTGGGAACATCATTGGCAGTCGAGATGTATCGCCATCTCCATCGGCGTGGGCATGCAATCCAGTCGGATGCAATACAGAGCCATGGTGCAGCGCATGTATGGAACACAATGCGTAATGATCGCGAACTCAAGAAGCACATGATGATCCATAGCGACCGCGAACCACTGCGCGGTGAACTGCATACTTTCGAGAAACGCGCACACCGAAGACCCGAGAGACACATCTGGTATCAGCACAGCCGCAACTGGAGTGCAGGGCGAGAGAAGGTCGAACCTTCGCATGGAGATGAGCCAGATGAGGTGAAGACACTCGTACTCTCTGGCAAGAAACGCAGGAAGAAGATGAATGAAGCACCAGAACTTGATGCTTACATTGAGCCAGGTGAAACCAAGAAAGAACCATTCAATGTTTCATACTTGAAGAAGAAGAGACATACCTTCGACTCAAAATCATTCGTCGGACACAAAAGGATGGGAGACATACATCCAAAATACGAGATGTGGAGACACACCACCGAGTTGACAGACAACAAGGGAAACAAATATCATCACCATCAGTTCAGCATAGTCCACAAGGACACGCGGAAAAAGGTGGGGGATATAGATGCCGTTGGGGGAAAGATCCATAGAAAGACTGGTGAACACAGGGCTGGTACGGGTAAAGATTTAAAGATCAGTTATCTTGGAATACACGATGACCATTCTGCAAAGAAAGTTGGAACATCACTCGCCGTCGCTGCATACAAGCATCTGCACAAAAAGGGTCGTTCCATCAAGAGCGATACCACGCATAGTTTCGGTGGAGCGCATGTATGGGATACCCTACGCAAGGATCCCGAGGTAAAGCGTCATGTGAAGTTCCATGATGAGAGGGACAACAAGGCAGTTCCTGCACACAAGTTGGATTATGACAACATCTGGCAGGAGCATCCATCGGGGCAGGAGACAACTCTTGTACTTCATAAGAAGCGCAAGAAGAAACCCGCCGTTGTGTCGGAAGACATTGAGATGGCAAATGTGATGGGTAAGCCTTGGGGTGGATTTCACAGGGACTTTTCAAGAGTAGTAAACAATCCTTGGGCTAAAAAGCCAGTTAATGTGAAAAGGTCTGGCAAGATTGCCAAGGGTTATACCCTGCACACAATGCAGGATCATGATGATCCAAAAATTGAAAGACACTATATCGTCCATGATGATACCAATCATGTTGCGGGTGAAATTCACACACATAGTTCTCCCATGACGGATGAACATCATGTAGTGAGTACCGAAATACACGGTGATCATACCAAGAAAAAGATCGGCAAATCGCTTGCGATCCTTGCATACAAGCACCTTGCAAGGAAGAAGGGAAACCTTCACAGCAGCAACCTACAGAGTCCAGGTGGGGCATCCGTATGGAATCGGCTACGCAAGGATCCCAAAATGAAGGGAAAGGTCTTTCACCAGACCAAAGGTGTAGAGGTTCCTGCACATGATGTGCCAGACAAGCAGATATGGACATCCGCAGTTGGTTCAAAGGTTGAAAGATCAAAGGGAACACCCCACTATCGTCCAGGACCACGATCTCGGTACAGCCAAGAGCATGAGAACATCCTTCGCTCAAGACTTGTGATCCGACCCGCAAAGAAATCCTAAATATACAAGACTCACGAATTGGAGAATACAAATGGGCGTACCTAACATTCAGCAGCAACTATATCTCAAGACCGCACTCAATGAAAGCAAGGATGGGATGTTCGATCATCCCGCCGATCTTGATGAGGGTAGTCACATGAAATCAATACGGCTTGCACGGGCAGGAAGATTTGACGATTCTACCCTTGCAAGCGATAAGGCACAGGCAAGTGAAATGCTCCGTGGTGGTGCATCCGAGAGAACCATGAAGGCTCACTTCAACAAGAAGGACTATGCCGCTGGTACAAGGGCGCAGGGGAGATTCGACAAGGCAGCAGCAAAGAAGCGCAGGGCTGCACTCAAGGCAAAGGGTATTGCTGAGGCTCTTGAAGAGAAGTTGGAGTTGAATGAGGGGGGCTATCAGGCAAAGCGTCTGAGGATGTTTCGGACAAGAAAGCCATTTAGCCCAAAAGTAGCAGACTTCATGGGAAGATCCTTCAAGAAGAAGATGGCAAGAGATGCAAGGATTTCCGCCAGCGCGGGTGGAGTTGGTGCGGACACGGTTCGTAGGGGGAGAAGAGATGCTGCAATGAAGGCAAAAGGTATAAAGGAAAAATACCCAATGCTACAAATCACAGAGGGAAGCCTTGGTCTCAAGAGAGTCCTGAGAAAGGGAAAGCACAATCCCCGTAAGTACGGAACTCATATGACAAAGAATGCCGTTCGTCAACTTGCCGCAAGTGGAAGAGATCCAAACGACATCAAAATCTATGGAACTAGGGGCATTGAGAACTTTGGATTCCAAGTCAATGCAAATGTGAAGAGAGAAAAGGCACTCAAGGCAAAGGGGCTTCTTCCTGCTGCAAAGCCACTCTCACCAGAAGCATCAGCCTCTGCTGCAAGAATAGGAAGACTTTCCAGGCAGCGAAGAGGCATGGACTATTAAGCACAAACAAGGAATATACAAATGGATAATCAGTTTCTCAGGCATCTACAATCACTGACACCCGAAGGCAAGGCAGCGGAGAAGAAGTTGTTCATTCCCGCAGATCAGTTCAAGGCAAAGGAGCCTGAGAAGATCGATATGGGAGATGAAGTCGAGGTCGAGGAACTTGATGAAGCCACTCGCTCCAAGTATCTAAAGGCTTATGCCAAGCACAAGGTCGGAACGGATACAGGCAAACTTGAACTTGCAAGGATGAAGCGAAGTGCTGCCATGCTCCGTCGTGGCGGGGCTGACGATGAAACCATGAGGGCTGGTGTTGCTGACAAGGGAGATATGAAAACCTACAACCGAGTTGCAATGGCTAAGTATCGCTTTGCAAACAAGGCAGCAAGAAGCGAAGAAGATGGCAAGAAGTCTCCTCGCAATGTGAAGGAAGAGATGGAACTTGATGAGGCAATCCTCAAGGGTGACAGCGCAAGGCGTTCCATTCTTCTACGCAAGAACAAGGAAGCCAAGCAACAGGCTGCTAAGTTTCAAGATACCGTGAAGTGGGCTGGCAGTCCACAGACAGCAGCACTCTACACCAAGCCACCAGAGCCAAGCCCAACTGCCAAACTCAGGACTCGCAAGACAGACAAGCGCGGAGTCGAGGTCGGTGGCAAGAAGGATTTCAGTGCAGCAGAGAAGTCTGCAAAGGCTGGTCAGCAGAATGCAGAGGAGATCATGGATGTCCTTCATCGCAAGCCAGAGGGAACCAAGATCAAGGTATTCGGCAAAGGTCCACGCGGAACAGACAAGACTGTTCATGTCCATAGGAAGACCGAACTTGGCAAGCACAAGTTCTATCATTCATCAAGCGGCAAGGAAGTCGAGTTGGTGAAGGGTGGAGTCGGTCTACGAGTCCTTGATGCACGGACAAAGAGAGTCATCCTTGATCGCGGAAACGATGCGATCTGGGAAAGCACAATGAACGAAGCCGCACCCGATGTAGGGCAGAACCTCAAGGGCATGCCACGCAAGTCCGCAAGGAAACTCGCATATGCCCTCAAGAGAGGCGGGGATCGCAGCAAGGAGATGGCTCGTCAGACCCGCAAGATGGGCAGCAATGCAAAGAGATGGGGCAAGAGGCTTGACACCGCTCTCTCTGATTTCTCCAAGCGCACTGGCATTCCTCTCAAGGAAGGTTCTCTTGGCATGAAGAAGGGCATTCGCATGTCGAGTGCAGTCAGGAACAAGGGGCATACCGACATCGGCACCAGGGCGCAGTCAGCCGAACTCCGTGCCATCTCAAAGATCAACAAGGCGGCTGGTGGCACAGGACGCATCACCACTATTCCACCAAAGTACAAGTTCACCGATGCCGAGTATGCTGCAATACAGGGAATGTACAAAAAGGGTATCTCTGGCAAGATTCGACAGAATGCAGTTCGTGCTGCAAGAATGCGTGGACGCATGGGTGGATCGGAGATGAACGAAGGGAATCTAAAGTCAAGCAAGTTTCTTGACATGATGCCATCGGCACTGCGTAGTGCAGTCAAGATCCATGACAAGATCAAGGGAACCAAAAAAGGTATGTCAGTTCGAAATAAGCCCGTGGTTGGTCCTGGAAATGCTGCACGAAACTACTATAGGAATCTTCGCAGTTCTGTGACTGAAGGCATGACTCCCGAAGACAAGAAGCCTCACCTCAAGAAGGGTTCTTCTAAACTTGAGAGACCTATTCAAAAGAAGTTTGCCTCTGGCAAGTTCTCGCATCAGATGAGTCCTGCCGAGTATCAAAGGTATTTCGGCAGACCAAAGCCGATGAGCGAAGGCACGGTTGGCAGGGCATACAAGAAGGGCAAGAAAACCGCAAAGCGCATACTCAGGAAACTTTACAAGTCTCTTGCATCTCCAAGGGATGCAGCGGACATCATGATCACAGGAAGAAACTTCTAAGGGAAAAACATGAAGAGCAAAGACCTAAAATCACTCAATGAAAGCATCAATAGTGTAGTTTCTCCTGTGCAACAGCATGATGTTGCAAGAGGATACATCAACTCTCTCACAGGCAAAGCCCGTCAGTTGAATGAAGAGAAGGACGAGAAGGAAGAGACTCCTGCTCAGGAAAAAGCAGAGGACAAGGCAGAGATGCTCATGAAGAGACTCGCTGCCAAGGCTCTCAAGAGGGCAAAGAAGAAGGCAGCGACCAATGAACAAACGGAAAAAGCCTCATCAATCAATCAACCGATCAAGCGCAATCCTCTTGCCAAGCCAAAGATCAAGAAGCCACCTCATGATTCCCCAAAGCCATCTGGTCATTATGTAAAGGAAGAAGAAACCCATCTCGCAGAGAAGGCAGCACCTGGGTATGAGAATTGGGCATCCGATCCAAAGGTCAAGGCATCCTTCAAGAAGCAGTACGGCAAGGACTGGAAGCAAGTCATGTATGGTCGCTCATGGAACATGAAGAAGATGGATGAGGAGACCGAGCAGTTGGATGAGTTGAGCAACCAATTACTTCATCGGGCAAAATATGCCTCATGGGTGAAGCGTAAGTTGTCCAAGAAAACTGGCGAGGCTCTTGACAAGAAAATCAATAGAGAACTTCTAAGGCGTGGAGATGTTCATGCAGATCGTCCTCGCGAACGAAGGCGATCACGATCATCAGAAGACTGGATGAGTGAAGATGTGCAGTTGAATGAGTTGAGTGATGCACTCAAGTCAAGAGCAGCGTCGAAGGCTTATGATAGCCTTCGACACAGCGTTACCGCATCTCATGGATCAGGATCAAACAGGGAACAGGCAGCAAAAACAGCAAAGAAAAGACTCAGGCAAGTAAAAAGGTTCACAGGAAAGAAAACTGCGATGCCCTCTCCCGATCTAGTGGTAGTGAGTGAGGCTGGCTACAAGCGTCTTGGGCGTATCAAGGGAGCAGCATACAAGGCAGAACTCGCTTCGCGTGGTGCTGATCCAAACACCTCGTTGCAAGGTCTTGTGAAGGCTGCAAAGTTGAAGAGAGCCGCAGCAGAGCGCGAGGCTCAGGTAGCCGCAGGAATGGCTCGTCGTGGCGGTGCATCACCCGATGCAGTCCGTGGTGGCGGTAGCCGCATCGGACCCAGCGGCAAGTACACTCAGAAGGCTGGTGCGCTTGCCAATCAGCGCGACAAGGCACTTGCCAAGTTCCGCATGAAGGCTCGTACCGCTCAGTTGTTTGATAAGGGAGAAGATCAGAGCAGGAAGAGGGAGCGTCAACAGGCACAGGCTGCTTTCGAGAAGAAGGCTCGTACTGGTGACTTCGGACAGGACAACCAGGCTGCTCTCAGGGCAAGATCGAACTTCCAGAAGCGTTTCGGAAGACTCAAGGGAAAGTAATCAAAGGAGATAGATCATGGCAAAAGTGAAGACACCCGCAAGACCAAGAATCCGTGACCTCAAGCATCAGATGTTTGTGAAAACACTGAATCGTAAGAAAAACCATGCTGGCTGCAATGCCAGAAATGCAAAAAGCACTAAATAGTTCAAACGGGGATTCTAGAACCTCCCCTCCATAAAGTTTCGAAACAAAGGAAAGAATATGATCAACAGAGATTCCTACAAGTCATTGATTGAAACGGTCAATGCAGCAGTAACGGGAGAAGATATACAAGAGGGCATGATGAAGAAGCCAAAGCCCGTTCTTCCCCCAAAGGATCCAAATCGCAATAATCCTCTTGCCAAGAAGGGTCCGATTGCAGAAGAGGAACTTGAGAACGATGTCGAATGGGATTCCATCGATGAGATTCTTGCAGAGGGAATCGCAGCCTTCGGTGAGGATGCCTTTGTAGCCATTCTTGAGAACTTTGAGGAGACTGGCGAACTTCCCGAAGAGATGATCGAATTGATCGATTCTATCTCTGATGAAGACAGTGAGTGACATTACCTTGGCACAGGTAGACAAAGAAGGGAGAGTGGAAACACTCTCCCTCTTTCATTTCTAAATAATGGTAAGGAGACGATAGAGATGGCGAACCTTAACTCTGCAATACAGAGAGTGTTATTTGAGAGCAACGATGTTGATGTATCAGGCAAGTATTCCCTGTTTGCCTTGCACAACAACAACGATGCTGTTCTTCACCTTTTCGAAGACAGGGAAACATTCGAAACCATGAAACACAAGTTTACATCGAATGACGGTATCAAGCGTCTAGGGGCATCCAAGTTGCCCGAGAACACGACCTTCAAGCAGTTGAGCGAGAACATCGAACGCAAGTTCGGAGTGCCTAGAGAAAGATTCTCAGTCCGTACCCATGATCCGATGATCAGGGAGGAGCAGAAGCCCAAGAAGGTTCAGAATGTTTCTAAGCCCGTCTCAAAGCCCTCCAATCCCGTCCTAGAAAGCGTTCTGAGGGGCAAGGAAAGATTCTCAGCCCGTCCGCAGCAAGCCCCCCCACAGCCCGTGGTAGAGAGGCAGGAGCCTACGATCAACTCCTTCCGCCCCGCAGTCGATCAGAAGATAGACCTCTCCCGCCTCAATAGTGGCGACAGACCAATGCTAGGATGAACCATGGAAAATAAAGATTCCGATCAAGCACCGAATGAAAAGACCTACATCGTCAAGTATCGGCTACCTGGCGAGGAGGGAAGGAACCCACGAAAGGTTCGGGTGAGTGCGCGGAATCAATCCGATGCCAAAAAGACAGCCCTTGCCACCATTCCCGATGCCAAGATCATCGGTGGTCCGAAGGAGATCAAGGAAAGCATCGAACTTGATGAAGGTGTCCTTGATTTTGCAAGAAGGGTCGGCAACTTCCTCAAGCGTTGCGTTGGGCATGGATGCCTCAAGTATGCCGATAGCCCCATAAAGGGAAAGAAGGATACCATCTCGACCACGCGCAAGATGCTTACCCGCGAACTTGCACAACATGCTGGAGAGAAGTTGGTTCGATCTGGCGGTGGTGAGCCTCGCAGGGTCAAGATCAAGATGGCGAAGAAGAAGAAAAAGAAGCCATCGATATTCGGAGCAATCGGATCGCTCATCAAGAACAAGAAGTCAAGGACATACAAGAAAAAGAAGAGATGATCATCTCATCCATTCTGCTCTGTAGACTCTTGGGAATATTCCCACTCTGTATCCTATGACTCTCTGCCCCGATGGTGCCACTGCCACTCGGTTTGTTGTTCTTCTTGCACCAAACACAGGATAGTATTCACTTGTCTTGTCTGGAATGTACCCATTGAGCATCATATGGGAATATTGCACAACTCCATCTCGACTTATGGATACGCTTCCCTGAGCCACCAGATTTATGTTGTTGAGACCGAACTTCTTGCCGAAATCCAATCCGTATATCGAATACTGCACAATCTTTTCATCATCGATCTCTTCCTTGACATTGATTGGTCTCTTTGTCGGACTCTTTGCGGATTCCACCAGAAGAGTCTTGAAGAAGTTTTTTGTTTCTTTGTGATTCCAAATGAACAGACCGCTTTTCTCGGAGATGCCAGAGTAGTTCTGAAAATCCTTTGCGTTTGCTTCCTCACTACCCTCTTTCTTTTTCTTGAATGAGATGTAGCAGGATGGATAGAGAGTTTTCCCGTCCCTGCTGACAAGGACGAAATCAGTCTTCGGTTCCTTTCCAACAACTGCAACAGCCCCGACCACATTTGAAGCGGTGTATGACTTTCCATCCTTGCGAAATTTCAAGGTCAACCCTGCTCTACCAGAAACCTTCTCAAGTGCCATATTGAATTCGGAGACTCCAATCCTATCCGAGTCCTCCTTCAAATAACGAGGAAGTATTTTTTGTGTACCGGCAAAGTTCATGTCTATCTCTCTAAATGCAGATGTATCGAATTCCTTGAGATCAAGTTGAGCAAGAATGCCATAGTAGACAGGAGTTTCTTTCTTTGTCTTCTGCTTCTGTGGCTTTACCGTCAGGGAATAGTTGGAAAAGGTGACATCGGTTTTTCTACCAGGCTTCACGGTTCCGAGGTAATGAGATGCCATCATTGAGGCAACAGCCTCTCGCATTTTCACTCCACTGCGTCCAGTGGGAGCATCAGGAAGATTGAGGACTATTTCCTTTCCCTCCACGGATACATCTTCCTCAGAGTATTCCTTCTGAAGAACCTTGACCATCGCATCTTTTTGTATCCGACTTGGCTTCATCTGTTCTCCTTCATAGCAATAAATATCTATGATGCCGCACGAACTGCACAAGATCGCAGGAATCGACTACTCCCTCTGTGGACCATGCATATGCGTCTTTGAGGGTGGAGGAAGATTCACATTCGATGACTGCTGCTTTTACTTCCTCACGGACACCAAGAAGTATGCAAAGCGGTTCATGGGAAACATCAATGGAGAGTTGTTTTCCGAATGGAATGTGGACATGGAGCGGTATCAGAGCATCGCTGATTGGGCAGTCGATATCCTCAAGGGAATGCATCAGGTCTCTCTTGAGGGATATGCATACTCAGCGACAGGCAAGGTATTCCATATCGCTGAGAACACGGGAGTCCTCAAGTACAAGTTGTTCCAAGAGGGAATCCCCGTGACCATCATTCCACCAACCGAAGTCAAGAAGTTCGGAAGCGGCAAGGGAAATGCAGACAAGCAGATGATGCATCATGCATTCGTCAAGGAGACGGGAATCGATCTCAAGAGCCTGATGACTCCCGAAAAGAAAGATGTCGGATCACCAGTATCCGACATCATTGATTCTTATTACATCTGCAAGAAGATGCACACAGACTTACTTGTTAGCAGTCTCTGAGATTACAACAGCCTTTGCCTTCTTCTTCTGAATGGCATTGTATGCATTCCATCCGATGAGACCAGCAATGCCGACTCCGACTACGATTGCGGCAAGCAATGCATTGTCATCCTTCGTTGCAGGAGCAGCAGGATCAACTGCAACTGTGGCAGGATCAATATCCTGATCTGCAACGAATGTCTCCGAATCCTTCACTCCACAGCAGTTGACTCCGACTCGCGTATCCATGACGCGAAGGCAGCAGCCTGTGCTGAAGATTGCGAATGCCGACAGAACTCCAAGTGTGAACTTTCTCATAATCATACCCTTTCTCATGTTAGTGTGATTGTCTTTCTACCTGTCCTGATCACGATTCTATCCTTGAGATCATTTGCAAGCATCTCAAGTTCGTCATGCGAGAGCAATCCGATTGCCTCGTCAATGGTGATTGTATCTATGCCATGAAGGTTGTAGTGCGTCTCGCGCAAGGTGGTGTTCCTTGGATCGATTGAGAGGCGCATCTCATTCGTAGGCTGTTGTCCCTTTGCAAACCTCGGGTTCTCAAAGTTCTTCTTGGGGAATCCCTTCGGACCTTGGCGAACCAACTTCACCTGAGTCGCCTTCTTTCCCTTGCCAAGAGTTGACACAAGCCCTTCATGCTCTTCTCCAGCATGAGTGGAGACATCGAACTGATGTTCATGCCCTCGGAACTGATCAAGCATGTGATGGGTTGCTTGTTTGACATGATGGTGAGCCTTGAACATGGACTTGAAGTGAGGGGCATGGGCATCGATGTCGCCGTGAAGTTCTGCGAGTTTCTTTGCCCTGCCCTTTTCACTCTTCGTCGTTCTATCTACCCATGCTTTTGCATGTGCCTTCAATCCTTCCACGCTGCGGAGTCCTGTCGTCCTTGCGGCTGTGTTTGAATAGTTTCGCACCATGTCATGCAACTGAGAATGAACACCTTCTCCACTTGCAAGCCTACGGGAGAACTCATGAACCTCGGGAGTCAGGTGCTACTGTGCAGCGGCAAGGTGCTTCGTGATCTGCCTGTTGCGGCTTGGATGAAGGGATAACTTCGTCTTCTTGTTTATCGATAGGTCGGGAGCATGAACTCCCTCTCCCTGCAACTGCTTGACATCAGGGTGGCTCGTTGACTTCACCATCTTTCCAGGATTCTTCTTTGAAAGTTTGTATTGAGAGTGTGCGGCAATGGAAAGAGTCGCACCTTTTTTCTTCTTGTATGTGATGGTATTCGGTTTTGCAGTATCTGCACTTGTATCGGTATGATGAACAAGGTCTGCCTGAAATGCATGACCAGGCTTGATCTTCATCTTCTTGACATGATGCAATGCAGGAATGAGATCACGGACATAATGTTCCTTGCCTGTCTTGTGAATGTCCTCTTCGCTTCGAAAGATTGCTTCA
>Ga0129333_10006861_pt1 | contig 10774 bp, 11 predicted proteins | sample CPB6_08_DNA_FD_94474 | JGI IMG/M metagenome (GOLD analysis project Ga0129333, IMG submission 94474) | Freshwater to marine salinity gradient microbial communities from Chesapeake Bay, USA - CPBay_Sum_0.6_0.8_DNA | ecosystem: Environmental > Aquatic > Marine > Coastal | place: USA: Chesapeake...
ATGGTGCTCATCGATTTTGTAGGCAATCTGCGCGAGGTCATCCGGGAGACCTATCGTTGGCCCATGCCTGCCCACGTCATCCGCTTCATCCGCGATGGTGTGGCGACGATAACCAGCAAACTCTCGGCCGCTGAAAAGGCACGCATTGCCGGCCTCGGGATCGCGTCACCCTTCGAACTCTGGCTCTGGGAAGACGGCGTCGGCGCGCCGCGCGGGGCTATGGATGCATGGCGCACAACTGATCTCGTAAAAGAACTCGAAGATTATATCCCCTTCCCGATCTATCTACAGAATGATGCGACCGCAGCCTGCGGTGCGGAATTCGTGTTCGGACGCGGACAAGATTTTCAAAGCTATCTCTATCTTTTCATCGGATTTTTTATCGGCGGGGGTGTTGTGCTGAATGGCTCGCTCTTGTCGGGCACGACGGGCAATGCCGGTGCGATCGGCTCATTTCCCTTACGGGGACGTGATGGCCAAATGCTTCAGCTCATTGATGTCGCCTCCGCTTCAACGCTTGAGATGCGATTGCAGCGCGACAATATAGACCCTTCACCTCTTTGGAATCTCGCTGAAGGTTGGTCGGTTTTTCCTGAAGCCGTTCAGGAATGGATTGCGACAATCGCTCCGCCGCTCGCAGAAGCAATTGTTGGCGCGTGTTCGGTTATTGATTTCCCCGCTGTCATCATCGATGGCGGATTTCCGGCAGAAATCCGTCGACAAATTATTGAGGAGACAGCGGAGGCAATCGACAATCTCAACACGAAGGGCATTGTTCGCCCGACGATTGTTGAAGGCCTCGTCGGCGCGCAGGCGCGTGCCATCGGCGGCGCGTGTTTGCCTTATTTCGATAAATATATTCTTTCGTCATCACACATCATGACGGAAGCCACAATTGGCACTGATTAAAACGGCAATCTCTCAAACGCCAAAAATATCTTCAACCGTTTTGCGCATGACTGCCGGATCAACATCAAAACCCGTCCAGTATTTGATGCTAATTACACCCTGATTCACAAGCATACCCAATCCATCAATCACTTGGCAGCCGCGGGCGGTTGCTTCTTTAACAAATCTCGTGCGCGGTGGATTTGGGATGATGTCTGCCACGACGAGTGAAGAACGCAAGCTTTCCACATTGATTGCGACACGTGCCGTCACAGCAGGAAAGAGGCCTATCGATGTGGCATTCACAACAATATCAACGTCATCAGGAATCGAATAATCGCCCATCCAGGAAATATATTGTGCTTTTGTCATTGTTGCTTTGTTGATGAGATCAACCAACTCCTGTCCCCGATAGGGATCACGATTCACGACAAGAATTGATGAAAGACCTGATAGCGCCATCTCTACTGCACAGGCGCGCGCGGCTCCTCCCGCGCCAAAAATAACCGCCGATTTACCTGAAGGGTTAATCTTTGTCAGAAGCGATTGCAAAAATCCTTTGCCATCGGTGTTCTCGCCAATATAGGTGCCGTCTCGACGAACAGCGCAATTAACCGCGCCGATGACTTTTGCCGACTCTCCAAGACCATCGAGATGCTTGATCACCGCCACTTTGTGCGGAAGAGAGCAATTAAATCCGGCCCACCCCATAGCACGTGCACCGAGAACAGCATTGGCAAGATCATCAGGATGAACTTCGCAATTGATATAGCGCCAATCAAGACCATGATGTTGATAGGCAGCTTCAATCATAGCGACTGTCGGATTTTCCCGAGCGGGCATGGCAAAAGAACCCGTCAATTGACTTAGAAAATTGCGTGACATCCTATGCTCCCTGAAATCGCTTTTAGTGCGTGATCTCACCATGAGGCGAAGAGGAGAGCAAGTCGAAACACTACCGCTTTAGAGAGGCATTTTCCTAAACTACGCCCGCGAATCTTTTGGTAAAAACATCGCAAGAAGGCCGATGGCCGGTAAAAAGGCTGCGAGATGATAAACAAAATCGATGCTGGTTCGATCAGCTACGTAACCTAAAAGCGCGGCACCCAAACCGCCCATACCGAATGCAAATCCAAAAAATAAGCCTGACACCGCGCCTACTTTATTCGGCACGAGCTCTTGTGCAAAAACGACAATCGCGGGAAAGGCCGACGATAGAATGAGGCCAATCAAAATAGTCAGCGCAACTGTTCCTGCAAGATTGGCAAAGGGTAAGAGCAAGGTGAAGGGCAGAACGCCGAGAATTGAAATCCAAATGACCGTACGGCGTCCAATGCGATCACCAATTGGGCCGCCAATGATTGTGCCCACTGCCACGGCGCCAAGAAAAATAAACAAATAGAGTTGGGCATCGCGCACTGAAACACCAAAGGTCTCGATGAGATAGAAAGTATAGAAACTTGATAAATTGGCCATATAGAGAAATTTAGAGAAGACCAACAATGCAAGAATGCTCAAGGCGAGAGCAATGCGACGCGATGAATGACGAACGGTCTTTGAAGTCTTGATTGTTGTCGATCGACGTCCTTGTGCGCGCGTCCAAAAGCCAACGCGCGCCAGAAGGATCATTGCGAACAGCGCAAGCAGTGCAAACCACGCGACGGCAGGCTGTCCTCCCGGAAGGATGATAAAGGCCGCCAAAAGAGGGCCGATAGCCGAGCCTATATTACCCCCCACTTGAAACAGGGACTGCGCCATACCGTGTTGACCTCCTGACGCCATGCGCGCGACGCGCGAGGCTTCAGGATGAAAAATTGATGAGCCAATGCCAATAAAGGTGACGCTGACGAGAAGTGCTGGAAATGAAGTGGCCGCAGCCATCAATAACAAGCCTAACAAGGTTGAGCCCATTCCGAAAGCGAGAGAGAAGGGCTGTGGCTTGCGATCGGTTGCCAATCCGATCAGCGGTTGAAGAATAGACGCCGTGACCTGCCAAGTCATCGTAATCAACCCAATCTCGGCAAAGGTAAGAGCGTAGGACTCCTTCAAGATCGGATAAATCGAGGGGATAAGGGACTGGATCGTATCATTGAGCATATGACCCGTGGAAATCGCTACAAGGATTCTAAATGCAGTATCGTCCGCGCCTTGTACGTTATCTGTGGTCATAAACCGATCCTGCCCCTATTTCCGACGCACAGTCTAAATCAAGACCCGAAGGGGTGCGTCCCATTATGGCGCAACGCTCCTCTTCCGCGCGGACAGAGCCATTGCGGATAATTTTCCGGGGTTTCAGAGTTTTAGGAAACTGCGCTAGAAAGTACAAAAATACCGGATTGAGAGACGTATGGAAGAGATTGCACTCATTGGCGGCGGGCATAATGGCCTTGTATGCGCATTCTATCTCGCCCGCGCGGGCCATAAGGTACGCGTTTTTGAACGACGCGGCATTGTAGGCGGCGCGGCGGTCACTGAAGAATTTCATCCGGGCTTTCGCAATTCAGTCGCTTCATACACGGTGAGCCTCCTCAATCCGCGCGTGATTGCCGATATGGCGTTGAAGGATCATGGCTTAAGAATCGTTGAGCGCCGCGCATCAAATTTCTTTCCGCATCCTGATGGCCGTTATCTGTTGACAGGCGAAGGACGAACGAAAGGCGAGATAGCAAAATTTAGCGCGCGCGATGCGCAACGCTACGACGCCTATTCTGATGAGATTGAAATGATCGCGAATATTCTGCGTGATCTCGTTCTTGAAACACCGCCCAATCGGGTCGAGTCATTGATGGGTGGGCTTCCCGAGTTGCTCAAACTTGGAAAAATTGCCAATCGTGTTCGTACTCTCGGGCGTGATGGTGAATTAGCCTTCATCAAACTCTTCACGCAATCAGCATCCCATTATCTCGAACAATGGTTTGAGAATGATGCTGTCCGCGCGCTCTTCGGTTTCGATGCTGTTGTTGGAACTTTTGCATCACCGATGACGCCAGGCACAGCTTACGTCTTGCTTCATCATTGTTTTGGTGAAGTGAATGGCAAGAAGGGTGCGTGGGGTCACGCGATTGGTGGAATGGGTGCGATCACAGAAGCGATGCGTAAAGCATGTATCGCAGCAGGCGTTGCCATCGAAACACAAGCGCCCGTCAAAAAAGTACTCGTCGATGGTACAAAGGCCGTGGGTCTTGAACTTGAAGATGGCCGCGAAATCTTCGCCGCGCGCATCGTCTCAAATCTTAATCCGCGACTGCTCTTTAGCAAGCTTGTCCCGCCAGACGCACAGCCCGAGAGCTTTAGAACTCATATGGCGCATTGGTCCTGCGGCTCCGGCACATTCCGGATGAATGTGGCGCTCTCGCGCTTGCCGAGTTTTCTTGCGCTACCCGGTCGCGCGATTGCCGATCATCACACAGCGGGTATCGTGATCGCTCCAACACTATCTTACATGGATCGCGCTTTTATCGACGCTAAGCAACAAGGGTGGAGTAAAAAACCGATTGTTGAAATGCTCATTCCCTCAACACTCGATGATTCATTGGCACCGAGAGGCTCACATGTCGCGAGTCTCTTCTGCCAACATGTTGCGCCTGAATTGCCAGATGGCTCTTCATGGGACAATCACCGTGACCTTGTTGCGGATTTGATGATTGACACCGTTGATGCTTATGCACCGGGCTTTCGTGCGAGTGTGATTGCACGACAAGCGCTGACACCTCTCGATCTCGAGCGTATGTTCGGGCTTGTGGGCGGTGATATATTTCACGGCGCGCTCAGTCTTGATCAGCTTTATTCACTGCGACCGATGTTGGGTTATGCCGATTATCGCACGCCGCTCGAAGGGCTCTATCAATGCGGCTCGGGAACCCATCCGGGCGGCGGTGTTACAGGCGCACCAGGCTTCAATGCCGCACGCGAGATATTGAAAGACATCGGTTAGTCGGTAAAAATTTTGAGCCGATGATCCGGTTTACTTTGCGCAAGTCTCGATGAACTCTTCGAGATCATAAATCTGCGCAAGGGGGCGAAGAGCATCAGGTATATTTGTGAGTTTAAAATGTGCACCTTGACGAGTTATGCGACTTTTCATCGTCGCAACAAGAGCCAATGCGCTTGAGTCTAAAGGGCCCGCACACGATAGATCGAGAACAAATGACTGGTCGCGCGACGCAGACGGAAGTGTTGAGAGCAAATGATTAACAGTGGCTAAGGTCACAGGCCCTTCGGGCGCAAGTGTGACGACACGATTAGTCATTCGCCATTCTTCTTTTTGAGCACATCAATAAGTCCGGAAACGCCCGAAGATGACACGAGTGATCCAAATTCATCACGATAGGCCGCGATGAGACTAATGCCTTCAACAGTAACATCGTAAACCTTCCAACCGCCTGCGCTATTGATCAAACTATAGTCAATCGCAACAGGTTGTGGGCGGCCGATCATTTGCGTTTTGACCGTGACGTCATTGGCGTTCGAATTGGCCTTTGTGCCCTTCACTTCGATATCAAGTTCTTTAAGTGAGGCAATCGCGTTTGAATAAGTCCGTGTCAGCAAGCGGCTGAATTGTTCAACAATTTCTTTTTGTTCTTGCGGCGTGGCTTTCGCCCAATTACGGCCCATCGCAAATTGCGTGATGCGCATGAAATCAAAACGCGGAACGATGAGGCGCCCAACAATATCGGCAATCTTCGGTGAATTCGGATTCTGTAATTCGGGATCATTCCGGACAGCATTCGTCACTTCGGACGCCAAGCGGCGAACGAGTTCATCAGGCTGGACTATATCGGCGCGCGCGCCGACCGCCATCACCAGAAAAGACAATCCGAAAATTGCTACAACAAGTGAACGAATAAGTTGTGACATTTTGAAAAAACCAGTCAGGGCTGAGATGAGCCCGCCCTCGCATTACGACCTTCTTGAACGAGGTTGAAGCGTCGCTGCCAATAGAGGTTGCGAACGAAGACATAGCGATCAAGGCTTGAGGCGGCAATAAGCCCTTCATTTGCTTTCGCATCAGCGCGTGTTGCCAGATATTCAGTGCCCGTAAGCGCATAATAGGTGTTGGTCGGCAAAAGATTGCGCGCATCGGTAACAATACGTGCCCCACGACCTGCAGTTTCCCTTACGGTTGAAGGTCCGAGCAGCGGCAAAACAATATAAGGGCCCGTCGAGAACCCCCAAACGCCCAAGGTCTGCCCAAAATCGCCATAGGATTTTTTAAGGCCAAGCTTGGTCCCAACATCGAAGATACCACCGATACCGACCGTGGTATTGACGATTACGCGACCAAAATCAGTACCCGCCTGCGAACCGCGGCCCTGCAAAGCATGATTGAGACCCGCATACACATCATCGAGATTATCGAAGACATTGCTCACACCCTGCCGCACCGGCTGCGGCAGAAGACCGTTCCACACTGACACAAGCGGATTGATGATGACCATATCAACGACATCGTTCAGTGCGAATGTTGCACGATTAACGCTCTCAAGCGGATCATACGGCGCAGGCACAGTCTCATCAGCGCGCGCGCCGACCACAAGCGAAAGCCCGAGCGTAAGACCAAGAATTATCTGCCTAATAAACGCCATTACTTTGTCTGCCCCGGCGTCTCCGCCGCTTTATTGAACAAGAACTGACTTATGAGCTTTTCGAGGACCATAGCTGACTGCGTTTTCATGACACGGTCACCCTGAGCCAGATACTCCGGAATCCCACCTGACTCCAAGCCAATATATTGCTCGCCTAAGAGACCAGACGTCAGAATTGTGGCAATTGTGTCTTTCGAGAAACGGAAAGCAGAAGAAATTCGAAGCCGCGCGACCGCCTCATAGGTTTCGCCGTCAAGACTGATCGACTCGACCCGCCCGACGACAACCCCGGCGCTCTTCACGGGCGCACGAACCTTCAACCCGCCGATATTGTCGAAACGAGCCTCGATCACATAGGCCGTGCCGGTATCAAAGCCGGCCAAATTTCCGACTTTGAGCGCCAGAAACAGTAAGGCGAAAATCCCAAGTGCGACAAAAGCGCCGACCGCAAGGTCAAATTTGGATCGGTTCATCAGTTCAATCCTCGGAACATCATGACGGTCAAAACAAGGTCCAGCAACAAAACGGCCAATGATGATGTGACAACAGTCCGTGTTGTCGCAGTCGAAACACCCTCAGCCGTCGGCACAGCAAAATAGCCTTCAAAAACGGAGATCAGTCCAACGGCAATACCAAAAACGATGCTCTTTAACACGCCATTGATGATATCAATGCGCACATCGACGCTCGCTTGCATTTGCGACCAGAACGCGCCGTCGTCAATGCCGATCAATTTCACACCGATGATCCAAGCGCCACACACGCCCGCAGCCGAAAACAAGGCGGCCAATAAGGGCACAGAAAAAATTGCGGCCAGAAAGCGGGGGGCAATAACACGTGCCAAAGGATCAACCGCCATCATATCCATCGCAGCCAATTGATCGGTCGCGCGCATCAATCCTATCTCTGCCGTAACGGCCGAGCTTGCGCGGCCAGCAAAAAGAAGCGCGGTAACAACCGGCCCCAATTCACGCACAAGCGACAAGGCCACAATAACACCCAAGGCCTCGGTTGATCCATAACGTTGCAGGACTTCATAGCCTTGAACGGCAAGCACCATGCCTACAAAGAGTCCCGATACAATAACAATTGAAAGGGAACGAACGCCCGAAAAGTAAAGCTCGCGGATGATAAGACCGAAGCGAAGAAATACAGCACCTAAGACACGGAAAACCGCAACCGAAAAACGAGCGGCAAGACCCAGTCGATCAAGACGGCTCGTTACCGCGTGCCCCAAAGACGTGAGAAGTTCAATCGGATCTGCTTTCATGATGCGAGCAGATCTCCAACATAATCGCGCGCCGGATAATGAAACGGCACCGGCCCGTCGGGCAAACCATCAGCGAATTGGCGAATGAAAGGATCTGTCGAAATGCGAATCTCATCGGGCGCGAGATCGCAATAAACTTTACCCGCTGATAATACAACGACACGATCGGCAAGGCGCAATGTCTCATTCAAATCATGTGTGACAATCACGGATGTCATGCCAAGTGCCACGTTCAATCTCTTTATCAACCGCCCAATAATACCAACAGAAATGGGGTCGAGACCTGTAAATGGTTCATCGTAAAGCATGATTGACGGATCAAGCGTAACTGCGCGCGCGAGGGCAACGCGTCGGGCCATGCCACCCGATAATTCCGAAGGCATGAGGTAAGCGGCCCCACGCAGCCCAACGGCTTCGAGTTTCATCAAAACAAGCGTGCGGATCATATCATCGGATAAATCTGTTTGCTCGCGATAGGGAAAAGCAACATTTTCGAAGACCGAAAGATCGGTGAACAATGCACCAAATTGAAACAACATACCGATGCGACGACGCAACGCATAAAGTGCGGACTTTGAAAGATCGGGAACATTTTGGTCTTCGACAAAAACTTTCCCCGCACTTGGGGTAAGGCGTCCACCAATCAACCCGAGCAAGGTCGTTTTTCCGCCGCCCGATGCGCCCATGACGGCGACAATTTCACCCCGCCGAATGGTCAAGCTCAGATCATCAAGAATCGGCCGCTCACCATAGGCGAACCGCACATTCTCAATTCTGATGATGTCCTGATGCTCGCTCATTTCGACTCGCCGCCACCTTCAACCGGTTTTGTCCTATGCTGCACTCAATTGCAAACAAGTTACGGCATAATGAAGGTATTCGGTTCAGCTTAACTCAATAAACGCCCTTAAGAAGGAAGCGCCGGTTGATCGGTTGGAGCGGTCGCGCATTCATTGGAAAGATCAGTTTGAAGACGTCAATATCCGATTGCGCAACTTCGATAGGCTCTTCGAAGACAACCCAGTCCACATTTTCGGTGCAGGGCGGCATGGTCAGCGATCCCCGATAACGGAAAATGCCACGCCCTTTTGGTAGAAGCGCGTTGGGATCCGCCACATTAGGTAAAGGCTGGGTCCCCAATTTACCTGGCGCATGCCCCATCAATTGCGAAAAAACCTCGTTTCGATCCCCCGCGTGCACAAAAACTGAGACCATCGCCAGTTTCTTTTGGCCCTGCGTGTGAACAAATTGGATTTCCATCGCGTGACGAACGCCATCAATCGCATGTTCGGCCGGCACATGAAAAAGAATTTGTTTCAGAGCAAATTCTTCGCTGCCAAGCTTCATCGTACTGCCTTTAGCAACCTGCGCATAGACGGAGCGGACATTATTGACGACGGGAAATGCCTGGGCTTTCCAATCAAATGAAAGATTTTCAATCGAGGAAATGAAATAGGGCCTGAGATCAATCGGCGATTGCTCAAGTCCAGCACCACAGGCCGCATTGGCGGCTTCAAGCTCGGCCCATTTTTCAGGACCTTCCGGCCCGTCATAGGTCCAAGCCTTACCTTCTTGAGCCACGCTCACCCCGATTTGGAGGATGAGACCAACAAACCCGCCCGCTATTAAACGCGTAAACATTTGCACCGGATACTCCATCAGCTAGGCCGAAAGACGGCCAAGCGTCTCAAATTTCTAGCGATTTTCGTGCCAAGACCCTGAATTTTGGCCGAAACAGGCCTCAGAAATCGCTCGCGATCCCCTTATTCTCCCAGTCACCATAGCGGACTGGTTCGGGGCCGGGCCGGCCATGAACTTCCTGCGGACGGACTTGATCCTGAACAGTTTGGCGTCGTTCGGCAGCCTCAGCCAGTGCCCGCTGCGCCTGCGGCGTCAAGGTCTTGGTAGGCTCCACTTGTTCAGATTTCGGGTCTGGCTCAGCCATGATCTCATCCCCCACGGACGCTTACAGCACTTGCGGTTCGCGCCGTTCTGGTCGCATAGAGGGCGCGGGTCAAGGCAAAGTCCTGACCGTTTCGATCCGGCAAAGGACTTTCTGTGCCATCCCGCGTTCCTCATTCAAACGAGCCATCATCACCCCATCCGGGCCTCGCTGCGCGAGCTTTAGCCGTGACGGCGATTGACGATTTCATTACCAAAGGCCAACCGCTCGACGAAACACTCGAGCGCTTATTCGAGACGCCTGCAGCGCGCGCGCTTTCCGATCGGGATCGTGGCCTAGTTCGCGCGATCAGTATGGCCGCGATCCGTCGCCTCGGTACTATTGCGAAAGCCCTCGAGGCGCGGGTCGAGCGCGGATTGCCAAACCATTCCGGCAATTTGGAAGCGATTCTGATTTCAGGCGCCGCGCAGATTTTGTTTCTCGATGCTCCTGATCATGCCGCCGTCGATCTGTCGGTTCGCTTGGTTCAAGCCAATCCCGATGCAAAACGGTTCACATCATTGGCTAATGCGGTTATGCGCCGGATTGCACGGGAAAAAGACGAGATTCTCAAAGCCTCCGATCCGCTTTTAACCGACACACCTGAATGGCTTGCGGCGCGATGGACCAAAGCTTACGGCGCAGAGAATGCGGCAAAGATTGCTGCGGCCTTTCGGGCGGAACCCGCAATCGATGTCACGGTGCGTGCCGATCCCGAACTCTGGGCCGAAAAACTGAATGCGAAGATTTTGCCTACAGGCTCGCTTCGTTTACGCGATCGCACACCGGTGCGCACATTGCCCGGATATGACGAGGGTGCCTTTTGGGTTCAAGACGCGGCAGCCGCTTTACCCGTGCGCTTGCTTGATCCGAAGCCCAGCGAACTCATCGCCGATCTTTGCGCCGCGCCGGGTGGGAAAACCGCGCAGCTCGCGCTTTCAGGAGCTCATGTTACGGCCGTTGATCGATCTGAAAAAAGATTGATCCGCCTTTCTGAAAATATGAAGCGCCTTGGTTTCACTGTTGATGTCGTGACCGCCGATGCGAGCCTTTGGCGCGGCGGTCCTTTTGACGCGATCCTCGTTGATG
>Ga0129333_10006862_pt1 | contig 10772 bp, 3 predicted proteins | sample CPB6_08_DNA_FD_94474 | JGI IMG/M metagenome (GOLD analysis project Ga0129333, IMG submission 94474) | Freshwater to marine salinity gradient microbial communities from Chesapeake Bay, USA - CPBay_Sum_0.6_0.8_DNA | ecosystem: Environmental > Aquatic > Marine > Coastal | place: USA: Chesapeake Bay...
AGATGTAAGAATGTTGAATCTTGATCACTAGCCCCAAAATTATTATATTTATCATATGATAAAAACATCCAAAATGGTCCTTTATGATTTTCATACCAATCAAGAAGTTCTACTCCTCCTGCTCCTCCATCTACAGTATATTCATTTGTTGACAGTTGATCAGAACTGCCAGATGAATCAAAATCTGCAGCGTATGCATATGCTCTTGATGGCAAGTTGTCCCATGAAAATGATATTGTTGTTTTGTCTGCAATATGGTGTGACCTCATATTGCCATTAATCATTCTTTGTCTTTGTTCTATTCTTGTTGGTTTAAATTGAAGTGGAGATCTATTATGATCAGATAAAATTAGAAATTGATTTACTCCTCCAGACGTTAAAAGTGGATTTGCGCCAATTTCTTGACCAGTAGGAATATAAATGCCAGTAGCATCAAGTGTGCCTGGATTTTCAGACCAGATTACAGCCTGTGGTCTTGTATACCTTTTACGACCAGACAAATATGCGCTAGTTGCCATTATCTATAACTCCTAATTCTTTGTGCATCAATTTGTTTAATTTGATTAATAACAGTTCTTGCGATATCATTTGGATTTGCATTACTATTATTAACATTAACACTTATACCATAATTATACACTGAATTGGAATTTACTGGAACTTTTCCTTGATTAATTGAACCCATTGTATCTATACCAAGTGAATCTACTGCTTCTTTTCTAACAATAAATTCTCCTGGAGTTAACATTGCTGGAATAATGTCTGTGCCTTTTGTAAAACCACCGTTTGCAAAATATTTTGGAACAAGACCACCCATTGACCCATATAAAGATTTAAACTGTGCTGCTGCCCTTTCTCCAGCACTTTGTAGCGGTTTCATAATATTTGATTTAGCGGTTGCTTTTGAGGATTCTAATTTTTTCGCTGCTGCTGCTGCATCTCTATTTAATGTTGGATTTGAAGTTCCTGCACCCTCTATTGCTGCAATGCTTGGCTTGTTAATTCCAGACACAATTGATGTTGTTGAAAATTTTTTGTCTGCTGCAAGTGCTGCTTGATCTAATCCTGCCCTTTGTGCTGCTACATTAGAAGCAATTGCACCCATTTCACTACTTAATTTTTTATCTGCAATACGTGCAGCATTCTTGTTGTCTACAACTGTTTGACGTGATTCTAATGCCTTTACTACTCCTGGTATTGCAAGTGCAGCAGAACCTATTCCTGCTCTTGCAATTATTCCTTCTGATATTTTTTTATCTTCAAGACGACCTTCATTTTTAGCATTTGCAACAGCATTTGCTAGTTCTTCTCCTTTAACTGCTCCAACCTGAGTAAGACCTTCTGAACCTATTCCAGCCCTTTCAATTATTCCAGCAGAAGTTTTAATATCATCTAGTTTTGCTTGATTGTTCTTATCAATTTGTGCCTGTTTTGTTTCTTCTGCTTTTACTTCTCCAGATCTTGTAATTCCAAGCATCGTCATCGTTTGACTATAAATACCAACTATTTCAGCAACTTTTGGACTTAATCTATTTACAGCATCAGAAACATTTACAGCAGATCTTTCTTGAATTTTAACTGATGCTAATTGTTCTTTATTTCTAGCATTTTGTTCATCTGCTATTAACTGCTGTCTTTCAATCCAGGCTATAGTTTCTTTTACTACTTCAGGAGATTGTCTAACACTAATATCAATATTAGATCCAGATACTGATGGAGGTCTTGTTGTATCTCCATTTCTAACATTAACAACTGGTGCACCTGCTCTTGCCTCTCCTTGCCTTACTGTTTGTGGCCCAGTAGTTTTAGCAGTGCCACCAGTTCCTGCACCACCAGTTCCTGTGCCACCAGTTCCATTGCTGCCAGTTCCCTTGCTGCCAGTTCCTGTGCCACCAGTTTTTGCAGTATCTTTTACGCCAACTTTTCCTTTAATAACTTTTGTTAACTCTTTGAGAGCAGAAGTATTTTCTAGTAGTGGTTTATTAGGATCAATAGTTTCATCATTAATTTTTCCACTAATTGAATTGCTTCTAGGTATTGGTAGTTGTAATCCACCCTGAGTAGTAAAACTTCCATACATTCTTTGCATATAAGCAAGCATTTCTCTTTGAAGAAATGAAATCATTTCTCCTGGTTTTCCAGTCACTGCTCGCTTCATTGCTTCAACAAATTTTGGATTATTAAACATTTCTTTCATTCCAGGAAGACCTTCTAATGCTGACACAAGTTCAGCATATAAAGCAGATTGCTCTGGAATTACATCAGGGTTATTTTGTTTAAATGTTTTTCTTATCTCTTCTTTCATTTTAAATATTTCAAGATTTAAATCTGTTATTTCTTTTTGCATCTTGGTATTATCTAACTCTATCTGCTCTCTAGTTTTCCCGCCTGCAGTTATAGATTTAAGTGCTTTTTGTTTAGAATCCTCTAGCCTTTTTCTTCTTTCTTCAATTTGCGCTGCAGCCTCTTGTTGTCTAATTGTTTGAATTGCTTGTGCTGCCCCTGCCATATCTCCACGAGAGAGCGCTTGAGCAAGGCTAAGTCTTTGCTCTTGTAGTTGATTAATTTCTTCTTGACGTTTTTTCATCTCATCTAATGCTTGAAGTTGTTTATCATATATTCTATTTACTAAGTCTTCTTCATATTGAATTTTTTCAAGAAGCAATGAATTCTTTTCATTTTCTAAATCTATTTCTGTTTTTCTAATCAAGAATGTATTTTCAGCAAGTTTATTTTGTAGTTCAACATATTGCAATAGTTGTTCGTTAACCATTGCATTCTTTTTGGCCTGATCTTGTGCCTTAACATTGGTAATCTTTTGATAGTATTCTTCTAGTCGATTTCTTTGTTGCAGTAATGCATTTTGTTTTTTAATTGCTTCTTGTGTTATTTCTCCTGATAAAATGCCTGCAGCAACTGCATTATTTGAAGCCATCTCAGATGCTTCTTGATAAGAAATTCCCATCCTTCTTAATCTATTTAAAGCAGCAGTTTTAGTATTTAACTCTTCAATATCTTTTGCTGCTTTTGCATTAATATCTCCAAATGCAATCATTCCTTGTGCTGTGTCAAATGCCTTAAACTTTTCTTTATTAAATATTATTAACTTATTAGTAACTTTATCAATTCTAACACCTATCTTTGCAAGGTCTTTATCCATTCCCTCTGCTGCTAATGCCTCAACAAAATTGATAGTTTCTAAGTTAATATCTTTTACCTTAAGCAACTTTTGAACAAGTCCATCAAACTGATTTAATGCATTAAACTTAGTTTTTTTACTCATTACTCTAAGAAGTTCTTTGATACCACCAGTTGTTTTAATTGATCCTTGTTGAACTAGTTTTAACTTTTTAAGAGTTTCATCAAAAAATGTATCTCTAGTACCAGTTCCAGTTGTTTTCTTATTGCCAGTTGCTGGTGGAATTGGATTTAATCTCATATAATCTTCAAACTTTATTGATGAAAACTTTAGTCTTGTTGCTTGTACAAAAGCATCTCCCATCACCTCTCCTCTTTCTTTACCACTTCTAAACGCTAACTCTCTTTGTGATGCAAGATATGCTAAAAAGTTTTGCTCATCTTCAGCATATGTTGATGTCCAAATATTGTTATAAATTCCAGCCATTCTTACAATTTGATCTTGCTGTTGTTCTGGATTTAATCCTTCTAAATATTTCTTTTGCCATTCATCAACCTTACCAGCAAGAACATCTATACTACCCTCTGCTTTTGCAGTTTTAAATGCAAAATCTAATGTCAACTTGCCTTTATTGTCATCAATAATTTTTGTAATTTTTTCAAGTTTTTCTTGAACTTTTGTATTTTCTGTTAAATATTTAGCAACAACATTAACGTCATATGTTCCAGAAAGTTGACCAACTGATGTAAATAGATTTAATGTTTCTTGTGCTTCTTCTAATGACAACGCTTTTCCATTTGCATCAAAACCTAAAGACATTACAAGTTGTTTTTGAATTTCTGGAGTTGCTTCAGAGAAGAAAGAAAGAGCGGTACCAGTTTGTTGTAAAAAGTCTCCGCCAAACTTTACGCTATAGTTAAGAACTTTATTTAATGCTTTTGTGTCACTACCAAAAGTATTAAGAAGTTGTTGTGCTTGAATTGGATCAAGTTCTCCGTTGGCCATAGCCATGCTAATCATATAATTTACTCTTTGAGTATTTTGATCTCTTTTGCCTCGTTCATTTCTCATTGCACCAGTTGTATCTAATACGCCTTCTGCGACTGCTTTTAATGCAGGATCATTTTTAAATTTTTTCAATGCTAATTCTCGTGCTGCCGTTACAGCCTCATTCATTAGTTTTACTTTATCTGGATCATTTTGTCCAGGTCCTGCTTGATTAGATCCTCCTTCTTTTTTAACATTAAACAATTGATCAAGAATTTTTGCAGATTTTGCACTTTCATCTAAAATCTTTTGCGTATCTTTAAGATATTTTTCTCTTAAGTCTGCTCTTTCTTTTTCTGTTTTTAAAGTAGCAAGTTGTGTTTCATATTCTAACCTAATACTATCTAAAATTTGTTTTCTTTGTTGTAACTGTATTGCATTTTGCCCAACAATACTTCCACCAGTTGATGCAATAAGTTCGTTCTTTCTTTGATTTGCTGCTCTGTTTCCAATAATTCCACCAGTAATTGCTCCTGCAATAGTTCCTACAACTGCTCCTATTGCAGTTCCTACTCCTGGGAAAATAGCAGTACCAATCATTGCACCAGTTCCTGCGCCTACACCTGCTCCTGCAGCAACTCCACCTACTGGGGATGCATTTTCTAAATTAGTTTTTCTAAAATCTTGTATTTTTTTCATTTGTGTTTGCATTGTTTTATCTAATTGTTTTGTTGATTCTGTTATTAGATTAACCCTTAATGTCATTGGATCAATTGTTAAATCTTTTCCTTGTGGATCTAGAAGTTTAATAAGTTGTGCTTCTGCATTAATTGCAAAAGAAGAATCTTTTAGTTGTAATCCTACTTGTTCAACAACGCTTCTAGCCTGATCAGATGTCATAACACCAGAAGCAACCATTGTGCCCATTTGTAATGCTAGTTTTTGAATTGCACCAGACTTTCCTATTTCTTTAATTGATTGACCAACATTTTTTAAAGTGTTTTTACCGCCTTCACTTTCAAGGTATGTTTCGCCAAAAGTTTTTCTGCCTGGTTCTTCTGCAATCATTGCTGCACGATTTCTTCTTCTTCTATCCATAATTTCGCCAGCAGAAACTTTTTTAGTTATTTTACCCATTTCTGTAATTGCTTCTGCAGTTGCACCCATTGCAGTTTCTAATTCCATAGCCTTTGTTCTTGCTTTATTAACTCTAAAACTCATAAATTTAAATGCAGCAATTGTTCCTCCAATAACAACTGTAAGCATTCCAAGTGGTGTTGCTAATGCTGGAAGAAGCATTAAAACTGCAGACAAGCCCATCATAAACATTGACATGCTTCTTGAAAATTCTCCAATTTGACCAGGCATCATTGATCCAAACATTGTTAACATTGAAAGGCCCATTGTTGCACCGCTTGCCTTTGATGCAAAATTTGATATTTTAGGATTAACTCTTGTTAATGCTGTTCCAGTTTGCCTCATTCTTTGCATAAGTGTCATTGTTGAAGCAGTTGCTTGATTTGTTGCAGTTGCTAACTTTCCATCTGCATATGCAAGTTGCAAAGCCATTTTTGCTGCTGATACTCTTGCTTTTGTTTCTTCCGTTGTTGCTTTACGATCTGCTTCTACTGCTTTAAAAAATTCAATTTCTGCTTGAGTAACAGCCCTTACAACTCTAATCTGTCTTCTAGTAGTTGCATTTAACTCTTGTTTAATTCTTTGAAATCTTTCTTCTTCTGTTGCTGACTCTAACTCTGCAGCAACAAGAGATTGTGCTGCAACTCTTTTATCTCTAATTGTTCCAGAACTTGTTTCTATTAATCCCGCTTCTAAGTTTAAAGCCCTTGCCAATCTTTTTTCTGCTGCTTCTCTAAATCTTCTTTGACTTTCTTGATTTTTAGCAATTTTTTCATCAACTTTAGCCACTCCAGAACTAACTGCTCTTTTACCTGCATCACCAACTGCAGTTCCTACTGTAGTCACACCCTTTGCTGCTTTGTCAACAGTTCCTTTAACAGCATTTTTAATTCTTTGACTTCTTGATGCCATACCCTTTTCCGTACCAGCAGTTACGCCTTCTGCAATCCAATCTCCATCATCATAGGACCATTTAGGTGGAGATGCAACACCAAGACCTCTATTGAATGCAATTTTTGCCTGTTGTCCTGCAGCAGTTGCTCCTGCCTGAACTCCTTGTTGCAAACCAAGTCCAATCCATCTTCCAGCAGACACTCCTAATTCTTGACCCTGTGCAGTAAGAAGAACTCTAATTCTTGATGCAAACTGTGTTGCAAATTGTGTTGCCTGTTGTTCTGCTGCTGCAACATTTCCATCAATTACTGGTGCAGAAAGTCTTGGAGTTATTCTTCGGTATGAATTTTCTGATGCAATCTCTGCATTCATTGGCCTTATACCTTTAGATCTATCTGAGCCAAACCTTCCAACTTCGGCCTTTGGGTTATCTGCTAAAGAAACTCTTGATCCACTCTGAACAAATTGACCACTTAGTAATCCAGTATTTGCCTGTCTTGTAGTAACTCCATATCTAATTTGTCCAATTTGTTGTGATCTTGCATGTAGTGCTCTTGTTACTTCTCCTAATGCAGTATCTGTCAGTCTGTATCTATCTATTACCGCTCTTGTTGCTCTTGAAAGAATTTCGTCATCAACAAGTTGTTTTTGTGTTGATTTTGCTAAAGCAACTGCTGATTCTGTAACTTCTTTTTCAAAAATATTTAATGCTTGAAGAACTCTTGGATTAGTAACATTTGCTCCACCTGCAGCAGCAGTCATATTAAATTTACCAACTCTTGAATTCATTGCATTTTGGAAATCATTTGTTGGCATTCCAGTTCTTAATCTCATGTTTGTATTTTTATCTATTTCCATTGTTAAGTTACTTACAACTCTAATAAAGCCAGGGAATTGATCTGCTAGTTTTCTCATGGTCATTTCTAATGGACCAAAACTTTTCATTGCAAAATCATATTGTCTTGAATTAGTTGCAAATGGCATTGATGCATGAGCATCTACAGTTGATCCAGTTCTACCACTTGCGTGTCTTTGAATTTTTCCACTTATTAATCCTGCAATTACTGGTTTATTTTTTGGATCTTGTGCAACATCTGCTGGAATAACAGCCTCTCCAGGACTTAGTAAAGCAGGAACAATATCTCCAGCGCCTTTTGGTCCAGGAACAAAAGTAATACCATCTTCATACTTATTAACTTTATTTATAAACCCGCCTTTCTTTTTTCTTACTGGCGGAACTCCTCCACCTATTGGAGGTCTTGCTGCAGGAAAAGATTTACTCATCGCAATTGCTAACCTGTTGTATGCTTCAGTTAGGCTTTGTATTGCTGTTTTTTCTAACATTAGTGTTTCTGTTAATTGAAGATGTTTTGAATCAAGATTTTTGATTATTGCTTGTTGTTCAAGTTCTTCTTGTGATAAATATTGAGTATTTAAACCAAGATCTCGAAGAATTTGTCTTTGTCCAGTAATTATTTTTTGAAAATTTCTAAATCCTGATCCAACTTTAATTAAATTTCCAAGAAGGTTACCAAATAAACCAACTAACATTAATACTACTGGAGCAACAAGGCCAAGCCCAACAGTCAACATCATAATTGTTTTTTTAGGACCTTCTCCTAAGTTTTGAAATTTATCAAAAAGTTTTCCAACTACTTCTAAAATTGGAGTTACTGCTTTTAAAAATTCTTTTCCAATTGGTGCAATAGATACTTTAAATTGTTCTACAGCCTCTTTAAAATTAGTTCCAATAGCATCTTCTACTGTTTTTAATTCTCGTTCTGAAAGAATTGCCAACTCTTCTACTGATGCAGTTGTTAATTGTAAAACTCTGGCTGCTTGTGTTCCTTCTTTTGTTACGTTTTGAAATAATGTTGACAAACGTGCAAATTGAAATTTACCAAACAATTGTTCAATTGCTCTTGCTCTTTCTAATGGAGCAAGAGTATCTAATGCTTGGGAAAAACCTATAACTGTGTTTTTAATATCACCTTTATTGGCCTCAACAATTCCTTTAATATCAATGCCAAGATCTGCAAGCATTTGTGAAGCCTTCTTTGTTGGATTAATTAATGATGCAAGACCAGATTTGAGTGCGTTAGCACCTTCAGAAGCATTAATTCCACCTTCTTTCATGGCAGTTAAGAAAAATGCAAGATCTTCAACATCTCCGCCAAGTTGTTGTACAACTGGTCCCGCTTTTGGAATTGCTATTGTTAAGTCTTCAATACTAACAACAGTTTGGTTTTCAACAGCATTAAGAAAATCAATTTTACTTGATAGATTATCTGCAGCAATACCAAATGCATTTGTTAATGAAATTGTTGTTTCAAGTGCTTCCTGTTGCTCAACTCCACCAAGAACAGCCAATCTTGTTGCTTCAGTTACCTGTGCTATTAACTCTGCACCCATCTTACCTGTTGCAGCAGCATCTGCAGCAAGTTTCATAGTATCTACTACTGCTACTCCATATTTAGTAAATTGCTTTGCAAGATTTTCAATATCTTTTAAGGCTTTTTCTGTTTCAGTACTTGTTGTAAAAAGATCACCATATACACGTTTAAATCTAATTGCTTGCTTTTCTAATTCCATAAAAGTTTTTGCAGCAACTGTACCAAAATAAGCAAGAGGCAATGTAAAGCCAACCATAAGTTGACGACCTGCCCACTGTGTATTTTTACCCCAATTTATTAAAGAGGTTGATCCTTGTTTAAGCAATTTATTCATAATTGCTTGTTTTTCTGCAGCCATTGCAGTTGCAGTTGCAAACTCACTTAAGGCTCTTGTAGTTGGCTTAAACTGAACACCTTTTGCTACACCATTTATATCGTGGCCAAGTTGTATAAATCTACTTGACATTGTTTTAACTCTATCTCTAACAACACGATCAAGAACTTTTGACTCTTGTTGGTATACAGAACTAAAACCTTTTAATCCAGAAATTGCATACTTAAAAGATTCTCTTGCAGTAAAATTATTTCTTTCAAGATTTCGTGTAAATACTTCAGAAGTTTTTGTTAAATCTCTATAAACAGCATTAAAGTCTCTAGAGTTTCTTATTGACCTTGCAACAATATCTGCCTGACCTCTAATGGCAGCAGCATTGCCCATATTTGCTTTTGCAAATTCAGAGTTGGTTTTGATAAATTGCGCTTGAAGCGCTTTAAGATTAGCAATGGCTGACTGCGTATTAACATCAATATCAATACGTGAAGAAATGTCAGCCATTCATATTACCCCTTTTTATTTTTATTGATTATTAAAGTTAGCAAGAAGTGCTGCCTCTGAAAGGTTAGTACCTGATGCTGCCTCTACAATTTTATAAACAGTTGGAAGATCAATGTTTTCCTCTAACTGTGCAAGATCTTCTGCGATTTCTGGCTTATACTGCCTCATAGCAATCTGTACACATTCCATAAGAACTGTCATTGATTTTTCATTATCTTCTGCTACTGCTGCAATACCCTCAAACTTTTTCATAAACGATCTCAACAAAGAAATCTTTAGTGGACGAGTTTGAATTTTTGTTCCGTCAATTAGAACAATTTCGTTTTCATTATTACTATTATTAGGCTTTGTAGCCATACTTCCTCCATTGGTAGTTTAGTTAATTATATCATAATGAACTTATTTTTGCGTAAGATCTTCATAATCTAAACCAAACCCAATGCCAAATCCAGCCTTTTTTGCAGTTGGTCCCTGTAAGGCTAAAACATCGTTGCCATCTACTGTTTTACCTTTGCTAAAAACTTTAGCCTTAAGATTTTCCCATTCATTTTGCTTATTATTGTTTTTATCTAAATCTACACCCTGAATTGCTGCCAAAAATTTTTTTTCTTCATAGTCTAACTCCCTACTGACAGCCAAAGTAGCCATTAATTCTGGCATAGACAAAGAGGATTCTAGTTCTTGATAATCTTTCCAAATTCCCAGCAAAAAGACCTCTGACTCTAATTTGGCTAAATCTAACTCATCCCATCCATATCCTTTTTCATTTTCGGACAACTTAGATACTGTTTTTTCATCATTATTATCTTTTTTAATTTTAATATTTGCAGCGTAGTCTAATATGTCATAAACCATTTTTAAGTCTATGACATCTTCTACCTCTTCCAAAGTTGTTATAACTGGATAATACTGCTTCATTGCTATTGCTGCACACTTTATAAGAACATCTATGGCATTTTCATCATTACTTATATTTTCAACATTTTTAAATTCTTCCATTAATTGTCTTAAATATTTAATTTTTAATGGAACTAAATCTATAAAGTCTCCATTAAGTAACTGAATTGTTTTTAAATTATATATTTTAGTTGCCATTATGTAATAATTTTAGCATAAAAGACAAAGACCCACCTAAAAAGATGGGCCTTGTCCACTAAACAAGTAAGATTATGATGCAGTGTGAGTGCGATCAACAATCTTGCCGTATGTTGCTGTCAAGTCATCTGGAAGAAGACGGAAAGAAACTTCGAACATCGAAGCCTCGTCACGCTTTGCAGACACAGTAACATTTTCAATGGAAAGAGCACGATACGCAATGTATACACGCTCAACATTTCCAGAATCTTCACAGTCACCAGTTCCTGGACCTACTGCAACGATACCACGC
>Ga0129333_10006863_pt1 | contig 10771 bp, 7 predicted proteins | sample CPB6_08_DNA_FD_94474 | JGI IMG/M metagenome (GOLD analysis project Ga0129333, IMG submission 94474) | Freshwater to marine salinity gradient microbial communities from Chesapeake Bay, USA - CPBay_Sum_0.6_0.8_DNA | ecosystem: Environmental > Aquatic > Marine > Coastal | place: USA: Chesapeake Bay...
GCCACGTGATGCCCATTCCCAGTAGTCGCGTTCTTTGTAGGTGTCGCGTAGTCGTGTTTGTAGTTCGGTGATTTCGGTTCGGAGTCGTTCGATTTCGTCGGCGGCTTGGCCGTGCAGTTTGTTGTATGGCTGATACTTGCGGAGCAGGGTCACGATGTCGGTGTCGTTCATAGGGTTGTTTCCCATCCGCAGGCGGCGTATCCGGCGAGGTCTGTCCAGGAGTCTTGTTTGTCGGGTTGCCAGGAGATTCGGGAGAGTTTGAGGAGGCACATGAGGGCGGCTACGTCGTGCGGTTTGATTGGTGTGCCGAGGTATGCCTGCCAGAGGGCGGCGGTGCGGGTGAAGTCTTGGGTGGGTTCGCCGTATTGGTTGTTGCGATCTCCGTTGATGAGTTGTTCGGCTTGTCGGAGCAGGTCTGTGCGTGGGGTGGTCATAATCTTGGTCAGAATCCTGGTTCGTTCGGGGTGTCTCGTTGGCATTGGCAGAAGTCCACATGGTTGAAGATGTACCCCTGCTGGTTGCGGGGTAGCGGAATCAGGACGTATCCGTTGTCGCATTTTCCGCAGAGTGGTTTGAGGCCGCCTCGGTAGTTGGCGAGGGGGTCTGTTGCGGGTGGTGGGGTGTAGTCGATGATGTCTTTGGGTCGGATTGGTTTGTGGCTGGTTCGGAAGTGCAGGGTTGCTGCTTCTTTGGCTTGGGGGTAGGTGATGTGTTTGGGGAGTAGTTCGGCCCATGCGAGGACGCGGGCTTGGTCGACGGTGATGGTGGCGTCGAAACTGTTGATGTAGGTGAGGAGCATGAGGATGTCTTGGTTGTTCATGGGTTGAGTTCTTTCGTGTCGTTGGCGAATAGGTTGTAGAGGGCGGCGATGTTTTCTTCGCGGCGTGATTGGGTGGGTTTGGTTCGGTTTTTGAGTTGCTTGTCTAATGCAACTAGTGAGGGGACTGTGCCGTACCGTTCCAGGGCATCTCTGATTTCTTCTGGTTCGTAGCCTCGGTCGAGGGCTGCTTTGATGACGTTGCGTAACGCCCACCATGCGTTTTTCCCTAGCGGCTTTTTTTCTTGGGCTTCCCACCAGGCTGCGGCGATCTGTTCGTCTAACGGTTTGGCGACCGGTTGTTCTGCGACTTCAACTTCTGTTGAAGTATCTGGTTCATTTCTCTGGTTCTTTATGGCTTTGGTTTGTTTACCGTTTTTGTCCCTACCTGTGGCGTCATTTTTACACCACGGTGGGGTATTTTTTACACCACCTGGCGACATGGCTAACGTGTACTCGTTTGACGTGTACTCGTCCGATCCTTCTACCTTGCGATGTTCCACGGTGACCGCGCCGATTGCAACCAGTTCCCCGATTGCTCGATCAACGGTTTTGACGTTGATGCGACATTTCCCGGCGATGGTTGCCCGACTGGGGTGACATTTCGCTGTTTCGCTGTTGGCGAATCTGTTGAGGGTGCCGAATACTCGTACTGCTGCCGGAGAGATGTCGGCGTACAGTACCCATTCTGGGATGATGGCGAAGTAGCCATCTGCGGTTACTTTCATTTGATTGTCTTTCTGTTAGCCAGCCCGAAGGCTGTCTCTCTCCCAGTTGTCTATCCCCGCTTCCAAGCATACACCATCATGTTTCGTGTATGCTGATTACGCCGAGTTGTCTTTCTGGGTTCTCTCTCCCCGCTTACGCTTGGCGCATCCCCCACACGGGGCGGCCTCAGTCGGTCGAGCAAACGCTCCCGGCTGGGGCCGCTTCCGTTTATCATTGACAGGTGAAACCACCAGTCATCTACCGCTACACACCGTACGGTAAGGTGCGTTACACGCTTCACGATCAACCAGGACGATTTGAGTACACGTTTCTTGACCAACCTAGACAACCTGTTGTTGTATCGTGCAACATTTGGGAAGCGTTGAAACAGGTATCCGATGACAGGTAACGAAAACTCTGGTCGCCGCGATGTCCCCACCGAGGACAAAGTACGGTTCTGGGAAGCCCGTGCAGCCGGCATCTCCATCAAAGAAGCCTGCAAGATCGCCGGCATCCACTACAACACCGGTCAGAAGTGGGATGCGAAACGCCGCAAACTAGAAGTCGAGCAGAAGGTTGCCGATTTCGCCGTCAAAACTGCGGTGTACAAGGTGAACCGTGGTGCGAAACAGTTGGAGGAGTTGCGTTCCGACCTGGATCAAGCCGCCGATCTGCCCCCGGTCATCCCGTATGCGCGTCTTTCGGAACGTGCGAAACGCGGATGGGACGACTTCGACTACTTTCGGCGTGTCTATTTGGGGCGTGTCCCGTCACCGTGGCAGGTCGAAGCCGCCTACAAGATCGCCCAATACCTCGAATCAGAAGAAAAAGAGTTCCTTGTCCTCAACTGTCCCCCCGGCGCAGGCAAATCCACCCTGTTCCACGATGTTGCGGTGTGGTGCATTGTCCGAAACCGTGGCATTCGTGTCTTGTACGGTTCGATTTCGCAGACGTTGGCGAAGATGTACAGCCGCCGTATCCGCGAAACGCTCGAACGGCCCACCCGTCTGATCGTTGACCCTGAGTTGGTGCGTAAGGGGTTGGCGGTGGACGCCGAAGGGTGTCTCGCGCAGGATTACGGCAGGTTCAAACCGACTGCTTCCGGTTCTCTGTGGCGGGCTGAGGAGTTCATTGTCGAGCAGGAGGGGTTCCGTGCGTTGGACAACAAGGAACCCACCGTGTCGGCGTACGGTATTGACTCCGAGTTCATCGGTCACCGCGCCGATCTTTGTTTGTTTGATGACGTTGCTTCGCCTGAGAACGCGAAGGAGTCGGTGGCCCGTGATCGCCTGTTGGAACGGTGGGATTCGATGGCCGAAGCCCGCTGCGATCCAGGCGGTTTGGTGGCTGTGATCGGCCAGAGGCTCGGCCCCGGCGACCTGTACGCCCATTGTCTCAACAAAGTCACCTACGACGACATTGACGACTTTGAAGGATCGGGCGACGATGCCACCGTCGAAGAACACCTGCATGATCCGGTAAAGAAACAGAAGTACCATCACATCACGTTCAAGGCGTACTACGAAGAACTGGATACCGGCCCGAAGTCTCGTCGCAAGGATTCCCCGGCATGGCCGAACGGCCCGCTGCTTGATCCGGTGCGTCTCCCCTGGAAAGACCTGTCGTTCATCCGACACAACCAGCCCACCAAGTTTCGGGTTGTCTACCAGCAGGAAAACATTGATACCGACTACCAGTTGGTTGAACGCACCATGCTCACAGGCGGTTTAGGGAACGATGGCATCCTGTACGAGGGGTGCATTGATCGGGATCGTCAACCAGGGAATCTGCGTCGCGACCTCGCCCAACCGTGGGTATCAATCATTTCTGTTGATCCGTCCCCCAGCAACTTTTGGGGTGTGATCTGGACAGTTGTACAGCCTGACCTGGGGTTGTATCACGTTGTCGATCTGGAACGCATCAAACTGACAGCAGAAGATTTGTTGGGATACGACCTATCCACCGGCCGCTACCACGGCATCTTGGAAGATTGGGTGGCCCGATCCGAAGATTTGGGGTATCCGGTTTCCCACATCGTTGTCGAGGTGAACGCCGCCCAACGATTCCTGTTGGCCCACGATTTCGTGCGCCGCTGGTCAGCCCTCCGACAAGTGCTGATTGTCCCGCATCAGACGCATCGCAACAAGATTGACGAGAACCTGGGTGTGGAAGCGTTGATCCCCCCGGCTGTCCGATCAGGTTCCATCCGTCTACCAACGCTGACAGCCAACTGGAAAACACTCGCCCTCATCGATGAACTGACCACTTGGACGAAAGACAAGAAGCGTGGCACCGACCTGACGATGAGTTTGTGGTTCATGTTGCTTCACGCCCCGAAACTTGCTGAACCCAAACTGCCACCCCGAATGTGGCGTCCTTCCTTCCTAGCAGGGTAAATCATGTATCCTGGTAGCAAGTCTGCCCACCAGGAGTGTCTGTGCGAACTATCGAAGAAATCGTAGGTATCTACCGGCACCGGCGTCGGGAGCAAGGCCCAGTCCTTGATCAGATGCAGCGTGTCAAAGAGTTGGCTAACTCTGACGTGATCATCCCGTTGAACGAACTGGACAGAAACGCCAGGTCATCGGTAGCAAACCTGCTGGTACAAGGCTTGGATCAGACATCGATGCGGGTGGCGTCCACGATGCCTTCACCGTTCTTCCCGGCAATCAAGGAAGGTTCCGAACGCTCAAAAGAGTTGGCTGGCCTCCGCAAGAAGGCGATGTTGTCCATTTGGGATCAGAACCGAATGAACATGAAGTTGCGTCGCCGCGCCCGCCACCTGCTCGCCTACTCGTCTAGTCCGGTTGTCATCAAACCCGACTTCAAGAACCTGGTTCCGCGTTGGCACGTCCGAAACCCGTTGGACACCTACCCGTGTCCGTCTGACGATCCGGACGATCCGGTTCCCTACGACTGCATCTTCACCTACCGCAAGCCGTATTCGTGGCTGGCGATGAACTATGGCGGCCTGATCGACGGTCGTTTGCGGCTCGGCAAAGTTGAACACGACACCATGTTCACCCTGCTTGAATACATTGACGCAAACGAAATCGTTCTGCTCGTGATGGGTGCTGAGGACGATCCGATGCTCACTCCGTTTGAACGGATGGGAGCCGAGGCAATCGAGTTGGAACGCCTCGTGAATCGTGCCGGCCGCCCACTCGTTATCGTCCCCAACCGCATCACCCTGGATCGACCGCACGGCCAGTTCGACGGGCTGCTCGGTATGTACTACACGCGAGCCAGGTTGCAGGCACTTACCGAAATCGCCATTGAACGTGGCATCTTCCCCGACGAATACCTTGTTGCTCGCCCTGGTGAGAACCCGGAGATTATTCAGTTGGCGAACGGCAAGGAAGGTTTGCTTGGCGTTGTGAAGGGTGGCGATCTTCGCACCCAACAGGTCAACCCTGGTTACAAGACTGAGCAGGCGTTGGATCGTCTGGAACGGCAGGAACGATTGGAAGGTGCGATCCCCGCCGAGTTCGGTGGTGAATCCGCAACGAACATTCGTACCGGTCGCCGTGGCGAATCCGTTTTGGCGGCCACCGTAGACTTCCGTGTGCAGGAAGCGCAGGAAGTGTTCGCAGCATCCATGCTCGAAGAAGATAAGGTGGCGATTGCGGTGGAGAAGGCGTATTGGGGCGACAGCCCCAAGATGTTCTTCATGTCTGGCCGCGCATCGGATGGCAAGGTGGATTACACGCCGAACAAGGTGTGGGAAACCGATTTCCACTATGTCGCATACTCGGCTGCCGGAACCGATGTGAACAACCTGATTATCGGGTTGGGTCAGCGTGTCGGCACCGGTTTGATGTCCAAAGAGTCAGCCCGCGAAGCGGATCCGCTCATTTCTGATCCTGACATGGAACATGACCGCATTGTGTCCGAAGGTGTCGAGGCGGCGTTGTTGTCGTCTATTCAGCAGCAGGCCGCGAACCCTGATGGCCCGTATCAGCCCGCTGATCTTGCTTTGCTGGTCAAGAAGGTGATGGTTGAGAACAAGAACCTGTTTGATGCGGTGAAGGAAGTTGATGAGGTGGCTCGTGAACGTCAGGCTGCTGAGGTTCCGCAGGGTTCACCGATGGGTATGCCTGGTTTGGCGATGCCTGGTATGGGGGCTGAGGCTCCGATGGCCGGCCCACCTGGTGGCGGTATTGAAGCGTTGCTAGCCCAGTTGGGAGGCTGACATGACCGACTACTCGAATCGTTCCGATCTTCGTAACCCTGCGACACGTCGCGCAAACTTCACCGGTCAAACCTACGGCGAAGCCGCACAGCAGGCTCGCGCTCAGGCTGCCGTACCGCCCGGTACCGCACCTGGGACTGTTGCCGCACAGCAGATGGCTGCACAGCAGGCTCCTGCTCCGCGCCCTGGCGCAAAACCGTTGAACCGGCCAACTGAACGACCTGCTGAGCCGATCACCGCAGGCGCAGATTTCGGTGCCGGCCCCAACTCTGCCCAGGCAGGAATCATGCCACGCATTGTTCCAGTCGATGAAACTTTGGAACAGTTGCGTGTCCTGTACCAAATGTTTCCTAATCCTGATTTGGCTGACATGATTTCTAAGTACACGGAATCCCAGTACCAATGAGTTTGGATTTCACACCCGAAGAAGAAGATCAGATGTACCGCGAGTTTGCGGAGGCTGACCAAAGGGCGTTGCGTTTCCGTGCCTCAGCGTCGCCACAGTTGGCTTCGACTGTTGGCCAGTTGTATGCGAACAATCGGGATGCGAATCCTGGTGTTTTGCTTCCTGCGGCGCAGGCTGTTACCGCTGGTCGTATGACTCCTGAGCAGGCTGCCAAACTGTTGGCTGATACACAGCGACGGGAACTTGAAGCGTCTAAACAGGAGAAGAAGAAGAAGTCGTGGTGGGAACGCAACGTCGCGTCAAAGGTTCGTACTGCTTCACGGTGGACGATGGCAACGTTGAACTTTGTGCCGCAGACGGTGACTGGTGCTGCCGCGCAACTGTTTGATACAAACGACGATGTTGACGGGTGGTTCATTTCAACCGACCTCGGAACCTTGATCGCTAACGACGAAGTTGCTGGCGACGGATACTTCTTGGGTGGACGTGCCGCACAGTTGCAGGCTGAACGCGCCCGCCGTTATCGAGGCGAGATTGACGGTAAAGCCTGGACTATCGGACGTGGTTTCGCGTCGGTGATCAGTCAGCCTGGTTCACGCGAATACAACATCCTGTCCGGTTTGGTTGATGCTGTTTCGGCGGTTGCTATTCCTGCTGTTCCTGGTTTCCAGGCCGCGAAGGCCGGTGTTGCCGCCGCTGGGGCGCGAGCCGGAGAAGTCGCTGGTGTCGGATTGTTCACGAAGTCTGCTGCTGGTTTGTTAGATGCTGAACGTGCTGCGATTGATCCGAAAAAGGTTCGTGCGTGGATTGATTCTCGTGGTGGGGCGCAGGCTGTCCAGAAGGTCGCGGATGTCAAAACGATTGATGAAGCGATGCAGATGTTTCCGAAGGTTCAAGACGCAAAGTTCTGGTTAGATGTCATTGACGCCGACGATCCTGGCAAGGCCCGGACACTTCTTCTTGACAATCTTGGTTACGGAGTAGACGAGTTTGATTTAGGCGACCGCAACTTTGTTGCCCGTATCGCTGGTAAGAGTTCACGGGTAGCGAAACTTATGGCCTCTGTCCCCGGCCAGCACGTCGTCTTGCAGGGTGGCAACGCACGAGATGTCGCACAGTCAGTCAAGAACGTAGACAACTATCTTCGTTTGTTCAGTAAGGGTGTCGGCCAGCCAGGTATTAGCGACGAGATTCGCCAGGGTGTCGTCACCCGATTTGCCCGTGCAATCACTACCAACAACGGTGATGTCTACTCCACAATGGAAGAAATCGACACGATTACCAAACTTGTGTTGAAAAGCCAGGGAGTCCCCGACGAAGCAATCACTAGCCTGATGGCTAAAACGAAGGAATACCGCGAACTATCCGTTTACGGTGCCTTGAACGAGGCTGGCGAAGCAACAAGTTTCGGAGCCAAAGTCGTTCTTCCTGACGGTCGCGTTATGATTGCCCCAACTTCAACTGCTGGGTTGCAATCAGAAATGATGAACCAGGTGACAGCAGTTCTTCCTGATCCACGCCGAGTTCGACGCATGGTTGGCGATCTCGGATGGGTGATGGGTAAAGGCAAGAAACTTTCTAATCCAGAGAACTACCGCGAACTTCGGATGCCGGCGTCGGCTTTGGAGTTCTATCAGAACGAACTGTGGCGACCGTTGACTCTTATGACACCTGGTTATGTGCTTCGCAACATGACCGACTCAGCGTTCCGGCTTTCGTTCACACCAGGTTTGAAGGGTGGCGTGTACCACCCGCTTCAATGGATTCAGATGGCGTTGCATAAACGGTATCGAGGAACCCTGACCGGTGAAATGTTTGACGATGCCGAAGGTGTCGCCCGCGCCGGCATGGATGAATACGCCCGTGCGACAGGTCAGGGGATGCGAGAAGCCCTTGATCCGTTGAACCTTGAACACAAAGGTGTGAAAGATCGTTTGTGGGCGGCTGTAAACAGGAAAGATAAATCTCGGTATCGCAAAGGTTTGCAGGATGAGATTTCGTTGCTGCATGACGATCCGGTTGCCCAACTTGTTGCCCGTGGCGAATTGTCAACTGATGAGATTGTGAAGGTTCTTCGTACGGAGGATTGGGGCAAAAAGTATGTTGAGCAGTTGCAAAACCGCTGGCGCAATAAAGCGATGGTTGATACTGCGACTGGTCAGACTGATGTTGTTACAGCCGACTTTCTAACTAATGACACGAATCTTCGTGCGTTTGTGGACGAATACATTGGGAAGCGTGTCAGCCACATCGCTCGCGGTAATGAGATTTTGCGTCGGGCAATCGCCGATGGCAAAGTCGTTCTTGATGATGGCACCGAAGTGTCGTTGTTCAAAACAACACGGAATGGGACACGGTATGACTACACCGATGAGTGGACTCGTGCTGCTGAACGTGTGATTGATGATCCGAATGTTGAGTTGTCGCCCTGGCTCAAAACAGGTATCGAAACAAAGCCTGGTGAGATTCCTACTGGCGGTCGCCAGCGAAGCAAGGTGTTTGCTGCGTTTGACAAGGTAACTGACAAGTTCTTTGGTGAGTTGTATCCGAAGCGTTCAGCGTTCTTGATGCAAAGCCCTGTGTTCCGTCAGTATTACTACCAGAAGATCAGCAATCTTGTAGATGAACTAAATCAAAACGGGCTGACGATGGTTCGTGATTCGTTGCAGAAAGCCGCCAAAGCAGAAGGCAAACAACTTACAGATCGGTGGTTGGCTCAATACGTTGGCGATGCTGGTCTAGCCAAGAAGATTACGGAAAAACTCAAAAACCCTGCCGCCACTACCGGCAAACTTGAACTATCCGAACTTGATGCGTACGCCAAAGGTTTTGCCCTTGACTCGACTAAGAACCTGTTCTACAACGCAGCCGAAAAATCTAACTTCGCAGACATCCTCCGCGTCGTCGTACCGTTTGGTTCCGCATGGGCAGAAGTTATCTCGTCGTGGACAAAGATCGCTGCGTCTAACCCCGAAGCATTGAAGCGTCTTGGCGTGTCAGTCGAAGGTCTACGTGACGCCGATCCCGATAACGATGGGCGAGGCTTCTTCTGGAAAGACCCGCAAACCGGCGAATACGTATTCAACTATCCGTTCTCCAAGCAACTAGGCCCGCTGGCATCGTATGTCGGTGGGATGGGAGCGTTGGGTGGCGCAGCCGTATTCGGTGCTGGTGGAGCGTTGGCTGGTGGTGCCGCGGGTTTGGCGGCTGGTGGTGTCGCACAATCAATGTTGGGTGTTCCTGGCGTTGAACTTCAAGCCCCAGCCCGCACACTCAACATGGGTTTGAACATTGTGCCGGGTCTTGGGCCAATGGCACAGATCGCAGCGTCACGCATCCTCGGTAAACTTCCTGCCGCCGACGATGTTCGTCGGTTCCTCACCCCCTACGGTGAACCAGAACTAACTGTTATTCCGTCGTGGATGCAGAAAGTTCAAGATGTGATCCAAAGCCCAGAATCCAATCGAATGTTGGGCGACATGAAGATTGAGACAATGCGTGTCCTCGCCATGACCGGCGAATACGACCTGTCTAACGAAGCCGATAAGCAACGCCTTGAAGATGACGCCGATAGTCGCGCCCGCACCCTTCTGATGTTGCGTGCGCTCGGCCAGTTCGTCGGCCCCACCCGCCCATCCGTCGAGTTCAAAGTAGAAACCTACGCCGGCGACGTTTACGGATCAGAACTATCCAAAGCGTTCCGTGACTTCCAATCAGCCAACTACGACACCGCCGTAGAAACATTCATGCAGGTTTTTGGCGATGACGCTTTCTTGTACATGGCAGGAAAGACACGATCAACCGTTGGCGGTCTTGACGCTTCCAAAGAGTTCGGCAACTTTGAACGAGACAACCGTAGCCTGTTTGCCCGATACAAGGATGTGGCCGGATACTTCGCCCCGACCGGCTCAAACTTTGACTATCAGGTGTATCTCCGTCAGTTGGCAACCGGCCAACGTGAGAAACTGAAACCGTCCGAACTAGTTGAAGAAGCACAAGCATTGGTAGGTCGCTCGATCTACCGCAACGTGGTTCGCATGGCAGGCCCATATCCGACAACGGAACAGCGCGACTATCTGCGTATGGTGCGTCAAGATTTGCAGCAACGATTCCCTGGTTACGCCTATCAGCCGATGGTGTTCAACCGTCTGGAAAGCCAGATCACTCAGATTCTTGCGGCTGTCGGCGACGACATTCTGGACGGTAACCCTGTTGCCGAAGCGACCCGTATCTACATGGATGCTCGTGACCAAGCGTTGCAAGAAGCGTTGAACCGTGGGTTTACTTCTCTTGGCGGGAAGAAGGTTTCTGATTTGCGTGCATGGTTGCGGAATGTGGCAGATGGGATCATCGTGTCGTACCCGCAGTTTGAACGTATTTATGATCGGGTGTTGTTCAACGAAATCGACTTGGATGCAGGTGAGTGACTATGAGTAACAATCAGAATCAGGGTGGCGTTTCACCGTCTGCTGGCTACGCAGCCGGTATGCCTACTGGTGGGCAGACTGGTCGCACACCTCGACAGCCACCCCCGCGTTTCATTACTGGCGCATCGCCTGGTGGTGGTGGCGGTCAGGGTTACTACACGGGAACAGGACTTGTTGGCCGCAATAACACGGTTGCACTCCCTAAACCGTACCCTGAGGAC
>Ga0129333_10006864_pt1 | contig 10769 bp, 31 predicted proteins | sample CPB6_08_DNA_FD_94474 | JGI IMG/M metagenome (GOLD analysis project Ga0129333, IMG submission 94474) | Freshwater to marine salinity gradient microbial communities from Chesapeake Bay, USA - CPBay_Sum_0.6_0.8_DNA | ecosystem: Environmental > Aquatic > Marine > Coastal | place: USA: Chesapeake...
TAAATAATAAAAAACCCTACATATATATTAACCCCGTTACAAGCAAAAATTAACGCAGTGAACAGAAAAAATATTATAAATATTTAGTAAATGTCCTAATTTGTACGCATTCTAATGGGTAAATACTACAAAAAAATTTAGGAGGGAGTAATACATATGACTACCCCAACGGTTTATCATTGGGGGGTCATACCCCCTGCCAATGTCTACCATACCCCTAGGGATAGGGGGGAATTGGGTAGCCCTTGAGGGGCTACGGGGTACCCCTGCCCTGCCCTGTAGTAATAAGGGGGGCTAATGGGGTGACTACTCTCCACTCCCCTATCCACTCCCCCATTGCCCCCTACCCCTTGCCACCCCCTGCCACCCTGCCCCTATTCGCCCCCTATTCCCCTCACCCCCCGCCGTGTGACCTAAATCACATTGCGAATGTGTTTGACATTTTCAAATCTTTGACCCCATACTTAGCCCGTGGGGGCAAAGTGCCCCCTAGCACCACCCAAACATTGGAGACATATGAACACTCAAACACTCACCGCCCGCCCTGATTTTCTAAAGTATTTAGAGATATCGGCACGCCGTGCGGTCAAGGACTACACGGCACTTAGCGGGGATAACAGGACACGGGAATATGCGGGCGGTATGCCCCGTATTGACTTTGAGGATATCGCTCAAGCGGGGGCACTTTGGATACTCAAGGGGGAGCGTGAATTGGTACGGGGTCAGGGTAATGAATGGACACGGGCTATCACCCCCGTGGCGTATGACATTGCCACCCGTGAGGTTAGCCATTGCACCCTTGCGGGTGAGGGCGTTTGGTCTATCCGTGCCCTTGCCAAAATTGCGGCAAAAGCGGGGCTAAGGGCGTGCGGTTTGCGTGTAGACCGTTTGGAGAGTGTTACCAAATTTGAGGGCGTATCCCTTGAGACATTGCAAGAGGCAGACCCCGCTCTTGATTTTCAAGCGGTAGCCCAACGGGTAGCCCTTGACCCTATGGCGGAGATATTGAGCACCCTTGCGAACACCTACGCCCTACATATGGAACAGGGGGCTAATACCCGCACCGCTCAAGCACACGCCAAATCTGAGGCGGTAGCGGAATATCGCAAGCACTACGGGGCTAAAGTATCGGCACGGGTAGCCCTTGCGGATATCCGTCAAGCACTCAAGGGCGGGGCGGTGACACTCTAGCCCCTGCCCCTCAAAATAGCCCCCCGCCAAAATCGGGGGGCTATTTTCTTATCCCCATATTCCCGCCCCGTAGCCCTGCCCCTGCGGGGCGTAATCGTTTGGGGGGTCATTACCCTACTAGGGCGGGGGTATCGTGCCCCTAGTGTGCCCCTATGCCCCTCTAATCGTGTGTCCCCCCTAAATTGTGCGGGGCTATCCATTCGAACAAATGTTCGATTGTAACAATTTGATAACACGCCCCCGCCTATGGGCAATAGGTAATAGACCGCAACACACGGCAAGCGGGGCACTACACACGGGCACTAATTGACGCCCTACGCCCCCACGGGTGAGCGGTTACGCAATACCCGCAACGCCCGCAAGGGCGGGGCAATTGTAACAATTTGATAACACGCCAACGGGCGTGGGCAATAGGTAATAGACACCCTGCAAGGTGCGGGCGTGTTCACAATATCAGGGTGACTGATTGAGTGACTGATTGAATGGAGACAATAGTGAAGCAGATGAGTACAGTTTATTCGCACATCTATGATGGCGTTGAAGTGGGTGCAGATTTTGAGCACTCTTCAATTACGGTGGGGGATATTGTGATTTTCTTCCCCGATTACCACGCAATGCGTGAAGCGGTGAGTATGTTGAACACACTTACAAAGCAGGTCAATAGTGTATTGACCCGTCAAAAGATTGAATTAGATTGGAGCGGTGAGTAATGAAGCGTACAAAATTCTCTATCACCGAGACTGAAAATGGTGATTACTATTCTGCGGAGTATGCAGACTACCCTGACACATTTGTGTTTGATTGGTACAGGGGTGCTCCATACATTCACATTTTCCCCAATGGTAGCAGTATGGCGTGGGATGTAATAAATGTGTATGACTATGAGCAGGGTACACCTAGAATAGATAACAAAGATGGGTTTATTCAAGCGATTGAGGATTGGTTCAAGTATCAAGAAGAGGAGAGTGCATTATGAGCGATAAGACAAAAGAGGTCATCATTGGTATGCTGACTGAGAATACGGGCACACATATTCTTGATAGTGGTGGTGCGTATGGTCGGCATTGGCAACGCAATCAGGATACTGATTGGGATAACACGCCACGATTTACGGTTGATGATTATGGCGTGACTATCAACATTTATCATTTTCTGAATGAGGGTCTAGTGTTCTCTGAGGATATGGATAGTGCTTGGCGGGCGTGGGATAGTGAGCACCCTGACGGCTACTATTCGCAACAGATGCAAGAATGGGTAGATGAGATTGGTGGAGATACTGACCCTAGTGGATATTGTTTGGGTGAATTCAATACATACAGTTGGGAGAATGATTTATCTCAAGTGTTGCAAGGGGTAGTGTTCAATTACGGCGATAGCACTTATGTAATTTTGCAAGTGCATCAGGGTGCAGATGTGCGTGGCGGATATGGTACGCCCCGTGTGTTTGAGGTAGTAGAAGAAGCGTTCCCGTATCTCTCAACTTGGTATCTTGAATGTGAGAATGGGTGTGTAATTACGGGCGGTAATTCGGGTGAGATTTACATTGACGGCACTTACTCCCGTGACACTTGGAATACGCTCAATGAGAGCGAATGGAAAATGTGCCCCGCTGAAGATTGCGGTGGCGGGTTACTACTAGATTATAGTGTAACAGTTTGATAACACGCCCGCACTCGCGGGCAATAGTAAATAACAGAATGGAGACAAAAAATGGAAGAATGTAATCACGAATTAGGTAGGCGAACACGCCTAACCCCTACTAGGGCAGGAGTTCTCTCTGAGACTTATTTCATTTGCTACTACTGCTCAGAAGAATTCACAGAACAGGAGACAAAATGAGTAATGTATTTGGAGAGATAGACATAGCACAAGTTATCGTAGAAAATGCGGGAGTGGATAACTTCAATGGTTGGCTACGAGATACCTTAGATGAGTTGCAAGTGCTTGATAAGGTTATGTTGAAAGCGGTACTACTAACTAAAGATAAGGAGACAGAATGAGTAAGGTGAATTGCACAAAGTGTAATGTTGAGATAGATAAATTAGCGGTATTCCCTAAGGGGTATTGTGTTGATTGCCACGCAGAGGTAACGCCTATGGCTACGGCAAAAGAATTGGTTGAGATGTGGGGTGGAGTATGGAAGGGCTAACAGAATTACAGATGTTTCTGCTTGTGACTACCCCATTCAATCTGTTTGCGGTGGTTATCTTGATAGATACTTTGGTTGATGGAAAATTACTAGACAAGAATAGGAGATAGGTAATGGAAAAGTTAGGCAAACAAAAGTTCTATTCATTCTATCGTGGCGTGGAAATGGTTGATTTATTCAACGCCTATTTAGATAGAGGTGAAAGACCAATAGTAATTGGTATGGAAGAGTTTAGGATTTCTGAAATCTTACAGAAGTGCAGACCCGAACAATGGCAGAGAAGGTTTGATGAATGGTATCGGTATGAGTTTGAGCAACGGAGCAATGTGATGTGGCGGTTTGCCGAGTACACAAATAAAGAAGTTTATGTGCCCGACAATGGTTGGGTTTCATTGGCTAGATTTGCAGGAGAGGGGGGTGAGTAATGTTTCTTGAATTAGGAGTGAACGGGATTGACTTTGTGCTTGATGTTCTAGGTTTGAACATTGAGTTGCACATTTCAACGCCATTTATTTTGGCAGTTGTTCTAGTGGTTAGCGGTTTGCGTGTACGCAAGGTGCTACGAGATAAGAAAAGGAGAGTAAAGTAATGTCCGATTTGATAACGGCTATCGGTATTATGCGTGGCGAATGTGACCCTGATTGTGAAGGGTTGCATTGCTACTATCACTATGATGAAATCTATGTAACAGAAGGAGACAAATAAAATGGCAATCAAACCACGATTGGCGTATGTTATTTATTCAGGTTGGGTATCTATGGAGATACCTACCCACATTACAGGGCAAGAGGCTTATGACTTGACGAATGGTCTAGTTAGTAAGGAGAGCAAGAGCGGTTGCTACTCTTTGATTGAAGTGGCAACTGAATACGCTCAAAGGTTGGGCGTAGATGACAAAGAAAAGGAGACAAAATAAAATGGGACTAGATATGTACCTTTATGTGGAAGAATATGTTTCACGCAAGGACTATGAAAAGAAAGATGAGCAAGGTGAGTACGCTGACAGTATGCAATTCATTGCGATTGCAAAAGAACTAAGGGCAGGTAAATACCTTGACGAAAATAGTTGGACAGGGCTTACGATAAATGTACCTGTTGGCTATTGGCGTAAAGCAAATGCAATTCACGGGTGGATTGTGGATAATTGTGCTGACGGAGTTGATGAGTGCCAGCAAATTAGAATGTCAAGAGATGACTTAGAAGCATTGCTTGATAATTGCCAGCGAGTATTGAGTGCACCTCATACGGCAAATAATTTTCTACCACCACAGTCAGGGTTTTTCTTTGGCTCAACAGAGGTAGATAAGTATTACCTTGAGGACTTGAGATACACAGTAAAACTGATAAAGAAACTATTGAAAGATGAGAAACTTGATAGCGTTATCTATCAGGCTAGTTGGTAAGGAGACAAAATGAAAATCGGAAATCTAATAGAGTATCTAAAAGAGTATGACCCGAATGATACAATCCTTGTATTCGGTTGGCATAAAGAAGATGCTGAATACATTGTTGATAGATTTATTTCTGATGATGATTGGAAAGTAATCGTCAAGCGGATTGAAAATAAATCAGGTTGGGTACACGACGAAATTCACGAAGAAATTACTGAGCGTTACAATCAGGTAACGGAAGAACGATATGAAGAAGGAGACGAATAACAATGGCTAAATGGACAATGGAAATTGTAGAACAAGTGCACTATCGCATAGAGGTTGAAGCGAATAGTGTATCTGAAGCAATGGAAAATGCTTTAGAGGTAGACCAAAGCGAATGGTACGAGATAGGTAACGACTTAGAGTTTATTGGGGCATACCCAGAAGGAGACGAGTAATGAAACTACGATTGACAGTAAGCAAAGTGTATGATGTTAGTGACGAGAAGTTGCTGAAAGAGTACGCAGATTGGGTTGGTACATACGCAAGAGACCTACAGAACTTGCAAGAGTTTCTGTGTGACAGGTTCATTGACCCACACTTTGATAGGGATACTGATGTGCAGTTTGAGATTGTGACAGGAGACGAAGATGATGACGATAACTAAAGCGTGTATCTATTGCTTTACTCCCATTGACGCAGAGATTTGGGAAGAAGAACTAGGTATGTGTGTTGAGTGTTCACATAAATACTATGACGGGGAGATGGACTAATGCTAACGATTGACGAAATAGGATACATACTACACCTTGTTCACAAGGATATGGAAACACTAGAGGATACTACTCACGCTAGTAGTTTGGCTGACAAACTGAACGCTTGGGTTGTATGGAATATGGTTATGGGAGATGAGAATGTTTGAGACGGTAAAGCAACTGATGGATTACTTGCAACACTTGAGTCCTGACGAACCTATTCTCGGTTTGGTTTGGATAAAAGAAGATGTTGCAGAACTCCTTGTTCAAGAAGATTTATCTGATGACGATTGGAAGTTTATTGTCCTTGAGTGTATTGAAGATGAGAAGGTTGAACAAGCGTACAATCTTGTTGATGATTTGATTATCGTAACGAATGAGTGGAGAAAGAAACACGAGGTAAAACAATGAGACTAATCAACGCAGTAAAAACAGTAACCTACGATTGCGTAGAAATTGCAGGATACATAGCAGAAAGCGAGATGATACCTGTTGAAGAGGTAACCTTCCAGCAGGTTATGGAATGGATAAACGATTATGTTGCTGAAGATTTCACCACACCAAGAGATGTAATCTTTCTCAACGAAGATGGACAAGAAGTAGGTGGGTATGATTATCTGTAAGAAGTGTGGAGATATTCTCTATACAAACACAATGCCCGAAGGGGTAGATGAAGTTGTAGAAGTTATGTGCCTAATGTGTGCAAGCAGATACAAGATGAGCGTTACGATAGAAGAAAGGATAATACTAATATGACAGCGGACAATTTGTTTGAGCAAGTGTTTGACTACCTTGATGTGCAACGGGAAAAGAAAGGTGCAAACATTGAAGATACTCTAGCAAGTCTAATAGGTTTTCTACTAGCACAGATAGACCTAGGCTTTGACAAGCCAACAATTAGACAGAACCTGATTGAATGGACACAACAACTAAAGGAGACGAAATGAATGGTGACGGAGCGAAAAGATTTATTGAAGCGTGGAAAGCATACCTCAATGACACATCTAGGGATTGGATGAAGCAAGCCCATTGTGCAGAAATGTATGACGAGTTTGACTTGAACGAGGAGAACGAACGGAAAGTTCCAGCAGAGAAAATAAAGTTGCTGCGAAAAATCTGTGAGGGTTGCCCCGTCAAACAGCAATGTCTTGAGGATACGCTACTGTTCTCTGACGAATACACATTCAGAGCAGGGCTTATGCCAACAGAACGCAAGCGGTTGATGTCCAAGACGGGTGAGTTATCTTGGTTTGAGAAGCAACAGATACTGAAGGGAAACAATGGCTGAACTAATGCTTGCCCTTATGGTGTTTTGGTTTGCAGGTAAATGGGTTCTTGCTGAACGGGAAGCACGGTACTACAAGAAGTTGCTACAGAGGAGAATAGATGAGAAGTCGTAAGAAAGAACTACAAGAAATCATAACTGTACTTGACCAGCCACACGATAGTGTGGAAGATTTAGCGGAACAAGTATGGAAACTGATAGATGCTTTACGCAGAGACAGAGAAACCTATGCTGTGATTGTACGAGATGAGGATTTAGTTTTTACCTACGGATTGTATGACACAGAGAACACTGCTCGTAAAGATTTAGATAAATACAGGGCAATAACCCCAAACAATCGGGCAATGATTACCAAAGTCCTATCCCCCTCCGCCCTTTGGGGCGGAGGGTTATTGGATAGTAGATAACCATTGCCCTGGTGAACAGGATTATACTAGAAAATTGGAGAAAAAGATGTGTCTTATGCACGACACGCCGAAAGGTGTGATACAATTAGGTTTTGGTGGGTTGAACTCCTGCACGTCTCCAGCGGTTAGAGTTCCCCACCAAATAGAGTTAGTAAGGGAAAGGGAAACAAGTGAGTAAACTAACGATAGACGGGTTTGAACTACCCGACTACGCCTCATACTCTAGTCTCACAACGTGGCTAGATTGCGGGTGGCAGTATGTCCTGACAAGGGCAGTAAAGGTACCAGAGAAGCCAGCGTGGTACTTTATCGGTGGTTCAACCTTGCACGAGGTGACTGAGAAGTTAGACCACGAATGGTTCAACTCTCAGAAAGGGGCTACAAAGTGACAGATTACACAGCCCTATGGTTAGACACCTTCAACACCCTAAGAGCCTCTCAGATTGAAGCACAGGGCTTTACAGAGGCAGATGTACGGGCAGGTGGAAGGGCAACTAAGGAGTATCCGAACAAAGAGGATGCGACTTGGTGGTTACGTAATGGTGTACCAATGGTGCAGCAATGGGTGCAATGGCGAGACAACTCAGGTTGGGGTATAGCCGATATGGGTGACGGCAAGCCAGGCATTGAAGTCGGTATGGAAATCTATCTTGGTGGTATCAAGGTGCAGATGTATGTGGATAGGGTGATGTTCAAGCCTAACCCGACAGGCACATTGACACGGGAGGATTTCATAGTGCTTGACCTAAAGACAGGCAAGTACCAACCGAAGTCAGAGATGCAGTTAGCGTTATACGCAACAGGCATTGAGATGGTGTATGGGTTTAGACCCAAGTGGGGTGTGTATTGGATGGCTAGAGAAGGGCAACCTTCACCTCTGATAGACCTAGATAATTATTCACGTGAAATGTTTGAGGGTATCTTTGAACAGTTCAAGAAGGCTAGAGAGAACGGCGTGTTCTTGCCGAACTTCAGCCATTGTAGTATGTGCAGTGTGATAGACTACTGCAAATTCAAACAACCTAGATTATGGGAGATACAGAAATGAGTACTGAAAGTAACTTTTCTTTCACAACAAAACTTAATAACGATTTGTTCACCATTCGTGGTGATGACTTCAACACCTTCACGCAACATCTGCTAGAGGTAGCAAGTCTCCCTGCTGTACAGAATCTGTTGAATGTTCTCAACAATCTGACACCAGCAGAACAGGTAGTAGCAACAGCATTTGATGCAACAGTTGTTACTCCTCCAATCCCGAACGTTGTTCCACAACAATCGTTCGCTCCTGTTCCACCTGCTGCAACACCAGCACCTGCAGTATCAACACCAGCATGTCATCATGGAAACAAGGTGGCTAAGAAAGGTGTCGGTGCTAAGGGTGAATGGAAAGCATGGATGTGTCCAGCCCCGAAGGGCACAGCCGACCAATGTTCCCCTGCTTGGGTTGCTAAGAACAGCCCAGAGTGGAACACGTTTCCCGCCTAACTGACCGAGGCAATCCACACCTGAGCATGTGTATAAACTGCTCACTATTTTTCAAGGAGAACAATGAAAACATTAGGTAGGGCAGTAGGTAAGCCCGACATTGGTGGTGAACCACTACCAACAGTATTCAATACGTTCGCACAGAACAACATTGTGATACGAAGAAGTGAAGTATCTATGATTGCAGGTGCACCAGGTGCAGGTAAATCAACAGTAGCGTTAGCGATAGCGTTACGTTCACAAGTACCAACCTTGTATGTGTCTGCCGATACTAACGCACACACTATGGCTATGCGTTTGTACTCTATGATTACAGGCAAGAGCCAACGTGAATCAGAGGTTATCTTGTCAGAGAAACCTGAAGAAGCGAAACAAGTATTAGGTATGACCAGCCACATCTTTTGGTCATTTGATTCGTCACCTAACCTTGATGACCTTGACCAAGAAGTCTCGGCGTTTGAAGAGATATGGGGTGAGTCACCAACACTGATTGTGGTAGATAACCTTATGGATGTGGCTATGGATGGCGGTGAAGAGTTTGGTGGTATGCGAGCCGCTATGAAAGAACTCAAGTTCTTGGCACGAGACACCAATGCAGCACTCCTAGTATTGCACCACACGAAAGAGTCATACAATGGTGACCCTTGCCCACCACGCAGTGCGGTGCAGGGTATGGTGAACCAACTACCAGCACTTATCCTCACGTTAGGATTAACAGTGAATGGTATGTTAGGTGTAGCATCCGTGAAGAATCGTTACGGTAAGGCTGACCCTTCAGGTGCAAGTCCTGTATGGTTACAGTTCAACGGTGAATATATGTACATCTCCGATACGGAGGTAAGATGAAAGATAAGAGGATAGTATGGGTAGCATACGGAGCATTGTTGATTATCTTGTGGGCATCTACGAGCGTTTCCTTGCAGGTGAGTCACACTCCTCTGATAGAGAAACGAGTGAGTGTGCCGACTGTGAAGGAACAATCCATTAAAACTTATGCACGTGACTACATTCAGGAACGTTCAGCGAAACGTGAATGGCGTTGCTTCACTAGGTTGATTGGTAAAGAATCAGCATGGAAACATACAGCAGAAAACCCTAGTGGTGCGTATGGCTTGGGTCAGGTGAAAGGTTCTAAGGACTACACTGAGGGCAAGCCAAAACTACAGGTGAAAGTTTCATACAGATACATGCTACATAAGTATGGCTCTGCTTGTGGGGCTTGGGAACATTTCAAATCGGAAGGATGGCACTAATGAGTTGGCGAAGTGATATGGATGAATTCGGTCCAGACCTAGATATTTATGAAGAGAACGCAGATGCTATTGCAGAATTGGAAGAGGATGAAGATGATGACTGACCTATTCATACTAGGGTTTATGCTTGTAATCTTTGTGCTATTCTTGCACAACTTCATGGACCATTAAGGAGAAACAATGAAAGAATATTTTGACATGATAACCATAGCAATCACTATAGTGTTAGCGATTGTAGGTGGATTTGTTATCGGACAGTACACAGCAAACAAACCTGAGTCACTGCTGATAGAACTACCGAACAAAACCTATGTAGCCTGTGTAGTAGATGACAGCAAGATTGACTGTGACTGGGATGGGCAGAAACAATAATGGCTGAACTATCAGACTTTGATATAGACCTATCGAAAGGTAAGGCTGGTGAAGATACTGTTGCCAACCTGCTGACGATAGAAACAGTTGAGGTCAAGACAGATTTCAAATGGAAGAACACAGGCAACGTGTATGTTGAAACCCACTGCTGGTACAATTCAAGTAAATCGTGGAAGCCAAGCGGTTTGAATGTATCGAAGGCAACCCATTGGGCTTTCAACCTTGAAAGCACAGTGCTGATAGTGGACCGTGAACAGTTGATAGAGGCAGTACTGCATTATGGTAGACCTATCAACTGCAATATTGAACCTAATCCAAGTCAAGGGTATCTGATTACCCCTGAACAAATCATCCAGTATGTGAGGGAAGCAAGTGTCTACACCAAGTAAACGCAAGGGTTCTGCATGGGAACTAGCGATAGCGAAGTATCTTGTGGAGAAAGGTTGGAAGCATGCCGAACGCAGGATTGCTGGCTCAACCATAGACAAGGGTGACA
>Ga0129333_10006865_pt1 | contig 10769 bp, 9 predicted proteins | sample CPB6_08_DNA_FD_94474 | JGI IMG/M metagenome (GOLD analysis project Ga0129333, IMG submission 94474) | Freshwater to marine salinity gradient microbial communities from Chesapeake Bay, USA - CPBay_Sum_0.6_0.8_DNA | ecosystem: Environmental > Aquatic > Marine > Coastal | place: USA: Chesapeake Bay...
GTGGGGATCAGGATGGCGATCGGGGGTGAGATCGGGATCGAGATCGGGGAGCGATCGCAACTGGTATTCCCAGGGCAAGCGCAACCCTTGGGGCACCAGGGGACGACCCCAGAGGATAGCTTCTTGGCCATGGTGTAGGGGTCGGTGGTAGCGCAGGTGCAAGTCCACCACGGGCAAGCCACACCCCGCCGCCACCAGATCCGCGTAGGCCATGCCCCACTGGTGCAAATAGGCCACCCGCAACTCCTCCAACCAGGCCACATAGGCCCCATGCCAAACAATGCCCCCATAGTCCGTGTGGTGGGGATAAACATGGATCCGGTGGGCTAACCAAGGGCCGCCGGGAACGGGAAGAGGGGGGGTAACCATGGGGGTATCTCTGGCTGATAGACTCAATCCAACCTTTACCACGGCCCCAGGGGGGTCAAGCTTGTTATGCCCCAAATTATTGCCGAAACCAATCAATACCAAACCTACACCCTCCAGGGGGATGACGGGAGCCAGTGTGTGGTTATTCCAGAGCGGGGGGGGATTGTGACAGAGTGGCGGGTGGGGGGTCAGGAGGTGGGTTATTTGGATCGCGATCGCCTGCGGGATCCCAGCCTCAGTGTCCGGGGGGGCATTCCCATCCTTTTCCCCATTTGTGGCAATTTGCCCAACAATACCTACACCCTGGGGGGAGAAACCTATGAACTGGTGCAACATGGCTTTGCCCGCAGCTTGCCTTGGACGGTGGTATCCCAAGGAACGGATCCCCTCCATTTATCTGTGCAACTCACCAGCAATGACACCACCCGCGCTGTCTATCCCTTTGAGTTCACGGTGACCTACACCTATGTGTTGCAGGGTTCGACCTTGGAAATTCAGCAGCGCTATGAAAACCACAGCGATCGACCTATGCCCTTTGCAGCGGGCTTCCATCCCTATTTTGCGGTGGCGGATGGGGATAAGCCTAACCTAGGGGTAGAGATTCCGGCCAGCCAATGGCAAACCAAGGAAACTGGGGAATTTAAGTCTTTTGGGGGGAGTTTTGACTTTAGCCAGCCGGAAATTGATATGGCACTGCGTTTTTTGACGGCCCCCAGCGCCGTAGTCACGGATCCAGCCCGATCCCTGCGGCTGACGGTGGCTTATGATGATCCCTTTAAGACTTTGGTTTTCTGGGCTGTGGCGGGTCAGGACTTCTATTGCTTGGAACCCTGGACGGCTCCCCGCAATGCCCTCAACACCGGGGAAGATCTGCTCACCCTGGAACCGGGGGGATCCTTGGAAACCTGGGTTCGGTTTATGGTGGGTTAACGGGAGTTTGATGACCCTCACCCCCTAGCCCCTTCTTCCAAACTAGGCGAGGAGGGTGGTTTCATAAAACGGCTAGACCCGCACAAACTCGTGGATCTTTCTGGGGCCGGCCCGAAAAACCCCCAGGGCGGGTTTAGTTAAATCATCGGTTAGAATCCTAAACTATCTCGTAAACCCGCCCCTACACACCCAAAATCTCCCGTAGGGGCGGGTTTACCCCATAAAACCAGACGACCCAGCCCAAATCTCCCCAAACCCGCCCTCTTTTATTCCGCCCCCCCCGCAAAACCCCCAAGGCCAAGTTTGATCCGCCGCCCCAAATTTTTTATGAAACCACCCTGCCTCTCTCTGGGGGAGAGGGGTTGGGGTGAGGGATTTCCACCACCTGGGTCAAACTGAGGTGCGGGTTAGTTGAGGGGTAGGGTTCTGTCCCTGGGGGGCTGGCTATGCCCCTGGGTTAGCGGGTCAGTTGTGGGGGGGGGAAGAGATGGCCTAGAAAAGTCGGTGCTACACTGAATTTAGCTCCCTGCCCTAGGTTAGCCATGAACACCCTCCGCCTCCCCCGCGCCCCGGTGGGCGATCGTCCCTCCGCCTCCCCCGCGCCCCGAATGCCCCTCCCGGCTGCCCCCCTTAGCCCATCGAGTGGTTCTCTTGCTCCTGGGGATGGCCTTGGGCAAGCTCCTGGGGATACTCCTGAGAATGCTCCTGGGGATGCCCTGGGGGATATACCTGGGAATCCTCACAACCACACGGCTGGGGATGTTCCTGAAGATCGATCGACGGTTCCCTCAGCAATGGATTTCGGCGATCGCGTGCGCCAACAGCGACGATCGCAAAAACTCAGCCAGCAGGAACTGGCCGATCGTGTGGGCATTTCCCGTAACTATCTCTCCCAAATTGAGCGCGGGGTTGCCACCAATCTTTCCTGGCAGGTGCACGATCGTCTGTGCGCCGCCCTAAATCTGCAAGCTCCCCAGCCCCAAGCCCTGGAACTGCCCCCCAGCTTAGTGGCCTTTGCGGAAATGAGCCATTTGCCCAGCGATGATTTATTGATGTTGGCGCGGCTCAAGTACCGAGGCCAGCAGCCCACCACCCCAGAAAAGTGGGCGCAACTGTATAACGCCATTCAAATGACCCTGGAACCCTAGGGATAGCAGCGATCGCCCGTGAGCCAACCCTATCGCCATCCAGGACGGGAATTTTTGCGCCAATATCCTTGGGAGAACCCGGCCCAAGCCGTCCGGCAGTACAGTGATTTTTTACGGCGATCGGCAGGACTCGACGATCGCCCCCCCATCGAACTCAGCGCCATCTATGCCCACTTTGGCATCCCCGAACCCCGCCGCGCCCCCTTGGTGGATCAGCAGGGGATTTTAGTGAATAGCGATCGGGGCTTAATTCTCATCAAAGAAGATGATCCCTGGGTGCGGCAACGGTTCACCGAAGGCCATGAACTCATGGAACTGCTCTTTGATGCCCAGGGGGAAAAAACAGGAAACTTCTGGGAAGGGGCAGAAAAAGAACGCCTGTGCGATCGAGGGGCCGCCCTGCTCCTGATGCCCCCCACCTCCTTTGTGCCCCAGCTTCATCGCCAGGGCCTCTCCCTCCCCACGGGGCAAGCCCTCGCCCAATGTTATCAAACCTCTTTGCTGGCCACCCTGGTCCACATGGTGCACCACAGCCCCCGCTCCCATGCCCTGGTGTTGTGGCACTTAGCCTCCAGCCGCCGGGATGCCCCCGCACCCCCGCCCGTGCCCCAATTGCGGGTGTGGTGGCGGGCCTATAGTCCCCGTTGGCAAGGGGGCTTCATCCCGCGCAACAAGTCCATCGGTTCCATGGCTCCCCAGTCTTGCATTGCCCGCAGTTACCACAGCCGCCAACCCGATCGCCAGCAAGAAACCCTGCAATTCACCACGGAGCCATGCCGCTGCCAGGTGGAAACCCTCCCCATCCAAATTCAGGGGAAAAGCTGCGTGATTTCCCTGCTCACCCAATCTGAAGGTTAACCCAAGGCCCCAGGGGATAGCCTTTCCCTAGGGCGACGGGGACGGCAGGGGGTGCCGTAACACACATAGCCCGATGGCAGATCCTGCAACACCGTGCTACAGACCCCCACCACCGTATTGGCCCCCACCCGCACCCCTGGCCCCACAAAACAGCGGGTGGCAATCCAGGCCCCAGGGCCAATGGCGATCGTCCCCGTTTGCAGCCCAAAGGCAGGATCGGTGATGTCATGGCTCCCGGTACACAGGTAGGTTTCCTGGGAAATCACGCACTGTTGACCCACCCAAATGGGGGCAAGGCTATAGAACACCACATCATCCCCAATCCAGCTATAGTCGCCAATGGTGACCTTCCAGGGGTAGGTAAACCGCGCTGTTGGGCGAATTTGCACCCCTTTGCCAATTTTTGCTCCAAAGAGCCGCAATAACCCCCGCCGCAGTCCGTGGGCCGTATGGAGGGTGAGGGGAAAGCACACCCCTTGGACGAGCCACCACAAAAGGACGATCGGAGCCGATCGCCCCCGCTGAAAGCCCCGCTGATCATAGCGCCGCAAATCAAACCAGGGATCCTGGTGCAATTCAGGATCCAAGCCAGTATCAGGAGAGGGGGGCATATCCATAGAACAAAATTGCAGGGGGCAAAATTCAGAGGGCAAAATTCCTACCCTTGTAGGGGCAGGTTTTCGAGACAATTTCGGATGCCCACAAGAAATGTAACTAAACCTGCCCTCTTTGGGGTGTTGGGGTACACAGGACGGTTTTTGAATAAAAGAGGGCGGGTTTGGGGGGATTTTGGGTGGGTATCGTGGTTTTTTGGGGTAAACCCGCCCCTACGGGGAATTTGTTCGGTGTAGGGGTGGGGTCTTCCCGCCCAAGGCCCAAGCCCCAGGGGAAAGACTCAGGAGACCCGAACCCTACATTTTGGATTGCCCAGTGGTAGCCCGCACCGCACGGATCAACGATCGCACCTCCTTCGCTCCCTCCGATGGCTCAAAAGTAAACGGAAACTTACCCCGCGCCAGCATCCGCAACCCCAAAGGCCCCAGACTGAACAAACCGGGCAAATCCCGAAACGTATTACTCACCACCCGGATGCCAAACTTGCGCTCATCAATCCATCCCCCCTCCTGCACCAAATCCACCAACACCTTGCGATGGCGGATGGGGCGGCTGGTTTGGGCCGTGGTGCGCTGCAAAATCTCTTGCTTTAAGCGCCCAATTTGGCCATAGGGTTCCACCTCCATGGGGCACACCGCATCACAGCCATAGCAGCGGGTGCAACCCCACACCCCCGCCGTCCCCTGGTTGTACTGCTCTAGGCGTTCCTCCGATCGATCGTCGCGGGAATCCACCCACACCCGATAGGCTTTCGCCAAAGCATGGGGGCCCACAAAATCGGGGTTCACCGCCTTGGCATTACACTCGCTATAACAGGCTCCACAGAGGATGCAATTGCCCGTTTGGTTGAGCTTTGCCCGCTGTTGGGGGGTTTGCAGAAACTCCCGATCGGGCACCTGCCGGGAAGCCGTGCTGACATAGGGATCCACCGCCTTAAGATCCCGCCAAAAAGGTTGCATATCCACCACCAAATCTTTCACCACGGGCAGATTACCCAGGGGCTTGAGGGTGAACACAGGCCGATCGTCTTGCAACTCCAAAACCCCCCCGTCCCGGAGCCGCTGGATTTCGCTGCCCACGTTTTCCTTGCAGGCCAAGGCCGATCGGCCATTAATCACCATGGCACAACTGCCACAGATGGTATTGCGGCAATTTTTGCGGTAGGCCAGGGTGCCATCTTGTTGCCACTTAATTGCATTCAGGCAGTCCAGCAGGGTCGTCCCGGCTTGAACTTCCAGGGTATAGGATTGCAGTTGGGGCGATCGATCGGGCTGTTGCCGCAGCACTTGAATAATAATTTCCATGGCTTGGGGGGAAAGTAGGCAACGTGGGTTTCCCCAGTCTACCCCACAGGATTGACCCTCCCAGACTCTGCTTAAGGATTTGTGGGGGCAAAGGCCATCAAAATGGGCATCCTGGTGTTGAAGCCAAGGGTACACCTCTCATGGGGGTAAATTCATCCCGCCGCTAGGAGCCATCCCCCCAGGGTTAACCCGGTTTTTGCCCTCCAGCCGATGGGCACAGGGACAAAAACCCCACAGAAAGGGGGCCAAAGTGGGATACTCCCGAAGCCAAGGGCCTAGGATTCGCGGCAGCGTAACCCGCTGGGTTAAAATTTCCCTGCTGCATCAATCCCTAGGGGGATAAAGAATTGGGGAATATCCATGGCCTAGCCCGCAAAGCTGGTGTAATCTGAGGGGCGATCGTCCACGATCGATATTCGATCGATCTCCGATCTATACACCCTAGGAACCACAACCCTAGGAACAACCTTAGCCCCCTCGATCGAGATCACCCAAGATCCCCTCTCCCCTTGGATATCCCGACCCCGCAACCCTATCGTTTTTGAGGAACCGTAAGAAAATGTCACAGCTTGGCCTTCGCCACCGCACCGTTGTTCAGGTCAGCAGCATCCTGTTTTTTGTTGCAGGGTTAAGCACTGCCCTGGTCTGGGGGGATGGGAGCCAACTTCCCGTTGCTGATGCCCAGGCCGTGTATAACAGCGCCGCCAGTTCTAGTTCCATCTGGGGCAGCGCCTCTTTCCCAGTCGAAAATTTCCAAACCTATACCTCCCCCTTTGGTTACCGCTCCTCCCCCTATGGAGGCAGCAGTTCTGAATTCCATTCCGGCTTAGACATGGCCGCCCCCCAAGGGAGCTACATCCGCAACTGGTGGACTGGGCAAGTGGTGGAGGTTTCCGATGACAGCAACTGCGGTACTTCCGTGGTGGTGCAGTCTGGAGGCTGGGAGCACATCTATTGCCACATGATGGGCAATGTGGAAGTGGTGGGGGGGCAGCGCTACCTGGTGGATCGGGACGGGGGCATCCAAATCCAAGAAGGACAAATGATTCCCACCGGGGCACGCATTGGCCGAGTGGGCATGACAGGCCGCACCACCGGCCCCCACCTCCATTGGGGACTCCGCTACAACTCCGACTGGGTGGATCCCGCCTTAGTGTTGCGAGCCATGTACACCGCCCAACAGGTGTCCCAACGTTAAGCAACCGATAAAACCCTCCCCCCAAATCCCTCTCCCACAAAAGGCGAGGGATTTTTAATCTTGGGTTAGAACAATGCAAGGACAAAAGCCTTAGGAGATGTTTGGAAACCTCAGTAAGATTTGGGAGCATTTCACTTTGGAACGATCGCCTAGAGTTCGGGGCAACCACGGGGGGATTGCCCCTACTAAAATCAGGGAACCCGCCCCTGTGGTTCCCCTTTTGGCGACCCACAACCAGGGCAACCACGGGGGGATTGCCCCTACCAAAATTAGGGAACCCGCCCCAGTCAAATAGACTGCGTAGAACTACGATCGAGGTGCCCTGAATTTCATGACTCCCCCAGAAGTATTCAATCGCCACAACTCTCCCATAAAATCTTCTCCCGAAGAAACTTCAGCTTTTGTTTTACCCTACTTTATTGATAGCCTTACCCATTATTTAGACTTATTTGAAACTATACTGATCAAATCATCTGAAAGATTGAAAAAAGAAGATATCTATACTCTGCTTCGTCGAGGAAATTCTCCCTTGAGAGGTGAAGCAAAATAACTTGGTTTTGAAATTTACAATCAAATACTCATATTATTGAACTTTTATCTAGAAAAGCAATTAAGCCAATCTTTAGACCTAGATGGAAAAACCAAAGAAATATGCATGGATTTTTTCACAGCTTCTCGGAGATTTTTAGATTGCTTAATCGAAAATCAAAAAGTGAGTCATCAGGTTGATCAGATAGATGCTGGGGCAATATTTTCTGAATGTCATATTCCACAGCGCCTAGAGCAGTTGGGTGTATCGGTTGATGGTAACGATCGATAAATGGGTTGCATTTCACTTTGGCCTATTAACCCATCTGGTAGGGGCAATCCCCCCGTGGTTGCCCCAAACCCTCGACGATCGTTCCAAAGTGAAATGCTCCGATAAATGGCCAATCAATCAACAATGACCAGCCTGGTAATGTCGTGGAGAGGGGAAATCCGAAATTTTTGAAGATCGGTTTTAATGATCAAGATCATTTTTACTTGATCTCTCTGGGTGGTGCTGTCAATCCGATCGTCAAGGTTACAGGTCATAGTCTCAAAATCCTGATCCTACGGATGCCAATTGATTCAGATTGCCCTATGCTGGGGTTATTATTTTTGCTGTCCCTCTAGATCCTGCCCCTCCCATGGCTAGCCTGAGTCCTGAAATTCAAGCCCACTACGATCGCCTAGGGGTGCCTACTAGCGCCTCTCCTGAAGACATTAAAAAAGCATATCATCAAAAATTACGGGAATTTCCGGCCCACAAAGCTCCCCAGGAATTCAAAGCCATCCGCCAAGCCTATGAAGCCCTGAAAAATCAATCTAAAGGTTTTGTGTACACCACCGACTATTTCTGGGATTTAAACGGCTTTGGGGAACAACCCATTAATCCCGATCAAGTGGAAATGCTGCGTGAGTATTTAGCCCAGCAGCAATCTTTATCCCTGGAAGAATTAATTAAAATTAGTTTTTAAGGGGTGCATCGCCCTTGAGCAGATTAGACCCTCCCAGCCTCCCCTCTGGGCACATCAGCTTATGGGATGCATTTCACTTTGGCGGACAAGACCCTCATCCCCCAGCCCCTTCTCCCAAAAAGGGAGAAGGGGAGCCGGATTCAAAGTCCCTCTCCCTCCTTGGGAGAGGGATTTAGGGTGAGGGCACACGAAAGTGGGATGCTCCCGTTGTATGAATTGGCTCCTGGGCACTTGGCCGCCACAAGCCTCGTTTTGCTGGGAATCTTGGGGGCAAGACTCTCATTTGTCCAGGTGCCCTAATCTGATCGCTGCCATGGATCAAGATAACCTCAAGTCATCAAACAATCTCTAGAGCCATGATCTATAGCTATGGTGGAATCAGCTTATTAATAACAGCATTCTGGATTTGGATGTTGATCGATTGCGCTCAGCATGAAAGCGATCGTGTCTGGATTTGGATTATTTTCGGTCTCAATATTTTAGGGGCAAGCCTTTATTTTGTCCTGCGTTATTTGCCGCGAATGCAAGGGAAATCTATCCCCGGATTCCCTGCCTTCAGCCGCTGGAACCGGCGGGAAGAACTCTGGCGAGCGGAAGCAGATGCCCGCAACATTGGCAAGGCTCATCAATTTATTAAGCTGGGGGAACTCTTGGGGGAATTGGGGGAAAAAGCCCGATCGGAAAGTGCCTATGATCAAGCCTTGACCCTGGAACCCCACAACCCCAAAGCCCTCTGGGGCAAAGCGACCCTAGCAACGGGGCGGCAGGACTGGGCCGAGGCAGAAACCCACCTGGCGACCCTATACCAAAAAGAGGCGGATTTTCTCTATGGGGATGCGGCCCTAGCCTATGGGCGCGTGTTGTGGCAGCAACAAAAATGGGATGTGGCTGAAACCCATCTGCAAACCCACATCAAACGCTGGAGCCACCCAGAAGCCTATGTGCTACTAGCCCAGATTTACCACGATCGCGGACGCACCCCCGAAGGGCGACAATTGCTGGAAACCATGATCGCCAAGGTACGCAGTTCTCCCCCCTACCACTACCGCAAAAATCGGGGGATTGTCAATGAAGGGGAACGGCTCCTCAAACGCTGGAGCAAGGAATCCTAAAGGACGTTCATAGGGGGTTCAGATGTTAGATAATAGGAACGCTTTTCAGAAATTTGACGTTGTTTCTATTGTTAAGGGCTGACCCGGAAACCATGCGAACCCACTACTGCGGCGATCTGCGATCGGAAGATATTGGCAAAACGGTAAACCTTTGCGGCTGGGTGGATCGCCGCCGGGATCACGGAAGTGTCATTTTTATTGATTTGCGCGATCGCACGGGTGTGGTGCAAATTGTAAGCGATCCCGAACGAACCCCCGATTCTTACCCCAATGCCGATAAACTCCGCAATGAATATGTGGTCAATGTGGTGGGGCGGGTGAGCCAGCGGCCTGGGGAGTCCCTCAACCCGAAGCTAGGGACGGGGGAAGTGGAAATTTATGCGGATCACATTGAGGTCTTGAATCCCGTTCAGCGACAGTTACCTTTTCAGGTTTCCACCAGTGACACGGAAACCATTAAGGAAGAATTGCGCCTGAAGTATCGCTATTTAGATTTGCGTCGGGAACGCATGGCCAAAAATTTGCAATTGCGGCATCAACTGATTAAAACCCTGCGGCGTTATTTGGAAGACGAAGAACATTTCATGGAGGTGGAAACCCCCATTTTAACAAAATCCACTCCTGAAGGGGCGCGGGATTATTTGGTGCCCTCGCGGGTCAATGGGGGAGAATGGTTTGCCTTGCCCCAATCCCCCCAAATCTTTAAGCAATTGTTGATGGTGGCTGGGTGCGATCGCTATTATCAAATTGCCCGTTGTTTCCGGGATGAAGATTTGCGGGCCGATCGCCAGCCGGAATTTACACAACTGGATATGGAATTGAGCTTTTTGAGCCAGGAAGAAATGCTGGAACTCAATGAGCGCATGATTTGCCATGTGTTCCAAACCCTCAAAGGTATTGAGTTACCCCGGCCTTTTCCTCGCCTCACCTATCAGCAAGCCATGGATCGCTACGGCTGCGATCGACCGGATACCCGCTACGGATTAGAGTTAGTGGAAGTCTCCGATGTGCTGGGGAATAGCGGCTTTAAGGTATTCTCCCAAGCGGTAGCCCAGGGGGGTATTTTGAAGATTTTGCCGATCCCAGGGGGTAATGACAAAATTTCCAATGTGCGCATTAAACCCGGAGGAGATTTGCACCGGGAAGCCACAGAAGCCGGAGCCGGAGGGTTAGCTTATATCCGGGTACGGGATGGCTTGGAGTTTGACACCATTGGAGCCATTAAAGATAACTTAACCCCTGAACAAAAGCAGGAGATTTTGCAGCGCACCGGGGCGCAACCGGGTTGGTTATTGTTATTTGGGGCGGGGCCAGCTTCTGTGGTCAACAAGTCCCTCGATCGCATTCGCCAATATTTAGCGCGGGAGTTGGGTTTAATCCCTGCCGAGGGCTTTAATTTGGTGTGGATTACGGATTTTCCCATGTTTGAATGGAATGCCGACGATCGTCGTTTTGAGGCATTGCACCACCCCTTTACCGCTCCCTGTCCAGGGGATCTCCATGACCTCAAAAATGCCCATGCCCAAGCCTATGATTTGGTACTCAATGGCTATGAAATTGGGGGCGGAAGTTTGCGCAACTATCGCCGGGATATTCAAGCCCAAGTGTTTGAGGTGATTGGCCTCTCTGCCACAGAAGCCCAGGAAAAATTTGGCTTTTTGCTGGAGGCTTTGGATTATGGAGCGCCTCCCCACGGGGGCATTGCCTATGGCATCGATCGCCTTGCCATGCTGTTA
>Ga0129333_10006866_pt1 | contig 10768 bp, 4 predicted proteins | sample CPB6_08_DNA_FD_94474 | JGI IMG/M metagenome (GOLD analysis project Ga0129333, IMG submission 94474) | Freshwater to marine salinity gradient microbial communities from Chesapeake Bay, USA - CPBay_Sum_0.6_0.8_DNA | ecosystem: Environmental > Aquatic > Marine > Coastal | place: USA: Chesapeake Bay...
CAAGTGGTTTGAATGGTGATGATGGTACATCTGGTACCAGTGGTATTAGTGGTACATCAGGTACCAATGGACAAAATGGTACAAGCGGTACATCTGGCTTGTCAGGTACAAGTGGAAATAACGGTAGCTCTGGTTCTTCTGGAAACAGTGGAACAAGTGGCACCTCAGGTATAAATGGTGATGATGGAACTTCAGGAACTTCTGGCATTAGTGGAAGTTCTGGTACAAGTGGAATAAGCGGTACTAGTGGTAATAATGGAACAAGTGGTGATAGTGGAACTAGTGGAACTTCTGGTCAATCTTCTACATCTGGTACGTCTGGAATAAGTGGAACTAGTGGTAATAACGGTTCATCTGGAACATCTGGTAACTCAGGTACTAGTGGTAACAATGGTACATCTGGCACCTCAGGAAACAGTGGCACTAGTGGCACCAATGGTGTGTCTGGTACTTCTGGTAATAATGGAACATCAGGAACTAGTGGTCAGTCTGGCACAAGTGGAACTTCTGGTAATTCTGGAAGCTCTGGCACAAGTGCTACAAGTGGCTCCTCTGGATCATCTGGAAATAGTGGAACTTCAGGCACTAGTGGAATAGCAGGTACCAGTGGTACATCTGCTTCTTCTGGGTCTAGCGGTTCTTCTGGTATATCTGGAACCTCAGGTACAAACGGAGTTAGTGGTACCTCAGGAACATCAGCATCTAGTGGATCTTCAGGTAGCTCTGGAGTGTCTGGTACATCAGGCACTAATGGTGCTTCAGGTACATCTGGAACAAATGGTAATAGTGGAACCTCTGGTACGTCAGGTAACTCTGGCACTAGTGGAACAAATGGTGTAAGCGGTACTAGTGGTACTTCTGCATCATCTGGTTCAAGTGGTTCGTCTGGTAATAGTGGTACTAGTGGTACAGCAGGAGTTAGTGGAACAAGTGGTACATCAGCATCAAGTGGTTCCTCTGGAAGCAGTGGTGTAAGTGGCACTTCTGGTACAAGCGGTGTTGCAGCTACAAGTGGTACAAGTGCAACTTCTGGTAGCAGTGGAAGTTCTGGCAACAGTGGAACTAGTGGAACAAGTGGAGTTTCTGGAACATCTGGTACTTCTGCTTCTAGTGGAAGTAGTGGTTCTAGTGGTGTGAGTGGTACCTCAGGCACAAGTGGTCAATCGTCAACATCTGGAACTAGCGGATCTGCAGGATCTAGTGGTTCTAGTGGAAATAGTGGCACAAGCGGTACTTCTGGTATTGCTGCCACATCTGGTACATCAGGTGTATCAGGCACAAGTGGAACTAGTGGCTTAAGTGGCACTAGTGGTACAGGAGGTGCTTCAGGCACTTCAGGTACTAATGGAGTTAGTGGAACCAGTGGCACAAGTGGCACACGGGGTTCTAGTGGCTCTTCTGGTTCATCTGGTTCTTCAGGTAGCAGTGGTGTGAGTGGAACAAGTGGAACAAGTGGTGTTGCTGCAACTAGTGGTACTAGTGCAACATCAGGTTCTTCTGGTAGCTCAGGACTAAGTGGAACCAGTGGAACCAGTGGACAATCTTCAACGAGTGGAACATCAGGCACAGCTAGCACAAGTGGTAGCTCAGGCTCTAGTGGTGTATCTGGAACATCAGGCACCAATGGAGTGAGTGGCACTAGTGGTACCTCTGGAGTAGCTGCAACAAGTGGCACTTCTGGGGTTAGTGGAACAAACGGAACTAGTGGTGTCTCTGGTACTAATGGTACAAGTGGAACTAGTGGTACAAAAGGTACCTCTGGGTCTAGTGGTTCATCTGGCTCTAGTGGCTCTAGTGGATCATCTGGTGTAAGTGGTACAAGCGGTACTAGTGGTACAAGCAGTAGCTCTGGATCATCTGGTAGCTCAGGTGTATCAGGTACTTCTGGCACTAGTGGTATTGCATCTACATCAGGTACAAGTGGCACAGCTTCATCAAGTGGTAGTAGTGGATCATCAGGTTCATCTGGACTTAGTGGTACATCTGGTACCAGTGGTGTAGCTGCAACTTCTGGTACATCAGGTACAAGTTCATCCTCAGGAAGTAGTGGTTCTTCTGGTCTTTCAGGGACTAGTGGAACTTCTGGTATAGCATCAACAAGTGGTACTAGTGGTACTAGCAGCACAAGTGGGTCATCTGGCTCAAGTGGTGTTAGTGGTACCAATGGTACAAGTGGAGTGTCAGGAACAAATGGCACTAGTGGAGTGAGTGGTACAAATGGTACGTCTGGTACATCTGGTACCAAAGGTACATCAGGATCCTCTGGATCAAGTGGAAGCTCAGGTTCTTCTGGTATTTCTTCTACAAGTGGTACGAGTGGTACAAGTAGCTCGTCTGGTTCATCAGGCTCAAGCGGATCTTCTGGCTCATCAGGAGTTTCAGGTACCTCAGGTACATCAGGAATTGCCTCTACTAGTGGTACTTCTGGTACATCTAGTACCTCTGGTAGTTCTGGTAGCAGTGGATTGTCAGGTACTTCTGGCACATCTGGTATTGCAGCTACAAGTGGTACAAGCGGAACAGCATCTACATCAGGATCATCTGGTTCATCAGGTATTTCTGGTACAAATGGAACTTCAGGCGTTTCTGGTACAAATGGTACATCTGGAGTTAGTGGGACATCAGGTACTTCTGGTACTCGGGGCTCTAGTGGTTCTAGTGGAAGCAGCGGTTCCTCTGGAAGTTCTGGTTTATCTGGTACGAGTGGTACGAGTGGTGTAGCATCTACAAGTGGTACATCAGGTACATCATCAAGTAGTGGATCTTCTGGGTCTAGTGGTGTGTCAGGCACATCAGGAACATCAGGTGTTGCTTCAACATCAGGAACTTCTGGTACAGCAAGTACATCTGGAAGTAGTGGTTCTAGTGGAGTTTCTGGTACAAACGGAACTAGTGGTGTAAGTGGTACGTCAGGTACTGGTGGCGTTAGTGGAACAAGTGGTACTAGTGGAACATCTGGAACAAAGGGTACTTCTGGATCATCAGGGTCTAGTGGATCAAGTGGCTCTTCTGGCGTTAGTAGTACATCTGGTACAAGTGGTACATCAAGTAGTAGTGGTTCTTCAGGCTCTTCTGGAAGCAGCGGTGCATCTGGTACCTCAGGTACTTCTGGTGTAGCATCTACTTCAGGTACCTCTGGAACAGCATCAACAAGTGGTTCATCAGGTTCCTCTGGAGCGTCTGGAACTAGTGGCACATCAGGTGTTGCAGCCACAAGTGGCACATCTGGTACAAGTTCTACATCAGGTTCAAGTGGTAGTTCTGGAGTTAGCGGTACGTCAGGAACATCTGGTGTAGCAGCAACTAGTGGTACGTCAGGTACTTCTTCTACCTCTGGTAGTAGTGGTTCAAGTGGTGTATCAGGTACTAGTGGTACAGCTGGTGTAAGTGGTACGTCTGGAACAAGTGGTATAAGTGGTACTTCTGGCACTTCAGGTGTTAGTGGAACCTCAGGAACAGCTGGAGTAAGCGGAACTAGTGGCACTAGTGGTGTATCTGGAACTTCTGGAACTGGTGGAGTTAGTGGCACATCTGGTACAGCAGGAGTGAGCGGTACATCTGGTACAACAGGCGTGAGTGGTACAAGTGGTGGTAATGGTACAGCAGGTACTTCTGGTGTAACAGGAGCTGATGGAACTTCTGGTACTAGTGGTGCATCTGGAGCAGTTAGCGGAACACAAGATTATATAGCCTATTTCGATACAGGCTCTTCTATAGGAACAAGTCAAACATGTCAAATATCAGGTAATGGTGACCTCTGTGTAAACTTTAATGGAACCACTGGTGTAAGAGTTGGTTTTGGTAACGGTCGTTGTGTAACAAACACAGCTGTTGGTCATAATGCAAACTGTGCTAGTGGTCTTCAAAACTCAGCATTTGGTTATAAGGCATTAAGTACATTAAGTAGTAGTAACTATAATACTGGTCTTGGTGCAAACTCAATGCTTAACAATACAACAGGTGGTTGTAATACAGCTGTAGGTAGTCAGTCTCTATGTTCAAATACTAGTGGTCAGTTTAATACAGCTGTTGGTTGGAGAGCATTAAGAGGTAATACATCAGGTTGTGGAAACACAGCTATTGGTGATAGAACTTTAATAGGAACTGGAGCAGCTGGTTTTAACACAGCGGTTGGATTCTTTGCTCTTCAAAGCAATACAACATCAGGAGCTACAGCTGTAGGTGCATATGCTTTACGGGCTAATACAACTGGTGCTGATAACCTCGCAGTTGGTTATAAAGCGTTATGTTCTAACACTTATGGTAGTGATAACGTGGCACTAGGTGAACATGCAATGATTGCTAACGTTAGTGGAAACAATAACGTATCTGTTGGTTCTTACACTCTTACATCAGTTGTTAGTGGTAACCGAAACACTGCAATGGGTACAAATGCTCTCAGAGTCAACACTGTAAGCAATAACACAGCATTTGGTTTTAACGCTCTTTGTGCAAACACAACTGGTGATAGAAACACAGCAGTTGGTGCATACGCACTACGAACAAATACTAGTGGTCAATATAATACAGCTGTAGGTTTGTCTGCATTGTGTTCTAATTTAACAGGTTTCTTTAATGTAGCTGTTGGTAGTTGTACAATGAGACTCACTTCAGGTGGTAATTCTAACGTTGCTATTGGAGACAATGCAATGTGTGCCAACACTACAGGTAGTTGTAACACAGCACTTGGTACATCTGCATTACTTGCTAACACAACAGGTCAATTTAATGTTGCTATTGGAGGATCATCGCTACCTGCTAATACATTTGGTAGTAAAAACATAGCAATTGGAACTTTAGCATTAAGAGTTAATACTTCTGGCGGATGTCATATAGCGATTGGACATGGTTCACTTTGTCAAGTAAACTTTGCAAGTACCTCTTCTACAGCAAGTGTTGCTGTTGGATACTATGCTTTAAGAAATAATACAACAGGTTCAGCTAACGTAGCGTTTGGTAATAGAACCCTGGTAACTAATACAACAGGTTCATATCAATCAGCATTAGGACATCAAGCATTAACATCAAATACTACAGGCACTAGAAATACGGCAGTAGGAGCATTTTCTATGGGAAATACTACTTCTGGTTCATGTAACGCTGCTGTTGGTCAATCTACATTAGGTAATAATACCTGTGGTACTAATAACACAGCACTTGGTTTTGTCGCATTAGCAGCTAATACAACAGGTTGTTTTAACACGGCAGTTGGTTCATATGCATTGAGAAATTCTAACTTTGGACACACATCAACTTCGGCAAATACTGCTGTAGGTGCATATGCTATGCTTTCTAACACAATTGGTACAAACAATGTGGCAGTTGGTGCTAGTGCATTACGTACTAACACTACAGGAACTTTTAACGTTGCAATTGGTACTAGTGCTTTATGTACTAACACAACAGGTAACACTAATATTGCAATTGGTGCTAGTGCCATGCTTTCTAACACATCAGGTCGTGCTAACATTGCAATTGGTACTTCTGCTCTTTGTCTTTTATCAGCTACATCTAATAATACAGCCATAGGTGCTGGTGGTGTTTTGGCAAATAGTACAGCTTTTGGTAATACAGCAATAGGTTCTGGTGCTTCACTTGTTAATACAACAGGTAATAACAACGTTGCAGTTGGACGAGCTTCTATGAGTAGTGGAAGTTCTGGCAATAGAAACGTTGCGGTTGGTGTGTACACATTACAATTAAATGCTGCAGCAAATAATAATACAGCAGTTGGTCACTATGCAGCTCGTTGTAATCAAACAGGTACAAGAATTGCAGCATTTGGATACAATGCTTCATTTATTAATTCAACTGGTTGTGATGTTGTAGCAGTTGGTTATTGTGCGTTACGTAGTGCTACAACTGGATGTAACACAGCTGTTGGTTCTTTTGCTTTGTGTGCTAATACAACAGGTACAAGAAACATGGCTGTTGGTTCACTTGCATTGTGTTCAAACAACTCTGGTTTTGACAACTTAGCCATTGGTCATGCTTCAATGTGTTCAACTACATCTGGTTGTGGTAACACAGCAATAGGTGCTAATTCAATGTTACTTAATACAACTGGTATATGTAACACAGCAGTTGGTGTAAATGCGTTAAGAGCAAACACCACTGCTGACTGTCATGTAGCGGTTGGTGATAGAGCGTTATATGCAAATACATCAGGTAGAAGAAACGTAGCTATAGGAAGCCGAGCTTTATGTGCTAACACTACAGGTAACTGTAATGTGGCAGTAGGCCAAGATGCACAAAGTGCTCTTGCCACTGGTGTTAACTTTACAATTGCTGTAGGTGCTCTAGCTGTTACATCTTCTACTACAGGACACACTGCTTGGGGAACTTCTAATACTCCAGGAACACACTGTATATGGGGAACATGGGCTGACCAGTCTGATCTTAGAGATAAAGCAAATATAAAAACTTTATCTGATAAACTTGGTCTTCAGTTCATTAAAAAGATTAGACCTGTTTCATATAACTGGGATTTTAGAGATAGATATGTAAGAGAGTGTGGATATGAATACGGTGTTAGAGATGGATCTCTAGTTGGTACTAAGGAAATGTATGGTATCATTGCACAGGAAATAAAACAAGTTCTTGAAGAAATTGATGAAAGATTTGATGGTCTTATTTATGATGCTGAAAAAGATGCTTATAGATTTGAATACACATACTTAATACCACCACTTATTAAAGCTATGCAAGAATTAGAAGCTAGAGTGACTGCTCTAGAAGAAAAAATTGGTTAATTAAAAAGGAGTGCTTATCTTTGCTCTATGCGTAGAGTATTGATAGGCACTCCTTCGTATGATGGTAGGATAGATGTTTGGTTTGCAAACAGCTTATTATCCACCGTTAAGATGTCATATGAAAAGGATGTACACGTACATGCTATTTATGTAAGCTATGATTCTCTTGTACAAAGAGCTAGAAACTCCCTTTTTAAGCTTGCTATAGAAGAAGATTATGATGATTTGTTCTTTATAGACAGCGATGTTGAGTGGGATCCTGAATGGTTCTATAGGATGTTAGAAAGACCAGAACCTATTGTAGGTGCTGCGTTAGTGAAGAAGTCTGATGAGAAAGAGGGATACACTGTGCAACTTTTAGATCCTAACTTAAAATGGTCTAGTGATAATAAACTTATAGAAGTAGATGGTTTAGGAACTGGATTTATGAAGATATCTAGATTTGCTCTAGAGAAGTTATGGGAGATGAGTGAGCCTTATAAAACTGATGAAGGAGATCCACAACGAATGGTATGTGATCTTGTTATAAAGGATGGTGTGTTAGTAAGTGAAGATTATATTATATGTAGGAAGTGGCAGAGTTTAGGATATAAAGTGTGGGCAGATCCTACAATAACCATCAACCATATAGGAATTAAGAAGTTCAAGGGTGATTTTAATTCCTTTATAAAAAAGGCTGGATATGTTTAATAAACCAATGGGAGGTACAGAGCTCATGTACAATGAGCTAATGCGCAGATTACCAGACAGTTATAGAGAACACTTCTCTATATTTAACTATATATCACAAGCAGACTTTTCCAAAACAACAATTTATTGGAACCAGCTATCTCATGATCAAGAAGCTGTACAGTTTCTAAACGATCCTCAATACATAGATAAGATTGATCATTTTGTTTTTGTATCACACTGGCAAGCTGAACAATACAGAAAACATTTTAATATTCCTGGATATAAAACACATGTATTAAAAAATGCATGTATAGGAACTGAAATTAGGAAACCAAGAAATGATGGTAAGATAAAGCTTTGTTATACATCCACTCCTTGGAGAGGGCTTGATGTATTATTAAGAGCTTGGGAAATCTTACAACCAACCGATTGTGAACTACATGTATTCTCTAGCTGTAAGATCTATGGAACAGATTTTGCTAGACATGATAGTGAGTATGAACATCTATATGAAAAGTGTAGAACACTTCCAGATGTTGTATACAGAGGATCTATTCCTAATGAGGAATTAAGAGCTGAGCTTCCAACATTTGATATACTAGCCTATCCCTGTACATTTGAAGAAACATCTTGTATAGCTGTTATAGAAGCACTGTCTGCTGGACTAAGAGTGGTGACATCTTCTTTAGGAGCACTTCCAGAAACTACAGAAGGATGGGCTGATATATATTCTTTTAGAAGCGATCCTGAGCTACATGCTAAATTATTTGCAGAACGTCTTGCAATTAATATAGAAAGATTAATAAGAAAACAATTAAATACACGTTTAATAAATCAATCAATAATCTATAAAAACACTTGGGATTGGAACTCTAGATTCAATGAATGGTTAGCATTTTTAGCAGATGTTATAATTGAAAGAAAAGATTTTACAGTTAGAAACACATGGGAAAGACAAGTGTTCATGGAGTGTTACATTAATAATGAATATGGTGTTGATAGATTTAATCCTGAGGATGTTATAATAGATTTAGGAACACATGTAGGAAGTTTCTCTCTTCTTGCTTATGATAGAGGAAGTAGAAACATACATACGTTTGAGGTGAGTGAGTCAAATTATAATACAGCTGTAAAGAATATTGGAAGGTATGGAATAAATCTTAATAAAACTGCTGTATGGAGATCTGATGATGACAGAAAAACAATTAACTTTGAACAGAATGTAGTTGATTGGAACACAGGAATGGGTAGGGTGAGAGATGGAAAATGGAAAGATACAATGGAGGTGAGTTGTACAAAGTTTGATGATGTGCTAAGTAAGTTTGATAAGGTGAGGTTTTTAAAGATGGATGTTGAGGGAAGTGAATATCCCATCCTCTATACATCAAAACAGCTACATAAGATAGAAGAGATTGTTGGAGAGTTTCATGAGCTGGACAACACTTATATAAATGGATATAAGTTAGATAGACACGGACTCAAAAAGTTTTTAGAAGATAATGGGTTTGTAGTTACAAAACTAGAAGACTCATCTTGGTCAAAACAGTGTGGTTTATTTAGAGCAATTAGAAAACAATAAAATATACAATTATGTTATTTGGTAAAATAAGTCCTCAGGCAGTTATTCCTAAAATGATTACACCTTTTGAACAAACGGAGATTGTTGCTGAATACGTTACAGCAATTGCTACACCATATAAACTTGGTGCAAATGCTGTTGACTTTAGAGTGATATATGGTAATCCTATATATGATAGTGAAAATGTAGTAATACATTATGATATAGTTTATGAAACATATGTAAACCTTTCTGGACAACAAATTGCAGATTGGGGAACAGATGATACGACTGTACTTAACATAATTGCTACGTTAGAAGGTACAACAATTACACAGTTTGAGAATTGGTTCCCTAAGAACTTTGATTAACATACAACAAAACCAACATGTTAAAAAAGATTTTTTACAACAGCTCTCTACCAAGAGCTGGATCTACACTTATTCAAAACATTCTTGCTCAAAACCCAGAGATATATGCAACTCCCACGTCTGGATTGTTTGAGCTTCTGATGAATGCTAGGACATATTATTCTAATGGGTTAGAGTTTAAGGCACAGGATGCCACTCTAATGGACAATGGATTTAGAGGATACCTGAAGGGAGGACTATATGGTTTTTATAATAACATTACAGACAAACCATATGTAATGGAGAAGTCTAGGGGTTGGGGAATGGAATACAAATTGATTAATGAGTTTGACCCCAATCCAAAGATAATATGCATGATTAGAGATCTTAGAGCAATCTATGCATCTCTTGAAAAGAAATACAGATCAAATCCCCTTGTTGATGCAAACATTGCTAACTGGGGTAATCTTACAGGTACCACAACAGATAAGAGAATAGCCACTTGGTCAGCTAACCCACCCATCGGTCCTTCTATAGACAGACTATACCAAGTGTTAGTAGATGGTACACATCAGCATATTTTATTTATTAAATTTGAAGACTTGTGCATAGACCCTGAGTCACAACTCAGACGTGTCTATGACTATCTAGAGCTTCCTTATTTTCAACACGACTTTAACAACGTTGATCAACTCACTCATGAGGATGATAAATGGTATGGTATCTTTGGAGACCATGTCATAAGGGGAAAGGTACAGCCTGTAAAAGATGATTACAGAGAGGTGCTTGGACCAAATGCTTGTAAAATAATAGAAGATAATTATCAATGGTTCTTTAACGATTTAGGATATAAATTATGAATGTAGGATACAAAACCAACAAACAAGTGCAGGAGACAGATAAGCTCACTGTACTAGAAGACAGATCTAAGCAAAGCGATAAGTATGTTGTATGGCATATTGAAGGAGGACTAGGAAAGAACATAGCTGCTACATCTCTTATAGAGGATGTAAATAAACGCTATGCAGATAGAAAACTTATTATGGTAGTTTCCTATCCTGAGATCTTCCTGAATAATCCACACATACATAGAGTGTACAGAGTGGGTATGACATCATACTTCTATGATGACTATATTAAAGACAAAGACACTATTGTCTTCCGTCATGAGCCCTACTTTCAGAGTGATCACATCACTAAGAAGAAACACTTGATTAACAACTGGTGTGACTTACTAGATGTAAAATATACAGGACAGATTCCTAAGTTCTATCCTAATGCTGTACAGAAGAACCTAATAGGAGGATTCATGAGAGAGAAACCCATCCTCTTGATACAGACAAATGGTGGTGGGTTAAATAATAATTTGAACTACCTGTGGACTAGAGATATGCCTTTCTATGTAGCAACTGCTGTTGCTGAAAGATTTAAAGATA
>Ga0129333_10006867_pt1 | contig 10768 bp, 14 predicted proteins | sample CPB6_08_DNA_FD_94474 | JGI IMG/M metagenome (GOLD analysis project Ga0129333, IMG submission 94474) | Freshwater to marine salinity gradient microbial communities from Chesapeake Bay, USA - CPBay_Sum_0.6_0.8_DNA | ecosystem: Environmental > Aquatic > Marine > Coastal | place: USA: Chesapeake...
AACTCTAGACCATCTGTATTCTGCATGAGTGACTGACCCTCTGGTATACGAAGACTAATCATCTCATAGAGCATACTCAGCAGCAACTGACCATTGACAGTGATTCTGAAGGTAAGCTCTGGGTCATACAAGAAGCTATGCTTGCTCTTACTCAGACCATATGTACTATTGAGGATAATCTTGAACAGATAATTAAGCGGGTTCTTCTTATCGTACTTCTTACGCTCTTCAAAGAACCACTCGTACAACTCACAGAATGCTTCGTTGGGTATGTGCTCAGGACTCCACTTGTTCCTAATAGCAAGGTTGGGATAGAAACTCGTGACATCTGCGGTCACAATAACCCAGTCTTCATTGGATTCATAGGTTCCAGACTTGATACAACCATGGATACCACCCAGTGCATATACAGTATCTACACCCTTATACTTCATGATATGCTGTGGACCCTTGATTTTACCATCATGAATTTCGATGGTCAAACCTTTGAACCAAGAGAGCATGTTGTTGAATTCTGGTGTTTTAAACTTTACATAGGGTAGTATTAGGGGTGATACATTGACCTCCTTGCGATTAGTTCGTAGGAGTTTGATTATCTTGGCGTCCTTCTTAAGTTTTTTAGATAGAAAGTGTACAAAGATTTCTTTACTGATTCTTGGTTCACTTGCAGAGTACAAGTTGATACCATATTCTTTACTCAATTTACTACGCAGATTGATTTGCTTCTTCATGTTTTCATCCAAGAAGATAGCTTTGGTACTTTCTACGTCATTAATGCAATAGCTTATTATCTGTTTTAGGGTATCAATACCAATAACTGGTTTGTAGTGTGGATGTGGCATTTCTTCTACATTATACCAATCTATACCATACTGAACCCACTTAAGACTCGTACGCTTTGCTTCATTGTCCCAGTGGTTGAGCTTGAATATATCCAACTGAGGGATACTCATCTTCCACTCTGGATAGTCCTGCCACTCACCTTTGTTACTCTTATTAATTACTTCCTGTGCATATAAATATATTTCCATGGTAAACTCATCAGCATTCATCGTAATATACCGATGAACATTTTTGAGTATGTGCTCTATAATCTGTGCATCAAATGCTAGATTGTTGTAGCCAAATAACCAGGATTTATCTTTTTTACATTGTTTTAGGAAATCAATTAACTGTGGTAAGTCATTTTTGAGTGGATGAACTACGAATACTTTTTTAGTAGATTCTTTGTATGAAATGAAAACCCCGACAAAACAGTTTGTCAGGGTTTCCAAGTCATATACCCAATGATCTTTAGACATTATAAACTAGTTGAACCCTCATAGATAACAGGATTTTCTATTTGAGGAGTTATAGCACTTATGAAACCATCAGCTTTTACTTTAGCGTCGAAACCTGCAAAATGCTCTACGAATTTGAGAATGTCCTCTTTATCTTCGAGGTAGTACTCATAGTATGTATCTGCTAACCTGCGTTCTTCAGCATAGGGTTTACCATTCTCACGAGGAGTTTTAAGATACATAACATCACCCTTCTCATTGAATTTAGGCAACATCTGGTAAGTTTCTTTGCACTCCTTGCTGATAACAGCTAATACTTTTTGATCTGGGTCATAGATTCCCTCGTTGTAAGGACAATCAATGTGCGTTGGGATCAACTTGAAAGTCTTCCCTTTGTTCCACGTCGAGTGGATTAACATCATCATATTTGACATTTGGTTTTAGTTTAAGTGTTTCTTTATCAAAATCTGGTTTGTCACATAGCTGACCTGTTACCAAAATATGTTCTTTGTCTACATTCAACATTTTACTGTAGTTTGTAATGTGACTTTTTGGAAACAGGAAACTTTGGATATATGCCCACTCTGGAGACATATGTCCGTAATACTCTCTAATCCTAGTTTTAAGTTTCTGACTGAGTTCACTATACTTACCTTCAATGACTTTTTGATAGTCATCTCTAATAAGATGTAAGTCGAATGTAGCAGCTACCTTGTCTTCATCAATTGCATAGTACTCATCAAACATAATATTATTCATAATCTTATGTAAGAGGAATTCATCCCAATCAAGGTCAGAGTAGTCTTCGTAGATACATATTAACTTGACATCTTCCAAAGTAACCATGTTTTCCCACATCAAATAGCTCTGTATGGGTGTGAACTTTTGGTCTTTCTTAAACCCCAACACAGGGTATAAAAAAGTTCTAGATTTTTGAAAGTATTTGCTGTACGGTTTTTTAATCTGAAGTGGTGTCATATGATTATTTCTCTGTTTTCAGATATAAGGACACTAAATGGTGCACTGAAGTTTTTATCCTCGAAGTGACGATTAGCTATATGTAGTGCATCAGTTGTCATGTCCATGAACTTACCCATAGACACTTCACCTACCCTATACGCAGCAACATGCATATAAGGGTCTACAACTACAAACCTGAATTCAGTGGGATAATCTACACCAAAAGTTGTCTTCTTCACATTGTGTACAATCATCGTGTACATCGCTGCTTGAAGCCAGTAGTTGTATGCTTCGATAGACTCATGGAACCTACTCAACGCTTTAGATGTCTTCTTCAGATCATTTATGCGTATGACTTTGTCCTTGTGATCCACTACAATATTATCCAATATTCCTGTAATACCAAAGGGATAATCTGGGAAACATGCTAGTTGCAACTCATTATAAACCTCTTGAGAATCAAGCTCGTTGAATCCCATCAAGTCTCTAATGTGTTCTTTGTTCATAATCTCTTCTTTCAATCTCTGTGCAAACTTCACCATGTCTTTATCCACCACGATTTTCTTAGCTGATGAGAATAAGAACTGCAGATACTCCATGTTCTTGGAGGTCATGATCTTGTCTATTCGCTGGTCATCAGTCTTGAGACTTTGATACAGGTTCTCATCTTTAAGGATGTCCAATAGAGCAAGTCTGATATTCTCCAGATGTGCAATCACCGTAGCTTCATCTACAATGTCAGGATATGCTTCATTGAGATGAACCTTGAGACGCTCCATCACTCTTTTGGGATTCTCACTAGGAAAAGAGTCAGGTAGCACTACAAACTCATCATCAAATTTCTCTGGTGTAAACAGCATACAGTGGAGCAATCTACCCTCAGCCATACCCTTGTCTACAACATCATCGCGTTGCTTGAGAATATAGTGCTGATAAAATGCACCAGGGCTATACAGTAATTTGTTTAGCCCCGAATACGACATCATAAATGGTGTTGCGAAGAATTGATCTTCAAGCTTTAATCTTTCTACAAGATCTAGTTCATAAATGTTTAATGGTTTCATTGGGTTGATCTTTTAACATGGTATAACCTTCGCAAAATGTTTCTAACACTGCGATGTAGACTCCTGGATTACTTTTATCAAAACTCCAATAGTTACCATTGATGTAAAGTGGTGCAGGTAGTATTTCTTCCACATTATCATCGTCAATCCAACCAGCTTTTGTCATTTCGTCTTGTATAGTTTGAGCAGGATTGATAAAATCCCACTTGTGTCTACTAGCTCTTACGAAATGCAATCCTATAAATATAGGTTTGGTTTTTCCTTCCAAATAAGATCTAAAATCAGATTTGTAGGAAGACCAGTATGCTGCAGTTGATTTGCGATATTTCTGTGTTGCTTTACTTGCGATAAATAATCCTGACCTAGTTAGAACTCTACTATTTTTACTCGATGGTACTGCTCCTGGAATAAAGAATAATCCTTTCATAATAGTTGTTTGATAGCGTGTCGAACAAGTTTTGCACCTAGTTCTCTTACCGAATCACTGACATCTTTCATCAGTTCTAAGTGCAGATATGGTATGTCGTACAGTGTTTTGTACTTTTTCATAGCTTTAATACCTGCTTCGTCGTTATCAAATATAGTGTACTTTTTTGGATATAGTTTTACCCACTCACTTATCTCATCAATTCTAGAAGACTCACCATTAGGAGCAATAAAATCACCTGCAAATCCCAAGGATTCCATGCTCATCATGTCTTTGAGAGAACTACAGATAAATAATGTATCCTTGTTTTGAATTTGGTCCCATCCCTGTATGTAATTAAACACAGTCTGGAACTTGTATTCGCTGTACGGTCTGTACAACTTATACAACACACCGTCCTGTGTAAAATAACCATACATAAGAGTACTACTCGATTCAAATATCTCCTGACCCCTCTCCATTTTAATTGTACGAAGAGGTCTGACATTATATTTATTGAGTAGTTCACTTCCTATGTTGTATGGAGACCAAAATGCTACATCGGATTTGTTCCAGTTTCTAGATTGATAATCAATAATTTGCCACTTAGCTACATCTGTAATCACGGGTTCGATATATACATCGTGACCACATAAGAACTCTCGATAGTCGACTAGGATTCTTTTACAAGCATCATCAAAATCGAGGTGATATAGCTGTTTGACTAACTCAACTGAATTACCTTTAATACCACTGCTAAAACAGTTGAACCAGTATTTCATGAATCTGGTATTAAGATAAATAGACATACTTGGATTAGTGTCAGTAGGATTGAATATACTCTTAATCTTGATATCCTGTCCTGTTAGTTTTACAGGAAGTCTAAGATAGAATTCAAATACCCAACTAGATGGTATATCACTAATCAATAATGCTGTTTTTCTACTTGAGAACATAGTTTATTGTGATATAAATGTAGAAGGGGGATTTCTCCCCCTCCGACACAAAAACAAAATTAACACTTAGTCTAAGTCGAGATCAGAAGAACCATCGCGCCCACTGAAAGATGTTACATCATCAGAAGGTTTCTTCTTTTTAATATGTACAGATTCATCAAACTTAATGAGTCGTGTGGGCTGCACACCCTCTTGATAAAGCTCAAATCCTGATTTGTTCTTTTCGTATTTTACTACGAACAAACGATACTGCGTGTAACCAGCTTTGTTCTCATACTCAGAACCACCGATGCACCAGTGAATCCAACGATCTTTATCAATTAGATATGCTTTGGCATTTTCCAAATACTCTTGGATAGTATCACCACTGATATCTTTCTCACGCAAGATGTCTGCAACTTTGATTTCTTTAGCAAAACTCCACAACCAACGAAAAATCATATCTTCCTTTGTAGTTGTTTTACCTTCTTTATTGGTATAGTCACTGTACGAATACTGTTGAGTCAATACTTTTGCAATCTGACCTTGGTATGTACCCAAATCAGGAACGTCTTTGTCAATAGGTAAACCCTCGAAACCTTCACCAATAGGTTTAGTTTCAAGAGATAGAATTAGATTGAATGCATTGGAGTCATACGGAGGTACCTCCAATGTCATGTCAAGGACTCGTGCAATTACGTTACCTGGTTGGATAATTTTAGGAATGCTACTTCCTTTTACTTTTTCATCTGCATTTTTGCTGCTAAACATAGTTTTAAGTATTAAGTGTTAATCAATGTAAATTTTATCCCAATGTGTTTGGATTTCTGAATCGGTAATCTCGGATATGATGATTTCTTGATTTCTCAAGTGTTGTGGTCTTGCACCACAAGATATTTCATCGTTAGTTTTAAAACTAAGGATGTTTTTATCTCCCTTTCGATAAAGATAACCAATTGCATCAGAATTACTAGCTGTTATGCGTTTAATTTTACCAGTAAGATCTAAGTCCATGCTATTAAATTCAGAACCAGCTTTTTCCAGTAATATATCCCGCACGTGACCTACAAGAATAATCCGTGGAGCAAGTGTACGTATATAATCAATAACTTTCATGTATGCAGTGCGTAACCACTGGTAACCTGCACCTTGAGGCATATTGATAATAACACCGTATTTGGGTTTACCTTCACTGAACCAGTTTTTACCCATGCTAGACTTTGAGTACAGATCTTCTGCATAAGCAATACAGAATTCTTCAAGAGCTGTTACAGTATCAATAGCTATATATTTGTATGGATAGTTAGCTTCCTTTATAGCTTTACCGATGTTCTTAAGTTCATCAATACTGTGTACTTTAAGTTTCAATGCATCTACATAATCCGAACCTTCTTCAAAGTCAAGTATCAAACATCCTTCGAGTTTTGACAATAGTGTAGTTTTACCAACCTTTGGTTTACTAAATATTATCAGCTCTTTTGGTGATTGGATAGCTGCTTTAATAGGTTTTAATGGTAACTCAATTTTTGTTTCTGCTGACATTGATGCTCTTTATTATCTCGTTAATTTGTGGTTTATCACTAACAGGATGACAGTGTAGTATGGCAATAAAATCTTTAATTGTTAATGCACTAAAGTTTTCATCCCAGTTTTCTACATCAACGGAACCATCAAAGTTTACCTCAGAAGTTTCTGTTTTCTTGATTGATTTCTTTGAATGTGCAGCAAATCCTTCTTTAGCTGGTAATGCTTTGAAATCATTAATTGGAACTGCGTACGGACCATAATTGTGCAAATTGATATTCTCGTAAATGTCAGAGTAGTTCTCAATCTTAGGTATGACATACAACTGGGGTTCTGTGCAAACATTACCCTCTACATCTATGTAGTCACTGTAGTCCTCATTGAATAAAACAAAGATGTTGTTTCCTTTGAACTCATAATTATTGAGCAAAAGAGTCTTGTACCTTGTCAAATTCTTTGTAATCATTACCCTGGGTAGTTCGTCAGCTTTAACCATATATCCCATACTTGTAAGCTTATCAGCTACAAGTGGCATACATCGTTCTTTAGCTAACGCCCAAGATTTTTTCTCATTTTTTTCTTCCATTTTGAACATAAGCATTGAGTTTAGAGTTGAATAATGTTACTTTTTGCGAAGTCTGCTTTGAACATGGTAAGACATGGTTCACCTGACCTAACTTTAAGAAAATGCACAGCAAGAGAATTAATGTCTACAGGAATTCCCTTCTTGTACATATCATCATCATGGTAGGGATTGGGTGGACCATACAGTGTAATACCGTATTTAGCAGGTCTGTTAATACCAATAAGAATATCAGTAAACTGGAGTAATGCATCAGCACCAAATACATCACTGTCTTTGACAAAATTACCTATGTTCGCATTTTTCACTCGGTCAGCAGATTCAATCTCACGATTCAACTGACTCAGTGCAATGTAAATAACAGGTAACTGTCTTCTTGTCTCAGCAAGCATATACCCTAAGTTATAGAGTATGTCTTTGTTTTCTTTTTCACTAGCACTTTTACGAAGCAATAAGCTATGGTCGATGGTTATAATCATCTTCTTTTCCTTAGCTTCGTAGAATTGGTAAATCTTTTCACGCATTTTTTCTACCGTCAAAGGTTTCTCCCAAGTATAGATTTCTCTGTACTTGTTATCCTGACAGTATTTATAAGCAGACTTTAAATCTTCGTCTGATACTTCTCCAGATACACTGGTGAGTTTTCTAACATTAATCCCTGTCCCACCACTGATCTCACGTAAAGCGATGTTCCTCGCTAACATTTCGAACTGAAAATCAACCACACAAAAATCACCAGCTTGCTCAGGATTCAATCTAAATGCTTCCCGTGCAATCATACTACCGATTAATGTTTTACCACTACCTGGTCTACCTGCAATAACTGTTAAACTGTTCCACTCAAGACCGTTCATACTTACTTCGTTGAACTTCTGCCAAGGAGTCTTAATACTTCTAATCTCACCTGTTCTACGTTTCTCAGCATAATCCATAGCTTGCGCATATGCTTCTGAAACGTGGATAAATCCTAGGTCTTTGGGACTTTTTTTAGTCATAGCATGTAAAGATAAATAATTAATTTAAACTTTAAAAGTTTACCACAAGATTTTATCTTTCTTGTATTCAACTAGTTGTTTGTTCACTTTGTTAAACATGTCATTGCAATCCCATTCTTTGAGCTTTTGATAAGCTGCACTAGCAGGATGAGAACAGGTGATAACAGTGTGATGTTCTCCAATAAGTGGTTCAAAACTTTGCGCTTGTCTTCCTACAAGTACCCATATTAATCCTGACGTACGAAAATTAACCAAGTCAATAAGATACTCCATGAAAGGTTTCCATAGTTGGTAATGAGTTCCAATTTTGTTCAACTCAGTCGTTAACGCACTGTTTAACAAGAGTATACCTTGTTTTGACCATCTCCCCAAATCAATATTCTCAGGTTTATCTGCAAGCTGTTGATCTTCGATTGGTACTGTGCGCTCTACAGCTTTAAGGATATACCGCAAGCTAGCTTCAGGTTTCTGGGTATTGCTACAACTAAACGCTACACCATCAGCTACCATAGGTTGCGGATATGGATCTTGTCCAATAATAATCACATTCATTTCATCCACTGGACATAGCTCGAAAGCTCTGAATAATTGTTTTAGTGCGGGAGTAAACCTTTTACCGCTCTGATTGTCAGTTAATAGCTGTTCAATAATTCCTGTAAAATCATTTGATTTTAAGAATCCTCTAAGTAAGTCAGCCCAACCTGAAGATTCTAATTTTTCAATTAATTTCATTTGAATTTGTTCAACTGTTAAAGTTTTTGCTGTAAATTCGCTCATAAACTCTAAAGATTTAAATTATGAATAAGACTTATGTAAACGTAATCAAAGCTAATGCTCAGATTAACGTACCATTTACCACAAATGATGTTGCAGCATTGCAGGCTATTTTGCTGCGTCATATTAGTGGAACTATTAACTTAGACCCAGCAACTTTGGATACAATCGATACACTTTGTGCTCGAATTGACGATTTTGCTTGCGAACAACACCAAATGGAAACTAAAGAAATTGAATTCTAATGGATACTCAACAGAACCAAGAAGAGGTTAACAACATTCTCAGTAACACAGGAGTAGATCCAGATGCTGAAATTGATGTATTCATTGATAGCAAAATATTCACAGTCAAGATGTCTGGATTCTTTGCTAAGAGATTACAATCAATGGCAAACTGGATACTTACTACTCAGGAAACTGAAAAGGTGTTAGCTTCTTATGAGAACTTAGCTAAAAATCCTACAGACGTACCAACTGATGTTTTTGAGTTTAACTTGCAGACTTTATTAATACTGATGAAATCCGTAGAAGAGTCTGCTTTAGAGCAAGAAGCCACGGAAAAGTCTACATTTAGGAAGATGCAACAATCAATACAAGATACATCCGAAATCGTTACCAAGTTGGATGCAGACCTCGATAGCGAGGGATAATTGCTCCTTGCTACAATCAGCAAAACTTTTAACTACTTCGAGGTGTACACCTTCGTTGTCTTTTGTTTTGATGGTCAGACCCGCTTTACGCTTGACCTCCAACTTTACATCTTCAAAGGTATTACCTGTGCAATGGGAGAGTTCTCTGATAAGAGCATGCACCTTTGCTAGTTGTACTAAACTATGGTCATCTTTAATGACCTCATACATTGCGTTTACTTTATTCCCAGGTTTGAGGGAATGCAACATTCGATAAAACTTCTGTTCTTCTTTTGCTGATGAGGGAGACATTACCCCCTTTTCATCAACTGTGTAATTGATTATGGTATACATCTTTATAAGTAATTTTTCCAGAATCAAAATCTTCTAGTGCTTTTTTAACCCATAACTTATCTACTGTTTCATGATACATTAGTACATGAACGTGTGCTACCTCGTTAGGATTAAGTCGTAATACACGACCTATTCTTTGAGAGGACTTACGTTCATTACCATATGAATGTAGTATGATAGCGTGTTTAAGTTCGGGTATATTCACACCTTCGTTTAATTGTAGGACGCAGGATAGTTTGTCTATGCTACCTTGTTTGAATAACTCTAGATTTTCCAGACTGTCTGGATTACCGCTGTAATAACTATGTTCACACAGTCGGTCAGCTTGTTCTTGAGTGTTACAGAAAATAATACACTTACCTTCTATAGTTCGCAATAGGTTTTTTGCATAGGATTCTTTGCTTCTGAAATCCATCATTGCTCTCATTCTGCTGATTCTACACATCTGTTCCTCACTAGCATAGCGCGCATTGTCTATACGATTACTCCAGTACCAGTAACTATCAAACTCGCTGGTATTAAACTCTTTACCTTTTGTTTTGACTTTATGGTTCCTGAGTCTACCCAAGTTTACAGGATGGACAGTTATGCGATAATCATTTAGAATTTGATCAGTTACAGCGTCATCTGTGATATAGGTGTATTTGATAGGACAGAACTTCTCTACCATCTTACCTTTTTCACTATTAGCGTAACGTGGTGGTGTACCTGTAAGACCAACAATTTTACCCTTGTATGCACTTAACCACAAATTGTGGGTATCCAATAAGCTGTGACATTCGTCCAAGTATACGACATCATGTCTAGGTGATTGTTTACGAAGACTCAAGTATGTAGTAACTACCACACGGTCTTTGAGATAACCTAAACCAAACTTGTCCATGTCATCAAACCAACTATTAAATATCGTTCTTTTAGGAGTTACTACTAGAAAATGTGCATCAGCATTTTTGTATTTTAAGTACCAATCCATGTGCTTAAGTCCAATATAGGTTTTACCTACACCCATGGATACAGCAAGACCTACTTTATCATAAGTCTTAGCGACCTCTAAAGCTTCTTGTTGTATTTGCTCACGTTTAGAATTTGATGGGAGGTGGTTCTTCATCTGCTCTGTCTGAATTTAATACTTCCTCATCTACTGTACCAATAGCATCGTATGCATCTTCTAACGCACGACGAAAGTGTTTTGACCTAAACTCTGATGGACAATCCTCGTCTGCGTTGTTTGTAATATTGATTAACGCTCTATACACGTTATC
>Ga0129333_10006870_pt1 | contig 10765 bp, 8 predicted proteins | sample CPB6_08_DNA_FD_94474 | JGI IMG/M metagenome (GOLD analysis project Ga0129333, IMG submission 94474) | Freshwater to marine salinity gradient microbial communities from Chesapeake Bay, USA - CPBay_Sum_0.6_0.8_DNA | ecosystem: Environmental > Aquatic > Marine > Coastal | place: USA: Chesapeake Bay...
ATCAAAGGCAAAATTTTAAACGGTTAAGGCTTGGCACCGGCCAAATATCAGGTGCCTCTAGACCTGGACAAATGTATCGCAGGGATGATGTCGCTGCCGTAGCGAGAACTCAGCCACTACCCGCAAGGATGACGATCACTTAACTGCCGTGATTTGGCTGTTTGAAAAGGATAAAGGCCAAAAGACGCTGAAGATTCAGCACGTTTTACAAATATGTTAGCGTATATTTGTAAAGCCGCCGTTGTATGAAGACTGGGATGGAGGTACCGGACAACCGCCTCTGTTAAAGACCCAAACGCTAAGTGACGAGGCAACTCGCATAATGTTCTTCGCCCTGTGTGGGCGAAGTGTGAGTCCACAATCTGCATAATATTAAAAAAACAAAAGCTTTTTAGGACGTCTAGTCCTAAAAAAGAGTGAGCGTTAGCTTCACTCTCCATGTATAAATATCAAATGAAAATAACAGAAATCATTAGTGAAAACAAAACTGATGAAGGTGCTTTAAGCAGTGCTCTGGGTTATATGTTTAATCCTGTAACAACTAGATCTATGGTTAAAGCAACTAATACAGCAAAAGCAGCTAAAGATGCACTGCCTTTTAAAAATGCGAAACAAGCAGCTAAGTATGGCGAAAAACAAGCAAAATCAATAAGGAAAGCTACTCCTTTTGCTGAGAAAGGTGGCTGGTTGGAGAAAACTCTGGGTAAGTTTTTTACAGGTAGAAATCTTAAAAAACTTGAAATGGCTAGAGCTGAAGTTGGGCGTGATGCTTTAAAGATATTCGGTGATGGTGTATTTAAGTTATTTTGGGCTATGAATATAGCTTCAGCAGTAATAGATTATTATGCTGCAAAAAAAGTATTAGAAGAAAATCCCCCTGCAGATTTTGATGCTCAAATGAATAAATTACGTGGTACATTTATAGCACAAATTCTAGTGCCTGGTATAGCCATGGGTGGTATGAAGTTAGCTGGTGCATTGGCTAGTATTTTACCTGGATTTTTAAAAATGATGCCTGGTAAAACTCTTCCACGTTTAGGCATATTGACTAATGTAGCAATTGATATAATAGTTAGAGTAGGTGCTGCCGGTATCGTTAGTTACATTATGTCTGATGAAGGCAAGCAATTACTTGCAGAGTGGTTAGGTGGAATTATAGATGGTGCTGGATGGATGAGCAGTGCTTTTTTCACTTTAATAGAAGGGCTTGTGGCTTTTGTAGAAGTAGCCAGTGGAAAACAAGCTCCAGATTGGTTAAAGCGAGCAGTAGCGCAGCCTAAACCACAAGGTCAACCAGCAGCATCAGGTCAACCAACTCCTGGACAAAGTGGACAGCCAGCACCAGGTCCGGCTAGTGGAGGCGGTGCAGCACCAGCAAGCGGAGGAGTAGGTTTTGGAGGAAGTTTTGATGATCTAGCTGCTGATTTATTTGTTAATAGTATGAATAAATCAAATCAAAGGTAATCCACTCTTTTTGGTATTCTCTATATTATTTTTAATTATATCATTTAAAATAGCACGATCATCTGCGCTGTAGATATGAAATAACTCTTCAGCAGTTACTCCACCACGCATGTACCAACTTATAGTAAAAATATCGTCTTTAATTCTTTTTATGGCTAAGTCCATATCCTTGAAGAATCCTTCAAGTTCAGAATCTGGAATATAGATTAGCCTTTGGCGAAAAAATTTGATTGATCCATGCTTACCGTAATTTTACTCTGATGATTACATTCAGGACATTGTACATCTTGTTCAGGAATATCCCATTGACGTTTATTTGATTCTAATTTTTCTTTTATTTTTCTGTAAAATTCTTTGTCACTATTCCTTATCCATTCACCAATCATTTCAGGATCATCTACAATAACATCAGGTAACTGAACATTTTCGATACTAATTTCAAATAATTCTATTTGCATTTCACTTATTCGTTTATAGATATCGTCTTGAGTTTTCATAGTTTGTTCTTCATTACCACTACTTTCTAACTTGCTAAGTTGGTATAGCATTTTTTGTAGTTTGTAATTTTCTACATTAAAACGTGTTACTTCTTCATATTTTAAAGGACGAATTGTTATGTTTAGTTCACCTATTTCAATTTTTCCATCGTAGGTTTGTTCACTTAGATAAGCCATGACTTTACCTAAATCAATACTATAATCGTTAATACTTTGGCAGTTAGGGCATCTATGGCTCACGTCCATATCATTGCCGTATGTGGCAATTCTAATGGCTACAAGGGCGCAGTCTACGTCAATACTAGGCATTTTCCAAGCATCTTTAATGTATGGACAGCAACTTTCTATGACTTTTACCGTACTTTCACCATTAAATAACGCATCTGGAGTTTTCATAAGTATTTCATCCATACCAGTCATACCAAATACTGGTACGTTATTGCTGTTACCATTAAAAGTATTAGAATCATAAAATGCTCCTTTACTTGGTAGAGCGAAATAAATTTTAGGTTGTCTAAAATACTTTTGTAGAGGGTTTCCTTGTGGCATAACTACTCCGATAAATAATTAATGCTATTTATAAACGTACATTTCTGGTAAAAAAATATGGCTACTGAAGACGATAAACGAGCTGCACAAGCGGCCAAAGAAGTAGCTTCTGCATTCAGCGGAGTTACCAAAGTTATCGGTAGATTTATCCCTGGCTTTGACAAGTTAGGAACAGAAATCACTGAGATGACCACTGCCTTTGCTACTTTAAGTAACACAGGCAATGCGTTTAATAATGATATGATAGGTATGCGTGTGGCTGCTGCCGAAGCACGTATGAGCCTAACTGAATACACAGAAGTTGTAAAGGCGAACTCTAAAGCTTTTTCAGGTTTAGGCGGTAGTATAAGTCAAGGTACCAAGGTATTTGGTGATTTCAGCAAGGCCTTTTTTGAAAGTGGACTAACTGAAAATCTTAGACAAATGGGATATACCAGTAAGGATCTTAACGAGATACTGGCAACTCAGATAGGATTTCAAAAAGCAACTACAGATAATACCGTAGAAGGTCAAATGCGTACAGCCAAGGCCGCTGCGGAGTTAGGTACAGAATTAGATTTAATAGCTAAACTTACAGGTGTTAGTCGTAGAGAACAAGAAGAAAAACTTAAAAAAGCTGCCGTAGATGGTCAGGTTGAAGCTAAGTTTAGATTGATAGGTGCTCAACAAGGTGCAGACGCTGAAAAAGAAGCTCGTGCTAATTATGCTAAACAATTAGCTCAAGCACAATCAATGGGACAGGAGCAGTTGTTCAAAGAATTCTTTGCTACAGGAACTGCTACAAGTCAAGAAGCACAACAGCAATTGGCTCTGTTTGGTGAAGCCAGTATGCAAACAGCTGAAAGTGCAAGATCTTTAAGTTACGCTCAAATAGAGGCTAGTAAAGCTGCAATGGAAGCAGCAAAAATAGCCAATATGAAGAATCAAAATGATGTAACTCTTAATACAATTGCTGCCACTGGTGTTGGTACTGCTGCCAAAGCTGTGGCAAAAAATATAGAAATAAATGATGCTGCTTATCAAGGTCTTAAAACCTTTATGAAAGGTACAGAAGACGTTGCAGAAGCAATGACTAAACAGCGAATAGCAATTGAAAAAGAACAAAAAACAAGAGATGCATTTACAGAAACTTTAATTACAACCAACAACAGACTACAGGATTTTAGAGCAGGAGTAGTTGGAGCCATAGGTGCTGGTATTAAGAAAAGCGGTGAGGAAGGTGCCTTAAAAACTGCCAACAAGTTTGTAACAGGATTACCAGGTAGTGTACCTGCAACTGCAACCAATGAACAACTAGCTGAAAAATATAAGCAAGATTTAGGCAAAATGAATATAGCCTACAAGGCCAAACAATTAGCCACTGAAGGAGCAGTTGGAGATTTCTTTAAAGGGCTTGATAAACTTGCAAATATAAGTTTAGAGAGTGTATGGGAAGCTGGTAAAAAGATTGGTAAAGTTTGGACTGAAGTAAGTGATCAAATAGATGCTAATCGTAAAGTAGCAAAAACTGAGCCACCTAAGCGTCAAGGTGGTAGTATTGAAATGGCTGGCACTATGTTTGAGGATTGGGGTAAAGGTACACTGGTCGAATTACATGGTATGGAAAGTGTTATAAAACCTGATCAAATGATGAACTTTGCTAAGGGCATAGGACAACAAGGTGCAAGCATAGCCTTTAATAATATGAAAGGTATGCTCGCTGGACAGGATAAAAGTGCAAGTAAAGGTATTGATCTTGCTAAAATCAGTAATGAAATTAAAACTAATGTAAGCAAAGTAGAAATTACTAATTGGCCAAAAGATTTAATTAGTAAAGTAGAAATTAAGACAACACCACCAGCAGGAGGTGCAACTAAACCAGCAACTACAACAGAGGAAGATAAGGCCAAAGCAGCCGCAGAAGCCAAAGAAAGAGAGAAAAAAACTGCTGAGGATAGAAGAAAAGAAGAAGAACAAGAAGCCAAGTTTAGATTAATTGGCATTCGTGATGGAGCAGAGGCAGAGAAAAAGGCTAGAGAAGATTATGTTAAACAAAGAGCGCAACAAGAATCTAGCACACAATCACGTACAGAAAAAGCTGCTAAGGCTGCTGAAGAAGTTACAATAAAGAGTGGTGATACTCTAATAAGTCTTGCTAAGAAATATAACACCAGTGTAGCAGAACTAATGAAGGCTAATCCAGCCTTAAAGGACGCTAACAATATTGTTACAGGTGCAAAATTAACCATACCTGGACAAGAAAAGAAAGTTATAAGCACTGAAGATACTGCTAAAAAAGCACAGACAGAAGCCGAGCAGGCTCAGATCAAACAGCAAGAGCAAGAGAAAAAGTTTAGACAGATTGGTATTGAAAAAGGTGAAGAAGCTGAAAAAGAAGCAAGAGCACAATATGCAAAATCACAGGCTCAAGATAGGGCATTATTCCAATGGCGTGAAGATGAACTAAAAGCTAGGATAATTGGCATTAGAGAAGGTGTTGATGCAGAGAAAAAATTCAGGGATGATCTAAAGCAAAATATTCAACAAGTTAAAAAGTCAAGTGAAACTACGGTAACTATAGATGGTAAAAAAGTAGATCCTAATAGTCCAGAAGGTCAGGCTGCAATTAAACAGATGGATGCAGTCAGAACTAATTTAGAAAATAGTATGGGCAGTATGTTTCATTTGACTAAGGATAGAATAGCTGATCTTGCTAAGACAAATTTAGCTGAATTAAAAAATACTCAAACAAAATTTGCAGAAACTAAACTTACCGTAAACGGTAAAAATATAGATCCAAATAGCACAGCAGGCAAAGAGGCTATGGCTCAAATTGAAGAAGCCAAGTCAAGAATGTTTGGATTGTTTGGAAATATTAAAACAAATTTTGAAGATGTAGAAAAAGTATCTAAAAATAGTAATGAAGAATTAAAGACTATGTTTACTGACATGATTCCTATTACAGAAATGCAGAGTCAGCAAAGTGAATTCAAGAGTAAGTTTACAGATGAACAGAAAAAATTCATAGAAGATTATCAAGGTATGAGTAAGGATAATCAAGATTTTATGAGGTCTGCTCTAGAAAGAAGCAACGGTATTGATCGTGAAAGTATAGAAAAACATAACGGAATTGTAGCAGATTTACAGAAGAAGAAAAATGAACGTGAACTTACTGCTGAGGAAGAACATCAGTTGTCTGAAAGTGAAGCAATAGCACGAAATATTTCTGAAGATGTTAGACGACGTCAAGAACAACTTGATATGATTAGTAATATTTCTAATTTAGGAGATCAACTTGAATTAGAAAGATTAGATCAGCAAGCTCGTAAAGAATTAGATTTGATGAAAGGAGCAGATGCAGAAAAGTTAGATGCAACAAAGTCTGCAAATGATTTTATTAATGAACAATTTTTAATGGCCAATGATGCTATTCTTGATAGCGTAGGTGGTATGACTGATGCTGCCATTGCTGCTCAAGATATATTCATGCAAGAAATTAACACGTTGTTTGATATGCCTATTGATGCTGCTGCTCAAGCACAAGATGCACTAATGCAAGAAGCAAATGCATTATTTGACATGCCTAGTGAAGCAGCAGCACAAGCTCAAGATGCTTTCATGCAAGAAGTAAATGCATTATTTGACATACCAGAGCGAGATGAATTCGAAGAAGATGAATACGGAGAAGGAGGCGAAGCTATTGGTGGGGAAATGGACAGCGCCTTTGCTGAGGATGAATATGCTGCCCTAGAAGATTTAACAAATCAAATACAAGGGCTAAAAGAATTTGAGGAAGATGAATATGGTGAAGGTGGTGAGGATGTAGTATTACCTGAAGAGCCACAAGAGGACTATATTAGTCTTGCAATGAAGGACTTTGCTGATCAAGTACAAGGACTTAAAGAGTTTGAAGAAGATGAATACGGAGAAGGCGGCGAAGCTATTGGTGGGGAAATGGACAGCGCCTTTGCTGAAGATGAGGATAGTTATGTAGCACAAGCACTACAAGATTTTCAAGATTTGATACCAGACACTATGGCGGATGATGCTGCATTTGCAAGTGGTCCAGGTGATGCCAGTGTAGCAGGTATGGATTATGCAAGTGGTCCAGGTGATGCCAGCGTAGCAGGCATTGATTTTACTCCAGCAATGGATGAGCTAGCAAAAACTTTACCACAAGCTCAAAGCTTAAGCAAAGAATCACCTAAGTCTACGCCTCAATTTAGTAAAATAGACATGGGTGGGTTTACATTAGGTCCAGATGGTATGCCTATTGCTAAACCTAAAGCTCAAGGACAAGCGGCGGCTAATGCTGTTAAACAAGAAAATGATACAAAGAAAGCAGAGGATAAAAAGACAGCAGAAGCTAAAAAAGCAGAAGGTGACAAAAAGGAAAAAGATTCTGATAAAAAACAAGGTGAAGGTGAAAAACGTCAAACTAAGACTCTGGATGACGTAGTCAAGAGTTTGGATCAGTTAAATATGAACATAGGAAGATTAACCACTAAGGTTGAAGAAGCCAGCAAACAACAAGTTCAAGCTACAAAGAGTTTGAATGGCAATCTTTTTAATGTATAAGGCATAATTTATGAGTTGGCGTAGATACTTTACACCTGTTAGTACAGATGATCAGAGCGGAAATATAAGTCCATTAACAAATAGAAATGGGAATCGACCAGGACCTGCACGAGCCAACTATAGTAGTTTTCTTCCTGACATATATGTAGGCACTCCTAATCGTATTGAACGTTACATGCAGTATGACACTATGGATATGGATCCTGAAGTCAATGCTGCTCTAGATATCCTAGCAGAATTTTGTACTCAGAAAAATAGAGAAAATAATACAACTTTTAGTCTAAGTTTTAAAGATCGTGCCACAAATACAGAAATTCGTGTACTACGTGAATACTTACAACAATGGTTCAAGCTACAACAATTTGACACAAGATTTTTTCGTATTGTAAGAAATACTTTTAAGTTTGGTGATGCTTGGTTTATACGTGATCCAGAAACACAGAAGTGGTTTTATGTTGATCCTAGCAAAATGGTTAAGATTATTGTCAATGAAAGCGATGGTAAAAAGCCAGAACAATATGTAGTTAGAGATCTTGCTCCTAATTTTAAAAATTTAGTTGCCACACAGATACAACAAAGTCCACAGCAAACTAATAATAGAGGCAGTAATTATATTGCCGGTGGTGGTATGGCTCGTGGTGCCACAGGTGCATACCCAACTCAGTATGGTGATCGCTTTAGTTTAAATGAAAATGAGATGGCTGTTGATGCTGCTCATGTAGTCCATTTAAGTTTAAGTGAAGGGTTAGACAATAATTATCCTTTTGGTAACAGCCTACTTGAACAGGTTTTTAAAGTATATAAACAAAAAGAATTACTTGAAGATGCTATCCTAATCTATCGTATACAACGTGCTCCAGAACGTAGAATTTTCTATATTGATGTTGGAAATATGCCTAGTCATATGGCCATGAGCTTTGTTGAACGTGTTAAGAATGAAATACATCAACGTCGTATACCAAGTCAGAATGGTGGTGGTGCTAATATTATTGACAGCGCCTATAACCCATTGAGCATTGGTGAGGATTACTTCTTCCCACAAACAGAAGGCGGCAGAGGTAGCAAAGTAGAAACGCTGGCAGGCGGTACAAATCTTGGTGAAATTGACGATTTAAGATATTTTACTAATAAGTTATTTAGAGCACTGCGTATACCTAGCAGTTATCTACCAACTGGTGCAGAAGATGGACAGCAACAATATAACGATGGTCGTGTAGGTACAGCCTATATTCAAGAATTACGTTTTAATAATTATTGTATGCGCCTACAAGGATTGTTAACCAGTGTGTTTGATGAAGAATTTAAGAGATTTTTACACTATCGTGGTGTAAACATTGATACAAGTTTATTTGAATTAAAGTTCCAAGCACCATTAAACTTTGCTGCATATCGTCAAAGTGAAATGGATGGACAGCGTATTAATACTTTCAATACCATACAGCAAGTACCATATATCAGTAAGCGTTTTGCCCTAAAGAGATTCCTAGGTTTGAGTGAAGAAGAGATGGCAGAAAACGAAAATCTATGGCGTCAAGAGAAGGGCATGGCACCTATTACTGGCACCGATGCCAGTGGTGAACTACGTGGTGCAGGGCTTAGTGCAGCAGGCATTGATAGCGATCTTGAGATGGCTGGCGATACTACAGCACCTGAGGATATGACAGCAGGAATGCCTGGAACTATGCCACCAGGTACTGATACAGGCATGGGAATGACACCACCAGCAGCAGCCAGCCCAGTGCCAATGTAATAAATACACTATGATTCTTCGAGAACTATTTTATTTGAATCCTGAAACTAACAAAGTATCTAATGATTTTAGATTTGATTCAGCACGAGACCTTGAAGAACTTATGCGTAGTGACACAAGAAAGACCAGGTTGACCTTAAGACAGATAAATGATTTACGTAAGGCGTCGGAAGCACACATTTTAGAAACAGAAGAAGAAATGGAATTTGTTCAAAAAATGTATGGCACTGAGCCTGCACAGCCCGCCGCTTAAATCATTTAAAGGACAATTATGCAATTCTTCGAACATGCACCTATCGATGGCCTAATCTGCCAACAACACAAGGATTTTCAACAGGTTTTTCGTAAATTTTTCAATGAAGTAAAACCTACCAATGTAATAGAAATTGGCATAGGCCAAGGAGCTACTAGCCTAGCTCTAAACAGAATTTTGAAAGAAGTTGGTCATGAATATGAGATGATCAGTTATGAACTATATCCTCAAAGTTGGTATAGTATGCTGAGTAATGAAGGTATAACGGTAAGAATTTGTAATCTTTTTACAGATGATTATCAAAATATTCGTGATAGCAACAAGGATGAAATTGTTAATAACTTACAAAGACCTGGTACCACCGTGCTACTATGTGATGGTGGTTTAAAGAAAATGGAAGTAAATTTACTAACAGATTATCTAAAACCAGGTGATTATGTTATGGCACATGATTATGTAAGAAATAAGGCCTATTTTGAGGAAGCAATCAATCATCGTATATGGAACTGGTGCGAGATCACTGATGATGATATACAGGAAACTATAGACAGAAATAATTTAGAAGTCTACATGCGTGATGAATTTCAAAATGTAGCTTGGATGTGCAGACGTAAACCATTATGAAACGTAGTTTCGTGTTTGGCAATGGCAGAACACGACTAAACATAGATTTTTATGAAGTAAAACCATATGGAGTTATCTACGCCTGTAATGCTGTATATAGAGAATATGCTCCTGATTTTTTAGTGGCAGTAGACCGAAAGATGATAGATGAAATTGCCAAAAGCAATTATCAGATGCGTAACCAAGTTTGGACTTATCCCTTTGTAACTAGAACAAATTATAAGAATTTTAACTATATTGATCCTAATTTAGGATGGAGCAGTGGTCCTACTGCTCTAAATCTTTGTTCTAAACATAAACCTGATGAAATTTATATTTTTGGTTTTGATTATGAAGGGCTAAATGGTAAGCTCAACAACGTATTTGCTGATACAGAAAATTATAAACGAAGCAACGATCCTGCTACCTATCATGGTAATTGGTACAAACAAACAGAAACTATAATAAAAGAAAATAGTCAAATAAGGTATATAAGAGTAAGTATTCCAAATTTCTTTGATCCAAAATGGAGGTATGATAATTATAGTCAAATAACCTATGAAGAATTTAGGAAATTATTACAAGGATGGGAGAAAATACGTTGATTTTCTACCATTATGTACCGGTTTTTTTAGTTATATGTAAATAATAGTTGACAGCTCATTACCTATAGGAGACCAAAATGGGAGATCGTTCAAAGTTCGAACAGATGCTTGAATACCTTATCAACGATGAGGAAACAAAAGCACGAGAGTTATTTCATGATATAGTTGTGGCCAAGAGCCGCGAAATCTACGAGAATTTATTAGCCGAAGAATTTGAAGAAGAAGAGACCGAAGAAGGTCGTGATGAGGATGATGAGGACGTAGAAGAGAATATGGGCATGATGCCACCTCCTGAAGAGGAAGGCATGATGGGTATGCAAGATGCCACAGATGACATGTTAGGTGACGTAGAAGCCGGTGATGATGACATGGGTGGCATGGACGACATGGGTGGCGACGACGAAATGGGCGGCGACATGGACATGGGTATGGGCGGTGAAGAAGAACTAGGTGACCGTTTGGACGATCTAGAGTCAGAACTAGAAGC
>Ga0129333_10006873_pt1 | contig 10763 bp, 12 predicted proteins | sample CPB6_08_DNA_FD_94474 | JGI IMG/M metagenome (GOLD analysis project Ga0129333, IMG submission 94474) | Freshwater to marine salinity gradient microbial communities from Chesapeake Bay, USA - CPBay_Sum_0.6_0.8_DNA | ecosystem: Environmental > Aquatic > Marine > Coastal | place: USA: Chesapeake...
AGTTGACGGCCTTCTAGTCAAAAACGCCACAGATGCGGTTGATATTAGCGTGTTCAATCTAGGCATTTTAACCTATCTGTGCTGTTGTATTTGACAATAATACGGTATAAGTGTTAGCGGCTCTTTTAACAACACTAATATTAAACATGTTCAATTCTACTCCTGTTCCAGGAATAGTAGCAGCGTATACTGGTGCCACGTTACCGACATAAAAAATATTATTTGCACCGGCCTGATCTGGATTCGAACGATTCGTTGCAATCAAACCACCATCAATGAAAACGTTGGCAGAATGTCTTCCTCCACTTGTTGTTGAATGGCGTAACATAATTGAAATTGTCATTGTTTCGCCAACTCGAATGACGGAATCAAAAGTATTAGTATTATTTGCTCGTAGATTAAATGTTACATTTGCGGAAGTATTCGACGTAAAATAGTAAAGCGTGTTATTGGCAACATCGATGTTTATATTTCCAGATGGAGCAGTAGAAAATAAGTTTGTAGTTTCGTTAGTTCTTGTTAATGTTAAAGTCAAATTTGGTGCCAACACATTTGATGTAATGCCACCGCCAGCAAAGTTATTTGCACTAACTGCACCAACCCCAATATTGTTTCCAGAAATGGCACCGACACCAATATTATTTCCAGAAACAGCACCAGTTCCTAAATTATCAAATGTTATTGAATTTGTTGTATTTGCGGTAACTGTTCCAGAACCACCTAATGAAATTACAGTTCCATTTACCGTAATTGATGAATTAGTTAATGCGCCATTTGGAATATTTGTTAGTGAAGCACCTGAACCTGAAAATGTTGTAGCAAAAACTGTTCCACTTGCATCTCTTGCTACAACTTTGCTTGCTGTAGCTGTTGTTGTTGCATCAACAGCAATTGTTCTTGCAGCAGATCCATTATAAGAAGTTCCTGTTAAGTATGAGCCAAATGTTAATGTATTTAAATTATTTCCAAGAGAAACACCAGAAATTGTAGATGCTGCTAATTTAGTAATTGCAATTGCTGCTGTTGTACTAATATCAGCATTTACAATTGAATTTGATAATGATAATTTTGAATAAGCAATTGCGGCACCAGTTGCTATATCATTATTTACAATTGTTCCTGAAAGTGATAATTTTGAATAAGCAATTGCGGCACCAGTTGCTATATCAGCATTAACAATTGAATTTGATAATGATAATTTAGAATAAGCAATTGCGGCACCAGTTGCTATATCAGCATTAACAATTGAATTTGATAATGATAATTTAGAATAAGCAATTGCGGCACCAGTTGCTATATCATTATTTACAATTGAACCAGATAATACTAATGTTCCAGATGTAGCTGGTAATGTAATTGTTGTAGTTCCAGCATTTGCTGTTGCTTGTAATGTTATTGTGCCTGATGTTGAACCTGGAAATTGTACACTAGAAATACCAGTTAATGCCAAATTAGCAGATGCTCGATTTAATGCAACAGGAGTAGATCCAATATTAACTGTAGAATTACCCAAAACACCAGATGGAATTGTTCCAGTTAATGTGCTTGCTGGTGTGGAAGAAATTGTAGCAGTAATTTGTGTTGAACCACTAGTTCCAAAAGTAATATTTCCATCAACGAATGTTAATGCTCCAGTTAAACCTTCTAATGATGTTACACCGGAAATTCCAGTTGCACCACCCCCAGTAGCACTAATAGTTATTGAACCAGTAGACCCTGTAATTGAAATACCATTACCAGCAGTAATACTTGTTACACCAGTGTTTGCTATAGTAAATGTATTTGTTGGTGATTCTGTAATTGAAATTGCAGTTCCAGCAACTAAATTACCAGAATGAAATGCTTTATAGGTGTTAATTAATAAATTTGGACTTGTCCATTTTAAATTAGAACTGGTCTGTAAAACACCTTGGGTGCCGTTTGAAAACGGCACCTCCCCTGATGTTATTGCACTAGATGTGTTGTATCTAAATAAAGAAAATCCACCAGCGGTTGAACCATCATGAATATAGAGAGTTTTATCAGTTGTGTTAATTGTTAGTTCACCAACTTTACCAATTAAAGTGTTCGCTGTGACTCTATTTTTTCTTAAAACTATATTACCCATGTATTTACCTACTGGTGGATTTTATTTAAAATGTAGCGGTATCAGCTACTTCGTCTACAAACTCAACATTATCTAACCAAGGTTCAAGTGAACTTAGTTCGATTGGAGTTAACTTTACATCTTCTAAAAGGTTAATATCAATCTTATGGTCAAACTTAAAATCTACTTCTTCGTTTAGAAGAGATGTTAAATCTGCAAAAAATTGCTGTTGATATTCATCCTTAATTTTTCGTGTTCCATCTTCTTGATCTACACCATACTTATCAAAAAGCTTCATTCTGGAATTTTCGAAATGAGTAATTTCATCAGAAAATGCCTTTGCCATTCTCGTAAATCTATAAGACACCTTAATTGGTAGCTCAACATTTAGTAGCTTGGCTACGACAGGTTCTGCATTCTTAATTTGTGCAAGTGTAAGTTTCATTATTTTATCCTTTTCATTTAATCTAAACTATGCTCTTTTAGACACATAGTTTCAAGTTTTATTTTACTACAATTTTTCCGGTTGTTGTACCAGAAAAAACTACTGTGCAACTATTACTAGTATTTATAGTTACTGAAGATGGTGTAATTTGTACGTTAGAACCATTATAACAAGCAACTATAATATCTGTTGTGTTTAAATTATGATTAACAGTTACTGTTGTTTGAGCAGTAAATGTAACACTATATGTTCTATTTAGTGGGAATCCACCAGCAGTTGAACCATCATGAACAACTAAAACTTTTTTAGTTGTATCAACAGTTACTTCACCTGATTCTCCAGTAAAAGATGAATGCTCTGTTGTGGTTCCTCTGCGTTGTTTTATTGTAATTCCAGCCATTATTTTTTACCTAAAAGTGAAGATACTGTTTTACTTTTTTGCCAAAACTTACAAGCCCAATATTTTGCCTTGGTTTTTGGTTTTGGAACTGAAGGATCATCACAACCATGTCTTGATCTAAAAGCTTTTCTTCTTTCTGGATTATCTCTTTTAATTGACATGTTTGGATCACCAAATTCAACTTTTTTGATATTTCCAGTTTTTGGATCTTTGACGTATACTTTATACTTTTTGCGATCACCCCTCATAGGTTTATTTAGAGGAGGATTTTTTTTCTTTTCCTCTTCAGTTAAGTCTTCTAATTCGTTTTCTAGTAAGTGAAAAAATTCTTTTAATGATAGCATGTTAGTTACTTCTTATGTTTCTTATTATACATATCCCATGCTTTAGCGTAAAGAACTTCTGTTCCTTTCTTTTCACCATATTCTTTCTTGAATCTTGCTTTGTTTGACTTGATCCATTTTTCAATTTCTGGATCATTTGGTGACTTCTCTACAATAACACTATCACAACTACATTCATTCAAACTTTCTCTAAATTCTTTAAATGTTTTCATTTTTTTCTCCTCTGGGACACAGTTGGGAACTTTTTTACCATTTTTAACTTTAGTTCCTACTGGTTTATAACCTTTCCAACAAGGATTATCTTTTGGATCTTCTAAACCTTCAGAAACTGAATCAGCATTGTAAGTCATATAATCATATACTGTTTGAATATAATCTTCTGCCAAATCAATTTTATTTTGAACCCAACCTTCTAAGTCATCAGAATCAGAAATTTTATCCATTAATGCTGCTGATAACTTAGAAATTTTTTCCAGTTGAGCTAATATCATTCTACCTTCAGCTTCTTCTTTGAACATTCGCAAACTCCTTGAAATATTTATTAAATATTTATTAGAATTTAAAATCAGAAAATTTATTTTTGAATTTGAATGGAGATTTAACAATTGTTTCTTCTAAATCATCTTCTTCATCATCATGTCCAGAATCAACTAAATTTTGTGCTGATTGATCGACATCATAAAGTTTCATTCTTGATCTATCAATACCAACAACAAACTTTCTATACATGGCTGGATCATTATAACGATTTTTCAATTGCTTCACCATTATCTGATTTAACTTTTCAAGTTCCTCAGTACTAATAAGAGCAAACATTAAATCTGCTGTAGCTGGAAGACCAAAACTTTCTGATGTATCTTCTAAACCAACATCTGAATTTGAATAACCTGAACGAGTGGTTTGTGTTGCTGTAACAATTGGAACTGAATATTCAACAGCTAAACCACGAATCTCTTCTGCAATAGATTTAACATAAGTGTAACTATTTACATTAGAACCAACTTTAAGTCTTGAACTTGAACAAATATTTAGATAATCAATAAAGATAATATCTGGAACAAAATTCTTTTTCATAGCTAATTCATTCAATAGAACACGAAAATGATTAGCATTAGCTGATGCGGTTGGATATTCTTTTACAACAAATTTTCCAGTTGTTTTACTTCTAACTGCTGTTAACTTTTTGTTGAAATTATCTTCAGATAATTTTCTCATTTCAACAATTGGGACATTTAAAAGATTAGAATCAATTCTTTCAGCAATTCTTTCTTCTGCCATTTCAAGTGTGATATAAAGGACATTCTTACCCATCATAAAAACTGATGAAGCCATATCACACATGAACAAGGATTTACCTACGCCAGTTCCAGCAAGAATAACAGTAAGAGTTTTTTCACTAATACCACCAGAAGTAATTCTATTAAAATAATCTAATGCAAATGGAATTTTGTTTTCTTTGCGATGATAAAATTCAAATCTTTCATCGGAATTTTCAAGATAATCATGACCAACATTTCTATCAAAAGAAACACCTAAAGCATCACTGAGAAGTTTTGGTAAAGCACCTTTATCTAACTTATCATCTTTACCTTCAATAATATTTACAGACTTAATGATTGCATTATAAATTGCTCTATCTTTACAAAACTGTTCGGTCTTGTCAATTAAAAATTGTGTGTTGGTTTCGTCTGTGTCATTAGAAATTTCTTCTAAAGTTTCTTTAATAGATTCAAAGTCTCTCTCATTAATATTCTTATCGTTACTTACAAGAATAGCTAATGCTTCTTTTGTAGGTAAACTATTATATTGATTGAAATAGTTCTTCACATGAGAGAAAAAAATTCTCTCATGTGAATTACTAAAATATTCCTCTTCAATGAAAGGAATAGTCTTTCTTGTGAAATCATCATTCTTTACTAAGTTCTTCAGAATTATGTTCTCTAACGTCATTTAATGCATCATTCTCCATCTGAGATTTTAATAAATAAACTAAGTACTCACCAACAAAATCTGAAAATTCTTTATTAGATATAACTTCTTCAGAAATATTGTTTGGATTATCTACAACATTAATTTCAAATGAAAGTACATCATCCACTACTTCTAGTTTATCATACTTGTAGACTAAATTCAAGTACTTTTCATCTAAAATTTTAATAGCAAAATTATCTTCGCCATTAATTCTTACAATACTGACATTAAAATTATTCATCTCCATCTTCATAATCCTCTTCTGTTTCTCCGGTTTCTACATTATTGAAATTCTTTTTCTTTAAACCATAATAAAATTCATTTCTAGCACATACATCTAATTTATCTAAAATATCTTTTGTAAAGAATTTTTCTGGATTTTTTAGAATATGTTTTTCAAATGCTTGTACACCATTAACTTCATACTTATTTGAAACTTTTTTGAATAAACCATATTTCTCACCAAGTTCTAATAAACCATAATATGGATTCATTCCGGTTTCATAATTTAAACTAATTTTAATTTGAGCATTTTCTTTTGTTAATCTGCCTTTTTTATTAGTTACTGTGATAATATTACCTACAACACCTTGAGCATCTTTATCTTTTGCTTTTGAGAGGAAAAGAATTGATGATGCTGCATACTTCAAACCAGAACCTCCAGACATAACTTTTTGAGCAAACATTTTACCTTGTTCATCATATGTGTGATTTGTTACTACAAGAGGAATACCAGCACGTCCAAGTTTCAATGTAATTGTTCTGAAAGCAGCTTTAATAATTCCTGCTCTTGTCATATCTTTTGTTTCTGATCCAGCAACAGAATCTTCCATTTCTTTGGTTGTAGATAACATTCCTAATGAATCTAAAACAAACATAATAGGTTTACGTTCAGACTTAGATTGTGTTAGATACTTTTCAATAATTTTTAACATTTGTGTTCTAAATTCTTGAACTGTAGTTACAGGAATAATTGCTACTCTAGAAGTATCAATACCTCTTTCTTCTAGTGTTTGTTTTGTAATTGCAGATTCAGTTTCAAAATAAAGAACACCAGCTTCTGGATTTTGATTTAAGAAAAACTTACAAATATCTAATACAAGATAAGTTTTACCTGTTGCTTCTTCACCAGCAATTGCTGTGATTTTATTATCTGGAAGTCCACCATAAATTGAACCTGAAAGAATTGCATTTAGCATAAAGGAACCAGTTGGAATGAAGCCGTTTATATCTCCAGCTTCAATTCCTTCTGATGCTAATGCAGCGTAACTATTTCCTGTTGTTTTAACTAAATCTGTAAAATAATTATCTTTTTTTGCCATATGTTAACCGAATAAATCCTCTAATGTGATTGTTTTTTCTAATTCCCATCCAATTGTATCTAAGATACTCTTTAATGGTTCAATAAATGTCTTCTCAAATTGTTTTTCATAATCAATATACTTATGAAGACCTAATTCTTTTGGAAGTTTTGTGTTAAATGAAATAACAGAATCTGAAGTTGGATTTTGTTTTTTCAAATGAATAAATTTAATTTTCTCACCTTCATTAATTAAAGGATATGTATTATATAACTTTTTCTCTGTTAATAAGTTATTATAAATTAACGCACCCTTTACATGAATTGGAGTTCCTTTTGTAAAAATATTTGATTTATCAGAATACTTCTCAAGACCATTAACTGATCTTGGAAATGATATTTCTTCAACTGAACAAGAATTAAATCTATTTCTTACATCAATGATATATTTCTGTAATGTTTCTTCATTACTTGTCATAATTAGTTTTACGCAGTTTTTCATTTCTTCTCTGCAAAACTTTGGAGTTGAAGATTTAACAATCTCCATTCCCATGACTTTTAGTTTAGGTGTTTCATATCTTAACCCTTCAACATCATAGGTGTTTAAAATATATCTCTTTTTTGCTTGCCAAATACCTTTATCAGCAATAACTTCTCGTTTCATTTTTAAGATTTCTGGATTCATTCCGTTTAAGAAATTATCAGAAATATCTTTAAAAATATTTTCAATTTCTGTTTCAATTACATTAACACAAAAATCATCAATGTAATCTACAATCTTTTGATTATCTGTTTCTTTAGGAAACATTTTGGATACAAGAGGATCTAATGTAATGTAGTTTGAATCAGTATCAATATAAATCACATATTCATAATTCTCTGTTCCAATTTTTTTGTTTAAGAAATCATTTAGCTTATTACCCACATATCGAATAATAAACTGACCAGTCATTGTAACAGCTTGAGCATTTTCCAAATCAAAAAATCTAAAATATTCATTACCCATAGCTCCGTATAATGAATTTAATTGAATCTTCATTGTTTTCTGTTTTAAGTCATACTTACTTTGAAGATTATTAATATTTTCAATATCTGGATCGTTGGGATTTTCTTTTGCTTTCTTCTCCATTTCCTTAGCTAATTTTCTAAACTTAATTCTATCATTAAATAGTTTTTCAACAAGTTCAGAATAAAAACTAATAAAATCTTTTCTATACATTACACCATTTGCACCAATAGTATAATCTTTATCAAAAGAAAAGTCATTACTTTCTAATACCTGTTCAATATTAAAAAATTTCTTATTTGGGGATTTTGTCTCAACACCGATATTTAAGAAACGAATAATAGAAGGGTAGAGTGAGTTAACGTCAAAACTAACAACCCATTTATGGAAACCAACTTTTGGATTTTTAACATATGCTCCAACAAATTGATCACTCTTTGATGAATTTTTCTTCTGTGAAACAATAATGTTTTTGTTTTTTAGATAATTATAAATTGTGGTATCCCAAGTTCTGACCTGAGATAAGACATCAACGTAATTAACATGACCAAAGTAAGCAACACTTAAAGTTAATTCGATTAGTTTTAGTTTTGCTTCTAATCTATCAACAAGAGCAACGTCTTGAATATTATATTCAACGAATGTTTGATAATGGTTTGAATAGAATTCTTTGAACGAACCATCGAAGGGAAGTTTATTATCACCAAGTTCTACTTGAGCAATAAAATCTAGTTTATATGATTCTCTTGGCTCAAGTACATTTTTCTTGTAGATTTCATAATAATCAATAATTGACGTACCATAAAGATCATAAGTTACATTTTCTTTTCCATTCATGATAACAGTTTTTTCACGAATGTACTTCCAAAATGAAAGTCTTTTACTGGCTCCATCACCAAGAATCATATTTATACGTCTTACAAGATAAGGAATATCGAAAAATCTGACATTCCAACCAGTAATAATATCTGGTTGCATCTTTTCCATGAAAAGTAAAAACTTATCTAAAAGTTCACTTTCATCTTCACATTGAATGTAATTTTGATATTTATTTTTTGAAGTAAATTCACCAAGTCCAAAAGTAAAATAATGTTTTGAATTAAATACTTTTACGGTAATTAAATTTACACGTTCTTGAGTGTATTCTACTTTTGGGAAACCATGTTCAGATTCTGTCTCAATATCCAAAGTCATAATCTTGATATGTTTCATATCAAATTCAATATCATTTGGATAGTTTTCTGAGATGTATGAAAAAATAGGATTAATATCACCATAAATTGAGAAATTGGAAACATCCTTGTATTTCTCAATAAATTCATTATAATCTTTGATATTTATAAAATCTACTTTTTCTAGATACTTATTGTCTAGAGATTTGAAGTTAGATTTATTTTTTGAAGGAATATAAAGTGATGGAGCATATTCAAACTTATAATTTGAGGGTACTCCGTTATTAACTTCACGAACATAAACAGTATTACCAATACTGGCAACATTTGTATAAAATTTCATAATTATAGTATATCACAGTTTTTTGTTGTTGTCAACTAAGAAAGAAATATTTTTGATGAAAAATCATTAACTTTTGCTAAAAGTTCAGCACCATATCCACTATTTAAATTTAATCCCCTACCACCAATTACTTGTGTAACCGCTCTATCCGCATCTGCTTGATTAGTAAATTTTGTATTCCCATGTAAACCTACTAAAATAAATTTAACAGAAATAATAGCAGAAATAGTTTTATCACTTACCAATAAGTCCGGATTTTGAATAATATTGAATCCACACATATCACCATATGTCTTATAGTTAGCTCTACCTGTTAATTGGATATAACCTCTTCCACGATAAGTCCAACCATCACCGGGATTTATATTGCCCATCAAACGACCGATAGAATTATTAGAACCATAAATTAATTCTGCAAATTCTCTTGGATTACATTTAATTGTAGATAATTCAGAATCAGTTAATTTAGAAACTCTAGAACCAAATATAGATTTGATTCTAGAGTTGTCAGTTTTACAATAATTTAGATTTTCTTCTCTTGGGATTAAACCACATTCTTTTTGCATGTTAGCAATTATCGCTTTCTGCAAATAAGGGTTAGTAATTCCATGTGCTACAAACGCATCTAAAATTGGTTGTAAAAGTTGTTTATCCATTTCTATGTCCAAAGAGATTTGCGAATTTTCATCAGACGAATTAACATTTTTTCATCTTCTTTTTCATATTTATTTTCGATTTTTGTTACTTTTTCAAATACTGCACTTTCTTTCTTAGTGAATGGTTTCATAGTATAAGTATTACTTCCTTCTTCTCTTATAAAATGTTCAGATAAGTTTTTATCTTTAAAAACTTCATCATAACCAGCTTCAATATATGGATCTGGTCTATTTGGTCTAGTTACTTTCCACCAAGTATAAAGTTCTAAAATTTCTTTTGCTGATTTTGTTTGATGTTCTAATTGAGATTCATTAATTTCCCAATTTAGATATGCAATTCCATCTTGGGGTGAACGGAATCTGCAAAATTTCTTTTGAAACCAAGACAACTTAGAATATGCACTATCATCAGTCCATGTATTCATCCATGCTTTTTCAATTTCAACAAAATCAACAAGAAGCTTGAAATTAACATGTAAAATGAGTTCACCTGTGTCATAATATCCAGGTTTTAAACCACTATTTACAATATAATATCTTCTAGTTGTTCTATATCTAATAGAATTCAAGATATTATGATATCTATATTTTACACTATACATAATATCTTCAAATTTATCTTTCCAATAATTTTTTGGTTGCATTTTCAATCCTTTTATCTAACTCTTCAATTGGTGAATAACCATTTCCAACTCTATGTGCATAAGACCATCTACAAATATTTCTTATTAAATTATTTAGTTTTTCATAATCTAGTGTAACTTCTGCATAGAGTTGGATTCTATGCAGAAGTTCTTCGTAGATTTCTATCTTTTGTTCATTTGTCATCATATTAAAAATTGACTCTTAGACTTAACTGTAACTGTCTAGAAGTTCCCAGACCAACAGTTTTATCTAGTGTTGATTGTACTGTTCCGAATGCTGCTCCTTTTGTTGCATTTGAATAAACCTGTCCAGGTTGTAGTGTATTAGACTGACCAATTCTGGATGGAATTGCATTTGGTAATTGTGCTGGAGGATTTGCAAAATTTACATTATTA
>Ga0129333_10006874_pt1 | contig 10763 bp, 4 predicted proteins | sample CPB6_08_DNA_FD_94474 | JGI IMG/M metagenome (GOLD analysis project Ga0129333, IMG submission 94474) | Freshwater to marine salinity gradient microbial communities from Chesapeake Bay, USA - CPBay_Sum_0.6_0.8_DNA | ecosystem: Environmental > Aquatic > Marine > Coastal | place: USA: Chesapeake Bay...
TATAAAAGACAAAATAAAATATTTTAGTCCGGCTTTCCACTCAACAACACAAGAAGGTTTAAATGCTAGATTAACATTTTTAAATCAATGTGTTAGACCTGGACAAACAATACCAATAATTGGTGCTGACGGTAGACCAAAATATAATGACGCTCTAAACACAGCATTTGGTGCCCCACCAATATTAGTTTTAAGAGTAGGTGATTTTTATCATAGTAAAATTGTACCTAATAGTTTATCGTTAAAATATGATGATGCCAAATATGATTTAAATCCAGAAGGTATTGGAATACAACCAATGATGGTTGATGTAACATTGAGTTTTGATTTTATTGGTGGACACGGATTGAAAGGTCCTGTTGAAGAATTACAAAATGCACTATCATTTAACTTCTATGCAAATACTGAAGTTTATGATGAAAGGGCAACAGCAACAGAAGATGTTAGTGAAAGAGATAAATATGTAGTTGAAAAAATACTTGCAAATCAACCGCCGGTTAAAGTAGCCGAAGTCCAAAATCCAATACCTAAAAAAGGAGGATCAACTATTGGTAACTTATTAAACAATACTGAAATTGACTACACTCCATTTGTTAATTCATTTTGGACAAAAACTGTTGAATATTTTGATGCCGTAATAAACACTAATAACACAATAGTTAAAAACAATAGTATTGGCTCAATATATTCTTTATTTATAGAAAGAGATTATTTAAAAGGTTCTTTTGATGAATTTGGAACACCATCAGAAATTTTAATTTACGGCAAACCAAAATCAGTACAAGAAAAAATTGATAAACTTTTTGAACTAACAATAAAAGATATTGAAAATGAAAACGATCCATTTATGAGATCTGTTAAAGCCAATGATAAAGACATAAGAAAAAAAGATGTTAGAGAAATAAGAGATAGATTAATAGCCTACGTTAATAGTAAAAAAGATGAAATATCTTTAAACATTAATAATGACTTAACAAGTTTAATAACAATACAAGAAGAGTATGTTCAGTTTATCAGAAAGTTCAATTTACTTTTAACAAAAACCGATGGGTCTTTAAATAGTGATAATATTTCTAACATATACAATTTGTCTGGAATTACATCTGGTTCAACAGATAGTTTTGTGGCACTAAAAGATTTATATACTGCGGTCAAAAATAAACACACAGAATTTTTTGATAATATTGGTGGTGTTGTAAAAGCAACAACTTTATTGAGTTTAGATTTAAGTAATAATTTATATGATAAAAATAAATCTACTTTTTTAGATAAAGCTTTCACATTAGGATTTTCGGGTAACACAAAATATCCTTTATATAAATTTGCTTTTGATCCACAAACTGATATTGATTTTGAACAAAATAGGTTTTATCAAATTATGTCACAAGTATTTTTTAATACAACCAAAACAACAGACTTAAGAAATTATTTATTGAATAGTACATTGTATGGCGAAAAAAAACCAGAGGTTGAAAAAGTATTAGATAATTTTGCAATACCAGAACTTAATAAATTATTTAATGGCTATACAACGTTTAATAACGAAAGATTTTCTGAAAAAATAAAAGAAACTGAAACTTACAAAAAATTAGTAACGTCACCGGTAGATGCTGCAACATCATATAAATTAAACTATACGTTTACAACTGAAGGACCACAACAACAAAAAGAAAGAATATTGAATCTTTATTCTACAAATAATATAAACACAAAGTTTGAAACTTTTGACGGTAAAATAAAATTTAATTAAAATGGGATTACAATATTACAACAGATATAGTAAATTTTTAAATAATGGAGAACAACAAGTTGTTCCATATATAAATTTACCGGCAAAGTCAACCGATAAAAATTACATTTATAGAAGTGGTCAATCAAGATTAGATAAAATATCTTTCCAATATTATGGAACTCCTTTTTTTGGTTGGTTAATACAACAAGCAAATCCTAAATATTCCGGATCTGAATGGTCGATACCCGACGGTGCTATATTGACTATTCCATTTCCGTTACTAACTTCATTACAGGATTACAATAACGAATTAGAAAATTACTTTTTTTATTATGGTAGATAACGGAGAAAATATTTTAGTTGAATTTGACTATGATAACATCACCCTTGTCGATCCAAATAAAGTAATAGATGAAGAAGGTAAGGTCAAAGAAAGATACGTTAAACAGGAAAATTTAGTAATGTATGCTAATTTGGAATGTAGTGTTGTCCCAAGAACTAAATTAGCAATTGGTGCACCATTAAATGATAACGTAAGAACAATTTCAGTTGGTAAAATTAATTTTTTAAATCCTGGTTTTAAAAAGTTTTTAAATATTAATTGGTCCGATGAAATTACAGGTAAAGACACAGTTAAGGGTTTAGGTGTTAATCAACCTAAATTAAATGCAGTACAAAATCCTAAAAAATCAGACGATTATTATATAACACAATCACAATATTCTAATGGAACACCAGGAGTTGTTGACAATGGGTTTTTAGGAATGAAGTCTATTAACATAGATATTAATACATCTTTCTATCCAACAGTCTCAATAAAGTTAGAAGACGTAAAAGGTAGAGCCTTGTTTGAAGCTGGTAACAATTCACCATACGGAGCATTTTTCCAATTACCCTACCCAATATTTTATTTAACAATTAAAGGGTTTTATGGTAAAGCAATAAGATACCCATTAATGTTACAAACTTTTAATTCCACATTTGATGGAACAACTGGCAATTTTCAAATCACATTAAAACTTGTTGGTTACAAATATGGAATCATGTCAAATATAAATTGGGGACAAATGCTTGCTGTACCACATATGTATAATACATTTGTTAATACAAACCAACCTACAAATAATTCTGGTATTGAACAAAATGTTACAGTACAAAACAACGAAGTTACAATTACAGCTAAAAAACCTTCTCAAAATAAACCCCAACTTGTTAGTAGAGGTTATGAAAAAATGAGAGAAGTTTATTCAGAATATAAAGCAAAAGGTTTAATTGATGATGACTTTCCAGAGTACACAGTTTTTAAATTAAAAAGTAAATTAGATACTTTTATAAAAGACATATTAGAAAAATTTTCAAAAGAAAACCTAGGAACACTAACAGAACTTGACAATTATCAAACATTATTAACCGAGTTCTCCAAAAAAGTTTTTTTTAATTCTAATTCTTGGTATAGAACCTATATGGACGATAAAACACCTTTTGTTTTAACAGATGGTACAAAAGTTTATACATATAAAAAAGAATATGATGATGAAACAAAAAGATCAGCAGCTGAAACAGAACTTGATGGTATTATAAAAGATTCGTTAAGTAAATTAAATGCCAATAGTGTTGCCGGAAAAAATGGTAGTTACAATGTTTCCGGTAAAGTAACAAAAAGTGAGATTCCTGTTGATGTTGACATTAAAAAAATTAAAAAAGACGTTTCGTCAAAGGATGTTAATTTTGAGGAATCATTTAAAGAAATAAATGGTGGTAAGTTACCAGCAAGCACTGGAAGTACCGGAACAACAACTGTTGATCAATTTAGACAGACATATACACCAATAATTGACAAATCAAAATTTTATTTTTTTGAAGGTAAAAATAGTTTTAATAGTATAATTGAAATCGCATCAAAAAATATTACAACATTAAGAACCGAAATAGAATTAAAAATTACTGAAAGCCTAACTGAACAGTTATCAAGAAAAGATTCTGGTATTGGTTTTAAACCAACAATAAGAAATATATTAGCACCATTTTTTGCACAAGGTGAAGCTTTTATAAGATTGATGGATGAGGTTCACACAAAAGCATGGTCAGTTAAAGATAATCCATATAGAAAAGCCGCTGTTTTAGGAGGATCAACAACCGCACAAAGTGTTGATGTTAAAACACCGGGACAAACAAATGAACCAATTTATCCTTGGCCACAAGTTTTGAGAGAATATACAGCAAACGATGGTAATGAAAAATTTGAACAAAAATATCCTGGGGATCCATCAATATCTTCTTTAACAAAAGCATATGTTACTGAGTTATGGCCTGAGGTTGAATTTGTTGAAGAATACATAAAAGGTTTTGTCGAGAGAGATACACCGGAACCAGATTTTGGTGACACAAACAATGGGGAACTAAAACCAAATAGATTAAGTTTGAATTCATTAGACTTTCCAATAACAAATGAGGTTTATCAAAATAAAGAAGAGGTAAAGTATTATTACGAAATATATGAGAGAGTGTTAATAAACGCATTCTACTCAAAGTTAAGTAGATTACCAGGTTATCAATCAAGTGTATATCTTGTGGAGTCTGAAAATGAAAAATTAAACGTTCTTAAAAGTTTAGGAACTGAAAGTCCTTTTTTAATTAAAAAATTAAAACAGTATTTAATTGATGCCTCAAACTATACAACGTTTTTAAGACACATTTCAAATCAAGGTGAAGGTGAAAGTTGGCAAAAATTTATTAGAGGTGAGTTTGTTACACCTTACTTAAAAAATAAAGTTGACAACCCATTCCAAATTTTTAACAGTAGTATCTTAATAAGTGAAAGATCACAACCAGATTTATCATTAACACAAGAATTAAAAATAACAGACTTCATTCAAAACCTAACGTCAAGTAATGAATTTGATTTTTCAGATATGTACCCAATAACTAATTTAGATTGGTGTAAAAAAAATCTAGCAAATGGTAAATCATTAAATGGTGAAACAGAAGTTTTTAATACAAATAAAGTTTTGGTTTATAATACTATTCACAAAACAGTAACAAACTTTTCTAAAGATGATACAACATCAACTAAAAGACCAATAACAAATTTTAACTATACAACCGGAATTTTTTCACAACCAATAAACACAGATCTTAAAGAATTTTATAAAAATAGAAAAATTGAAGAACAATTTATTACTGAAGGAAATTTGAACTATTCTGGGTATACAGGCTATCTGGATGAGAACCAAACAACCTCCATGTTAAATACACCATTTTTTATAAATGCAATACAAAATGGGGTATTTAATTTTAGATATAAAAGTAATGAATTATCACCATATAAGGCTGCGGCATATTATTTTATTAATAGTCTACCTTTAGCAACATTAAGAGAAAAATATAAAAGTCAGGATTCATCAAATGAACTTGATTATATTGTGTCAACTTTAAAAAAGTTTGGTGGTGTACATAGATTACCATACGCTTGGATATTAAAGTATGGGTCAATTTGGCATAGATATAAAACCTGGAATAGAAAAGGTGTCGATATCCTTAATGATTCTTGGAAAGACTTTAATTATTTGGATAATTACAATCCTGTAAATTCTGCAACAACAAAGACATACACACTTAATGTAAATAATGCTGAAAAAAATATTGTACTACAACAAAACTTGACAGCAGGTACTGCAACTACAACATATATGAATGTCGGTTTTTATCCTAAATTGGTTGACGACATGAATGTGTTTTTACAAGGATTAAAAGTTTTTTCTGGAACAACACAATTAAATGGTACCGCAATGGCCTATGACACAACACTTGTTGTATATTCTGTTAATGATAATAATTTAGCACCAGGACAAGTACTTGCGGGTCCAGGTGTTGATATTAACACAACAATCGTTTCTCAAGTTAGCGGTACAACAGGTGGTATTGGAATTTACACAATTGCACCGGTTCAAAATACAACTATACCAAATGGTACCTGTAACATTAATGGTAATACAATGGATGTTTTAACTTTGACTGGTAGCAGTATAACAACAAATCAAATAATTGGAGGATCAAACATTGAACTTAATACAAAAGTATTAACTCAAGTTAGTGGTACAACTGGTGGTATTGGAAGATATACGATAGACATTCCACAAAATGTAACAGGATCAACATTCTTTTTTTCCACGCCACAGATCTTTTATGTTACCAACGCTACAACATCTGGATATTCACAAGGAGAATTACAATCTTTAATAAATGAAGGTAAGTTAGTCTTATCAACAAACATTGATAGTAAAATAATAAAAACACCTGGATTTGATAATAATAATCCATCAAGAACTTTAGCATTATCAACTTGGTCTGTATTGAGTAAGTCTAACACAAACGATACATATTATATTTTACCATCATTTGGTAGTACAATTAATCAGACAAATTATGAATGTTTTAAAAATAATAATTTAAAAATTGAGGTTGAATCAAACCCAGCATTATTTAATGGATCTGTAAGATTTTTCTGGGGAGCACCTAACTACGGTTATTTTGACACAACTAAAATAACAAAACCAGATCCAGATTCTTATTTGAAGGAAATATTTCCAGATAAAGCCATCCAACAGAACTTTTCAATAAATGGGGATAAATCTAAATACACAAAAATATCAGAAATATTTACAACATTTGAAACAAATTTGTTAGATTATTTTGAGGAAGAGTTTTTAAATTTTAGTAGATCTATATATGATTACAAAACATTAATTTCTGCAAATCCCGGTGAGGAAACAGAAACAGAAATAGCTTTTAAAAATTTCCAATACTTAATGAGACAGTTGATGGTTATCACTAAACCAACCAACTTAAGTTCAGAAGGCCTAGTTACAGAAGTTATTCAAAAACAAAATGAAAATTTACAAAAACTTTTAAGTAAGTTTATGGAATATGATGTCGTATTCAAAATGGGAAATCCAACAATGTTTGACAGACGTTTATTTTATACATTCTCAACTAAATTTATTGAAGACCCAATATCATATCAAGGATATAATCAAGGAACTCCTGGTGCATTACCAACACAAGGTGGTGGTATAACATTAGCACAGTCTAAAGCCGCTTATCCAGATACATGGAAAGATTTAGAATATTATGTTGGATTTTCAGATATACCAGAATTAAAATACACAGATAATGGTTCTTATATTACCGACTTTTTTGTTGACATGAATGTACAGTTCAATCAAAAAAACGTAAAAGATTTTGCACCAATTATAAAAGTATTTGCAACACAAAAGTTAAAAAATAAAAATATAAATGTTTCTGATTTTTTCTCATTAATGAACACATATTTAGACACTACTGAATTGTATCAAAATAATGTGATTAATGATCTTATGACTGGAATCAGAAATGGTCTACCTGAAGTTGTGGTTTCAAACCAAGGATTAGATAATAAGGCACCTTTACAAGGAAATCAAACAAGAGATGAGTTGTGGGATATGTTCAAAGCATTCAACGATTCGTGGATTGCTGGAGCTGATTATAAAAATAAAACTTTATTTGAAGATGTTTTATTATATGATAGAGCCAGTAGAGATATTGGACAAAAAGTTTTGATTGATATTTTTAAGATAAAAGATGATATTGAAACTAATAATGTAACCAATAGTATGTATGGTGTAATAACATCAATACTACAAAGTAATAATTTTACTATTTTACCACTACCGGCGTTTACAAATTTTTATAATGTACAAGATGCGGTAAAAAATCCAGTACCCAAAGCTGAAGGTAGCTTAGAATTTGCAAATTCACTTTGGGGGACTTTCTTAAATGTTGATTACAGAAATTCTTCACCAAAATTTTTATGTTATTATAATAGTAAACCAAGTGCACACTTGGCAATGAATGACAATGTTGACTATAGATATAGAGACGATGCCTTTGATTTAAGAAGGGCTAGTGATAATCCATTATTAGAAAACCAATTGAATAAAAATAATTGGGATAAGTCAAATAAGGTTGTTGGATTCAATGTAGATGTTAGTCAACAAAACCAACAAATATTTGAAAGTTTTAGTATGACACAAGACGCCGGACAACCAACCGCAGAGTCATTACAAACAATTACTGAAATGGCAAACCAAAGTAGAAACAGAGGTGTCGCAACACAAAGTGTTTCATTGTATAATATCTATAAAAATAGAAGCTATAGTTGCACCGTCGATATGATGGGTAACGCATTGATACAACCAATGATGTATTTTAATCTAAGAAACGTACCTATGTTTAGTGGACCTTACATGATTACAAAAGTTTCACATTCAATATCTGAAGGAGAATTTAAAACTTCTTTTACAGGTACAAGACAACCTTTTTATAGTTTACCAAAAATTGATAATTTCATTCAATCTTTAAGTGTCAACCTAATTAACAAAATAAAAGAACAAATTCAAAAACAAGAAACAGACGCTAAAAACTTCAGTGGTAATGTTATAACTGAAGTAAATAATGTTGTTTCAAATGTTACCGGTAAAGATGTTTTAACATCAAATCAAAATTGTTCTAATAAATTAAATGCGGCTTATGTTGGATTTACTGGTGTCGACGCTCCAGTTGTTGTAACAAAAACAACTAAACAAATGAATGATATTCTTTTAGCTAGAACTAAGAATTTTGGTTTAACGACTGGCGAACAAAAAGAATTTGATTTACGACAACTTTTATTTATTTTCTTTTATATGGATACAGGTAACTCAACAGGGTTTAGTGCATATGAAAATAATTTTGGAACAATTAGTTTAACTGATACTTATGGTCCATCATTTGTCAATTTTATTAATAAAAAATATTTTTGTTTAAGTAAGGGCAATAATAATAACATACCAATTGTTTCATTCCCATCAACAGAAAGTTTTATTGATTTTGCAATATCAAAAATATATCCTAGTTTAGGTTCATATCAATCAGATAGAACTGTAGTAAATGCTGTAAAACAATATGTTGATTTATGGGCTTCGGTTAGAAGTAGTAATGTCTATACAAAAATGACAGAACAAGATAAAAAATCTTTAGAAAATAAAGCAAAAGAAGGATTACAGGTATTTGATTCATTAAATCCTTAATTTTAATTAACTTAATGATATTTATATAAAAAAAAGATTATGAGCAGAACTAAATTAATTTTGGATAATTATCTTGGTAAAAACACAAGAATATCAGAAAAAGACGCCGGAAACGGTTTTAAAGAAGTGTGTGATTTGGACACAGGAGATTGTTTTACTGTTAGAGAAAAAGATGGACTTATTGAAAGAGTAGACAATACAATGAGAGCAAACAAAAAAATCCAAGTTGAAACCAAAACAGGTATAAAACAATTATTAAATGGGTAAAATGAGTATAGATAAAAAAATACTAGAAGAGATCACAAGATTTAGAAAAATTAATAACTATATTCTAGAACAAGAAGCTCCACCACCAGATCCAGCAGCAGGTGTACCACCAGCTGACCCTGCATTAGGAGGAGCCCCACCAGCTGACCCAGCATTAGGAGCAGCACCACCCCCAGATCCAGCAGCAGCAGGAGCTCCACCAGCTGACCCAGCAGCGGCAGCCGGAGCAGCACCACCCCCACCGGCACCAGTTGATGTTGAAACTGATAAAGATGTTGAAGAAGTGGATGATGATGAAAAAGAAAATGAAGAAAAATTAGAAATAACAGATCTTGTAAATACTCAAAAAAGTATAGAGAAAAAACAGGAAGATTATTTTAATAACTTATTTGCACAATTAAAGTCTCTAGAACAAAAATTAGTTGATATGGATCAGCTTGTAACTAAAATTGATGGCCTTGAAACTAAAATTGAAAAAATGAGACCAAAAACAAGTCAAGAAAAACTTGAATTAAGGACTTTAGATTCAGGTCCTTACACACAAAAGTTATCTGATTTTTTTGAAGATAAAGAAAAAGAAATGGAAGCTTCAGGAAAAAATGAATATGTTTTAACATCAGATGATGTTGAGCAGTTCTCTAAAGACCAGATTGAAGATTCATTTAATGATTATGAAAATAATGAAGAGGATACTGATGTAATGTAATTTTAGAGAGGGACACGAATGTCCCTCTCTAATTTTTTAACTGATTATTGACTGCGACACAAATTTTAATTATACTTTCTATTGTAAACCTTTAAAAACAAATACATATATGGCGACAAACAATGTTTTAGACGCGGTTCTCTCACAGTATGAGAACTCAAAATCCGGAGACTATTCATCTGGATCAAAAATGTCTCAAGAAGACAGAATGAAAAAGTATTTTGCTGCAATACTTAAAGACAACGAAAAGCAAGCACAAAAAAGAGTCCGTATCTTACCTACACCAGACGGATCTTCCCCATTCAAAGAAGTGTGGTTTCATGAAATTTTCATTGATGGTAAATGGCAAAAGTTTTACGATCCAGGAAAAAATGATAATGAAAGATCACCATTGAGTGAAGTTTATGAAGAATTAATGTCAACTGGTAAGGATTCTGATAAAGAATTGGCAAAACAATACAAACCACGTAAGTTCTATATTGTTAAAGTTATTGATCGTGACAACGAACAAGACGGTCCTAAATTCTGGAGATTTAAACACAATTACAAACAAGAAGGAATTTTTGATAAAATTATTCCTATCTATAAAGCAAAAGGTGATGTTGCAGATCCTGAAAAAGGAAGAGACCTTATTCTTGAGTTGACAAAAGCAAAAACACCAAAAGGAGCTTTCTATACCGTAATCCAAACAGTTATGTATGATGATCCATCTGCAGTACATGAAGATGAAGAGACAATGACAAGTTGGGTTGATGACGAACTTACTTGGGAAGACGTTTATTCTAAAAAACCTACAGAATATTTAGAAGCTGTTGCTCGTGGTGAAACGCCAAGATGGGATTCAGACGCCGGAAAATACATATACGGAAACTCACTAGAAGAAGAAATCGTAATGGGTGGTACTAAATCTAAAACTGAAAAAAAAGTTGAAGACCCACAAGCAAACGATGAA
>Ga0129333_10006876_pt1 | contig 10763 bp, 11 predicted proteins | sample CPB6_08_DNA_FD_94474 | JGI IMG/M metagenome (GOLD analysis project Ga0129333, IMG submission 94474) | Freshwater to marine salinity gradient microbial communities from Chesapeake Bay, USA - CPBay_Sum_0.6_0.8_DNA | ecosystem: Environmental > Aquatic > Marine > Coastal | place: USA: Chesapeake...
AGATGGAAAAACTCGAGCAGGAACTAAAAGATTATGTCGATGGGTCACATCCATTGACTTGGGTAATTGGATAATGAAGATTAAAGATATCATACAAGAAAGCGTAGGCGAACTTAAAGATAGGCAACGCCGAGCCACCAGAGGGTTAAACAGATTTACAGACGGTAAAAAATGGAATAGTGATTACACCCTATATAGACTTGGTTTAGCCCTGGCAGCAACTGACGGCAAAACCGTGCCCGAGGTTGATGAAGAGTCCTGGCTTGGAAAATGGAAATTAACAGCGCCTTACAGCCAAGCTGATCAAGACATGCTTAAAATGGCCTATAAAGCAGTACATGCCAATCACGAAGACATGAATCATGGCGACCTGCGCAGCCAAGAAGGTCCTACAATTCAAAAAACAAGCCCAGTCGCTAAACCTAAAAAAAATAGGTACGGTGTTTGACATTTGCAAGCAAACTAATTAAAATGCTCCTTAGGGGGCATTTTTTATGATTATAGGCATAACAGGATTCATTGGTTCAGGCAAAGATACAGTAGCAAACTACCTAGTGGCTAAACATGGCTTTGTTAGAGACAGTTTTGCCGGAACTCTTAAAGATGCAATAGCACAAGTATTTGGGTGGGATCGAGAGCTGTTAGAAGGCCTAACACCCGAAGCCAGAGAATGGCGCGAGCAAGTGGATCCTTGGTGGGCCAAAAGACTAGACATGCCCGCTCTTACCCCTAGATACATGCTGCAACTGTGGGGCACAGAAGTCTGTAGAAACGGTTTTCACAACGACATTTGGATCGCCAGTTTAGAAAACAGACTACGCAAAACAACAGAAGACATTGTTATTAGCGACGTAAGATTCCCTAATGAAATAGCTGCTATTAGAAAACACGGCGGAATATGCGTTTGGGTTAAGCGAGGGGAACTGCCCGAATGGTACGAATGTGCGCTGCGTGAAAATACAACACACGAAGATCGGCAATGGCTGCTAGAAGATGCAGGACAATTGATGCCCCAGCGGTACCCCAATATACATCACAGTGAATGGGCCTGGATTGGGCAAACTTTTAATTATGAGCTTGATAATAACGGAACTGTTGAAGAATTGTATCGACAAGTTAGTAGTCTGCTATCAGCGGACTTTCACGCCAAGTTGTTTTAGATAGATTAAGTTCTATTCTACAATTTGCGCAAACTGATCTAAGATTAGTCCAACTGTTATTTTTTAAATTACCGTCTATATAATAGACAAAAATTTGTTGTAAATTTTTTGCTTTAAAATTACAGCGTTCGCATACTAACTTTTTTTTGTATCCCGCCTTTATCCATGCCGGCGATACTCTTGTTTTTTTGCCTTTTCTTGCACAACTTGCACATACACGCCTATATCTAATTTTATCGCCTGATTTATAGTTAATTGCTGCAGGGTTGCCAAAACACGATGTACATAAAGGACGATTCATAATCTTATTTAAGACAAAACCTTTCGAAAGGCATCGTAAAACCCTAAAAAGTCATTACCTTTTATAAATACTACAAAATGTTTTGGTAAAGGAAAAAAACATGGCACTAGTATCTCCAGGTTTAGAAATTACAGTAACCGATGAAGCTCAATACGTACCAGGGGCAGTTGGCACGGTCCCACTACTTGTTCTTGCTACCGCACAAGATAAAACCAACCCATCTGGTGGATTGGCAGCTGATACAACCTCAGCAAGAGCAGGAAAACTTCTCACTTATACGAGTCAGCGCGAATTAATTGCTGCAATGGGATATCCCAGTTTTCAGCAAAGCGCAGCTGGTACTCCTTTACACGGTGATGAACGCAACGAATATGGATTAATGACTGCTTATAGTATTTTAGGTAATGTGAATAGAATTTATGCTATTCGCGCCGATATCAACCTAGATAGTTTAACCGGTACCAGTGTGCGTCCGGTTGGATCTGTAGCAGACGGCACACATTGGATGGATTTGACAGAATCTGTATGGGGCATTTACGAATGGGATCGCATCAATAGCGTATTTAATTTAAAAGTTCCCATTTTAATTACATCAACTGCAGATCAGACTTTAACTAGTGGAATATATGTACCAAATAGTAGTGTTGGTCAAATTGGTAGCTATGCAGTTAGTTTTGGTACTGGTAGTAATGCCATTGTATTTTACAAAAACAGAAGTAACAATTGGGTAAGAATTGGCACCGATGCTTGGGCTCAAAGTTGGCCAACTATTAGAGGAACTGTTACTTATAACAGTAGCGGCGATACAGCTATTCCTCAGTCAACTAATCCTCCAGGTGCTGCTACATTGACCTTTAATAGTGGATCTGGTTTGGGTGGCGTAGTAACAGTTGGTAGTACTGGCGGTACAAGATCTATAGCACAAGTTGTTGCAGCAATTAATGCAGGCGGTGTCACTGGAGTCTCGGCAGCTTTCATTGATGGTAAGTTAGAATTATACGCAACAGATGCTGCTGCAAGTAACGGAACATTAGCTGATGGCAAAATTGTAGTTAGTGATAATTATGGTGGTGCTATATTAGATGCTTTAGGTTTAAGATCAACATCAGACCCTGCTAACAGTGTTACAAGAGCTAATCCTCTGTTATCATTTGGAAGTTTCATTGATATCCCGAGCTGGTCCAGTTTTGATACCGTACCAAGACCTAGTGGAAGTATATTTTTAAAATTAGGTGCAACCGGAGAAGGTGCTAATATTGTTATTAAAACCTTTAGTTCAACTACAGAAAGATTTACAGCAACTTCTGCTCCATTTTACAATAGAGCCGAGGATGCACTATATGGTCTAGACCCAACAGGTGGCGGAAATGGTATTGCAGTAGGAACAATTTGGATTGCTTATGATTCTCTAAGAGATGATACAACAGCGTTTAAACCAATGAAACGCCGTGCCGCTGGCAGAACGGTATTTACTGGTGCAGGTATTGGACCAAATCCTTTTACTGCTACTGAACAAATTAAAATTGGCGTTACTGGAGTAGGAAATGATGCTATTACTGAATATACAATTACTTTGTCTGGAACTACGCCAGCAAGTTTTGTTTCAGATATTTTAGCTGAAAATATTTCAGAGATTGATGTAAGTTTTTCTAATAATGCAATTACATTTGCTCATAATTTCGGCGGTGATATCTATTTGACAAATGTTACAGGCACTCCAGTGAATGATGCAGGGTTCTCTAGTTCTATTACAGGAACAATGGTTTATGGATCTGCTTTAGCATTAACTAACTGGGAATCATTATCCTATACTTATAGTACGACAGAGCCATACCAGGCACCAGAAGATGGAACGTTATGGTATTACAGTGATGCAGCAACAGTTGATATTATGATAAATGATATCGGTGGATGGCGCGGATACAAGAGTTCCTATTGGACAGGTAAAACTGATGCACGTGGTTATGCCTTAGCAGACACCGATCCAAATGGAGTTATCGTAAGCGCGAGCGAACCAGAATATCAAAGCGACGGGATTACTGCATTGGAAGCCGGCGATTTATGGTTAGATTCTGGTGATTTGGAAAATTATCCTAAACTTTATAGATATACTGGCAGCGATTGGCAACTAATTGATAACACTGATCAAGTCAGTCAAAACGGCATTGTATTCGCTGACGCAAGATGGGACACTGACGGTACCACTGACGTGATTACAGGATCGCTACCTTCGATACTTGATTTACTAGAAAGCGATTACATTGATCAAGATGCCCCTGATTATAGACTATATCCTCGTGGTATGCTATTGTTCAACACACGTAGAAGTGGATATAACGTAAAACAATTTGTAAGTAACAAGTTTAATGCACAAGCATACCCTGATCCACCAACTGTTCCAGGATCTGGGGGTTCTTTGCCTGCTATTAAAGATACATGGCAGACTGCAAGTGGTTTAAAAGATAATGGTAGTCCTTACATGGGACGTCAGGCACAAAGAAGAATGGTTACAGCCGCCATGCAAGCTGCATTAATTTCTAACACTGAAATTCGTGAAGAGCAATACCAATTTAATATCATTGCTTGCCCAGGATACCCTGAAGTAATTGACGAAATGGTGGCACTTAATAATGATAGATCACAAACAGCATTTGTTGTTGGTGATACCCCAATGCGTCTTGCTCCAAATGCTGTCGATATCGCTAACTGGAGTAATAATACTAACGGCGATGGATTAGCAACAGCCTCTCCATTTTTAGCAGTTTATTATCCATGCGGACAAGCTGCAGACTTACAAGGTAACACTATTGTCATGCCTCCAAGTTACATGGCATTAAGAACAATAATCTTTAATGATAATGTAAGTTTCCAATGGTTTGCACCTGCGGGTACAAGACGAGGATTAGTTGATAATGCAAGCAGTATTGGATACATTGATGCAACCACTGGAGAATTTACCTTTGAAAGTCTAAGGCAAGGCTTAAGAGATACTTTATATGAAAATAGAATTAATCCAGTAACTAATCTTCCAGGAGTTGGTTTGGTTGTTTGGGGACAAAAAACACGTAACCCAAGCACAGGAAGTTTAGATAGAATTAATGTAGCTCGTTTAGTAAATTACATTAGAACAATTTTAGCTAATGTAGGTAATGGTTTCTTATTTGAACCTAATGACCAAATTACACGTGATCAAATTAGAAATATTATTAGTGGCGCATTAAATGATTTAGTTTCTAAGCGCGGTGTATATGATTATGTTGTGGTTTGTGACGATTCTAATAACACACCTACAAGAATAGCTAGAAATGAATTGTATGTTGATATTGCAATTGAACCAATGAAAGCAGTGGAGTTTATTTATATTCCAATACGCTTGAAGAACCCCGGTGATATTGCAGCCGGACTATAATATGGGTATTTATTGGAGTCTCAGTGACTCCAATAAATCCAATTAATTTTTGGTAAATACCTATAACAGGAGAAGATAATGGCGATAGCCTCATTAAATAATTTTACTATTCCTTTACCGAATAATCAATCTGCTAAGACACAGGGTTTGATTATGCCAAAATTGAAATATAGATTTAGAGCATTTTTTCAAAATTTTGGGGTGAGCACAGGTGATGTAATTGAACTAACAAAACAAGTCGAAAGCATTAGCCGACCAAACCTAAACATGAACCCATTTACTATTGATGTTTATAACTCAAAGGTAAATTTAGTCGGCAAACCAAGTTGGGAGACTATTAACGTTTCCTTACGCGATGATGCAACTGGTTATGTAAGCAAACTAGTAGGCGAACAGGTACAGAAACAATTTGATTTTATGCAGCAGAGTTCTGCAGCGTCTGGCATTGATTATAAATTTATCCTTATGTTCCAAATGTTAGATGGTGCTAACGGAACCGATGATCCTACTGTGCTTGAACAGTGGGAATTATATGGAGCATTATTATCTCAAGTCAATTGGAATGAAATGGCTTACACGGAAAACGCTCCTGCTAATGTCACATTGACTGTTATGTACGATAATGCAATCCAAACTGGTTACTTAGGTGCCGAAGAAGGTGTTGGCTTTGCAAGGTTAGCAGCTAGACAAATTCAAGGGTCAATTACTAATGTAATCTAAGATATACATAGATAAAAATAACCCGGAATTTTCCGGGTTTTTTTATGACATAAATAATTGTAGAGAGTATATTATGTCTAGTATTTTTAATCTGTTTTTAAATGCATTAACTGGCGATCAGATAAAAGATTATCGACACGCTGCAAGGCTTTTTGTCGGTAATAATTATGAACGTGCGCCTAAGTATTCTACCTTATTTCACGTATTTTTTGATTTAAACACCGCATTTACGAATGTGACTACCAATGAACAGATAGCATCTGGTATGTTGGTTAAAAGCATTGAATTGCCTAAATTCAGAGTCGATACAAAAACATTTAATAATTATAACAGACCTTGCATTGTACAAAGTAAAGTACGATATGAAGATGTTCAAATATCGTTTCATGATGATAATGCTAACATTGTAAGAAAATTATGGTTTGATTACTATAACTTTTATTTTAGAGACATGGATAACAGTTATGGTGACGGTACCGGATCGTTAAATCCTATATATTTAAAAAATAATAAACAAACATTAGGGCAAAGAAGTTTATTAAATAAATTTGGTTATAGTCCTAGAGGCAATACAGATGACACTAACCAATATATTAGAGCAATAAGAATTTATAGCTTGCACCAAAAAAGATTTTCAGAATATACTTTATTGAATCCAACAATTACTTCATATAGACACGGTACTCACGCCAATGGGCAAGATGGCACTATGGAAAATGCTATGACAGTTGCATACGAAACAGTGTTGTATGCAGGAGGTTTTGCTTCATATGCTCGAGGTTTTGCAGACCTATTCTATGATAAGTCGCCGAGTCCGTTAAGTGTTCTTGGCGGCGGCACAAATAGCTTGTTAGGCCCCGGGGGTATAGTCAATGCAATTAGTTCAGTAATTACAACAGGCAGTAATCAAAACTATGGTGCAGCAGCATTAATAGCGGCTACTGCTCTATCAAAAAATAAAAATGCCAATCTTGGAGGCATGATTCAAGCAGAAGGATTAGCTGCCGCAACTAATGTTTTAATTAATGGTGATATAGGTAGTGCGCTTAATAATACTTATATTCCATACAATGGAGTAAATGCCTCAAACGGCTCAGGATTTACTGCGGCTTTGCCACCGGCGTCACCAATAACTCCTGGCAGTGTAAGTAGTAATGGAGCAAGTTTAAACAGCCTGTCTAGGCCTCCGACTAATGTGTCACCGTTCTCGGCACTGGCACCTACGGTCCTGACAGGGATAGCATTATCTGGTGTTCTAACAAATTCTAGGGGTACTATAACCGGAGGCGAAACTAATAGTGTAGTTAAATTAGAAAAAGATCAAAATAATAACTTAGTGGCAACATCCTCAAGTAGTCTTCCTATAAGCCAAAATGTTGAAAGTGTTGAAACTGCTAACAACAATATAAGAAATAAAGCGTTAGCTGACAATTATAAAATTTTACAAGAAAATAATGGTGTAGATAATGCGTTTCTTGCGCAAAATTTACAAAACACAAACACAGTTTATCAAACTGGGACCAATAATGTAGTAAATGAAATTTTAAATCCATTGGCAAATACTCCTTATAAAAATCAACAAATTGCAGCAGGAGCCGATACGGCAAGTGCATTAGGCCTAACAAATTTATCTGTTCCTGGTAATAGTAATTTTAGCCCTACCTCAACAAGTTAATAATATGACTATAACACAATCTAATAGTACCATTTTTACAACAAGAATTTTTGGCAATAGCACAAATGAAACCTCTGATAGTTTATCTTCAAAAAATCTTCAGACTATAGAAGAATATTTGAGTTCAAGTGAAATAAGCAATTTAGGAACTAAACTTCCTACTCTACCTAGTAATCAAAAAATTGCAAAGGATTAAAATGGTAGCCACAACTTATCCAAAAACTTCATATCCGACAAATCTAAAAAAAATCACTGTAAATGCCATTGATCCCCCGGATGCTGATAAATTCTTTAATAATTATTTTGATATTCCTATTCAGGTCAGTTCCAATATTGACTCTGCTGTAATAGCACATTTTGAAAATATTACAGAAAATAAAGAAGCTGCTAGAGCATTGGCAAGTGCTGTAATTTATACTGCAATGAAACAAGGAATAAATCCAATGGTGGTATTAGATGAATTTAGAAAAGTACCGCCCGGTGAATTGAATAGTTATACAGCTCTGTTTTTAAATTTAGAAAGGAAAGGTTCTAGTTTTTTAGGTGTTCGTACTCAACCTGTACAAAACAAATATGTTGCTAGAGCTATATTACCTTAATGCAAAAATTTGCCAATGGATTTTATCAAATTATTAATCCTGACAAATACGTAGGAAAGAAGGTTCCGCATTACAGGAGTAGTTGGGAACATTCTTTTATGAGATTTTGTGATAACAATCCTGCAGTATTACAATGGGCAAGCGAAGCCATACACGTTCCATATCGCAATCCTTTTACAAATCGTAATACAATTTATGTTCCTGATTTTTTAATTATCTATCAAAACAAAGCTGGCGAACGCATTGGTGAATTGATAGAAATTAAACCCGGAAAGCAAACCACATTAGAAGCAGCAGGTAAAAGTGTTAGAGATCAAGCGGCCGCAGTTTTAAATATGCACAAGTGGTCTGCAGCCAATGCCTGGGCGCAACAAAATGGCCTACGATTTCGTGTAGTAACCGAAACTGATATGTTTCACCAAGGTAAAAAACCTCGGTAAATACGAGCATGACTAAAAAATTAAGCCAACTGTTTGATTTACCTGATGATCTACCATCTACGGACTCAGCCGAATCTTCAGAAGTTCTTCAAACTATTGCAGAAAACAAAGACATTATAGCAAGGGTAGACGAAGCCATTGACAAAATCGATGTGGCTCTACCTACTGTAAGAGATCTTGAAGCTAGCGATCACGAAATGGATGAATTAGCTGATCTTGCTCGAGCCAAGTTTGAAGATTTAATGGATTTAGGTATGAATATGGATCCTAGATTTGGCGGAGTAGTATTTCAGACTGCTGGTACATTATTAGGACACGCCATAACTGCTAAAACAGCCAAGATGGATAAGAAGCTGCGTATGGTGCAACTACAGTTACAAAAAGCAAGATTAGATCATCAGATAAACAAAGATAGCCCAGAAGATCGTCCAGTAGATGGGCAAGGTATTGTGCTGGATCGCAATGCACTACTAGAACAGATTCTCCAAAAGAACAAAAACACATAAATACTCTATAAACAGGATTAAACCTATGAAAAGTCTTCACGATTATATAGCCGAGCGTAACTCAAACTACTCATTTAGGATTAAAGTTGCAAAACAAAATCCCAAGGAGATCATGGAAGAAATTAAAAATGCGCTCGACGCATATGAGTTAGTTGATATTACTGCACCAAAAAGCCTACCAGTACAAGAGCATAGAGAGTTTCCAAAATGGGGACCATGTGAGTGCTGGCAATTTGAGGCCACTGTTGCTTATCCCACTACACAGGTGCAAATTGCACAACTGTTAAAAGAACGCACAGGTATGCTAGCTGAGTGGGTCTGCGTGTATGGCAAACAACAAGCCGATGACAACGACGCATTTGAAGCATATGGTAAAGATCATACCGGTTCATTGTTACTAGACAGCGAACTTAAAGATGCACCAGGAGGCCAAGATCTAGTAGGTGATCGGCGTAAAGACAGTTTATTACGAGAACTTGAAGAAACTAGTCCCAAGATGGTTGCACTTGAATCAGACGCGGAATTAGTTTCAACTCGTGCCAAGGAACGAACACCACCAGCAGCAACAACCAATCAATTGCCACAAGGCACCAAGAGCCCAGTAGGAAGCCAACAAAACAAATTACCACCCGTTAAAGGAAAGAAATAATGAGCAACAATATATACGACATTCTAAAAAAGATTGAAAATTTAGAATCACCCAAGCAGGCTCTTACTGAAAGTAAGGCAATGAATACCGTTAAGGAATTGCACAATGAAAGCAAGAAGGAAAAACAGACTCATAAAGGCACGATTGCTGAAGCAGTTGCGCAAGTCGAAAAACAGTTAAGCGAAAAGTACATGGGCTTTAAGAAAGCCGCAGCGGCTGGTAAAAAATTAGGCGAAGCAGTAGGTTTAGATCCTAATCTAAAAAGTCCAAATTGGGACGAGTACATGACAATAGATCGTGCTCAACAAGCCCGCACAGGAAAATATGACCCTGATATAGGATCTATAGCTGCCTGGGAAAAAGATGTTCAAGGACAACAAAAATACAAATCAAGAACTGAACCAGGTATCATTAATAAAGTAAAAGATACTTTTGGTTTAGACAAACCTAATCCAGCATATGGTCCTAAAGATACAGCACCAGTGAAAGAAGCCGAAGTAGAAGAAAGTGGCCTACAAGCTTATCTAGGTAAAAAGAAGTATGGCGAAACTGGTATGAAGGCTTTACAAAAAGCCGGCCGTGAAGGCGCCAGCAAAGAAAAAATGGCCATGATTCGTGCCAAGCATGACAAGATGGACGAAGGTAATCAATTGCCCGCTCCACCAGATGAAGTGCATTTGCCTAAGAAAGGTAGCAAGCATGGTCCGGTTGATGTGTATAAAAAGCCAAAGAACGAAGACATGCTTTCGCCAAAGGAAAAAAGTTTCGCTGCACTAGCAGAGCCCAAGGACAAAATTACCTACGCAGACAAAATTGCCGGTGCTAAAAAAGGCAAAAAAGATGAAAGCAATAAGTTTATTGGCAATGTAATGAAAGCCCGTGCTCAAGGAAAAACCCACGCTGACCTAGACGGTGATGGTGATATGGAAAAAGTCACTCGAGGTGTAAGCACTATGCGTGAAGGTTGGGAAGAGATGCAAAAGTACCTTGAGAAGAAGCGAGGTCCTCAATCCAAGGGCGGCGAAGGCAAAAAAGCCGGCACACGCTACGGTGGTTCAGCACAGAAAGATGATGACGAGGACCTAGACGGCGAAGGTAAGCCGCAAGAGAAAAAGCGTGGTCGTCCCAAGGGTACCGGCGGCGGAGCTAAGTTTAGTTTTAAGAAACCCAAAGACTAAACAATGGCTAAACGCAGTCTTGAGCAGATAGAGGAGAGCCTCCGCAGCAAGCTTGCTGAGGCCGGACAATATGACTACGATCCACACTTTGGCGACATTGGTAAATCCAGTCCGCATCGTGGTGAT
>Ga0129333_10006877_pt1 | contig 10762 bp, 12 predicted proteins | sample CPB6_08_DNA_FD_94474 | JGI IMG/M metagenome (GOLD analysis project Ga0129333, IMG submission 94474) | Freshwater to marine salinity gradient microbial communities from Chesapeake Bay, USA - CPBay_Sum_0.6_0.8_DNA | ecosystem: Environmental > Aquatic > Marine > Coastal | place: USA: Chesapeake...
CTCCATCTATCAAAACATATCCAAACCCGTTAATATGGGCAAATAGAAAATTTTTAATAACTCTCTCTGAAATACACGTAATAACTCTAACTTTAACATACTCTTGTTCTTTAACAGAAGATCTACGAATAAGCCAAGAGCCATTCTCAGACTTCTTTATAATATCTTCAGCAACATCTCTAAGATTAAGTTCATTAGGAACTTGCCAATCCACAAGATTATCATCAAAATGCATCTTATTATCCAACAAAACTCTCTCACTGTTCTCTTCCTTTCCCTCCTTGAACTTATCAAAACACTCCTTAACATCTAGAGAATGATCAACTGAAGATATAGCCATCTGTGATAAAATTCTTTCTTTTAATAGATGAGGATAAACAACAGGCAAATTCTCATATGGCTCTGGATAATTTCCAAGTTCAATCTCAATATACTTCTTATAAGCTTCTTCTAGAGGAATGTAAACAATATCTCTCAGGAAAAAATTACTCTTTGTTTCTTCTTCCATAATCATAATAGAAATATACTTTGACCTTTCATAGACAGATCCCGGACACTCCTTATGAATATTCTTGGTGTGCATATCCATATAGATCTGAGAAGTTGCAGTTTTACGTTCGTTCATATTCGACATTTTTTTCTTTCTAATAATAAATTTAAGGCCAAAATCATTTTTAAAATGACCATAAAAACTTTACCAGAACTCATTACTATGTTAGAACTTTATAAAAACCCTTATATTATCACAAAATATAGAGGAATAGATTGGATGAATCATATAAATTATCACCCTCGTAATATACATAGATTTGATCTTAACCAAAACCTATCACTTGTATCCTTTCAAGATACAAACAACTTTCCTTACAAGATATACAAAAATGACTTTATACATATGCTTGAAGGACAACTATTAGTAGATGGATATAAAAGAGTAAATGTAAACTTTCTAAAAGAAAATAGCAATCTTTCTCTATGCAAAGGAACACATTTCTACAATTCCTTCCTTCACTACAAATCTAATTAAATATATAGTCTCTTATATAACACTCATATGAGTGTTATATGATCCCTTACGTTAGCATAAATAATGCTCACGGGCAGAATCGAACTGCCGACCTTTGGCTCATAAGACCAACGCTCTACCAATTGAGCTACGCGAGCTTTTCCAGAAGACTTTGAGATCTTCTATATATCTATATATTATTCTTTAAATCTCTATTTTATTTTTAGAATCCTGTTTATTCCATCAATAAAACATAGTCATACATTACAATTTCCTACATCTCGCTAGATTACATTCTTTATGAACAAGGCGAAGAGTAGCATTCTCTTTGTGAAATTTATTCGTAACATAGAAAACTATTTGACGATACCAAAGGCATATTTATTATATTTTAAAAAATAGCACAAAAAGATTCAAAATATGGATCTTTATTTTGTTTAAGTTTATTCTCAATTTTATCTAGAAATATTTCCCAAAAATATCCAATATTACCAGATAAATCATCAAAAAATTCTCTTAAATCAGACTTACAATCCTTTTCATCTGTAGCCCATCCATAGTCAATAAAATACATACGATTTTTTTCATCACTATATGTTATATTTCTCAGAGCAAGATCATTATGACATATTCCTTCATTATGCATTTTTCTATATAATTCATAAAAATCTTCAGTTAATTCAGTTGTTTTTTTATCAACTATATTTTTAATATTAATATCACCACTCTCAATATCAATATTCCTTAAAAAATTTTTAATATAAGGATATAAAGGAATTCCAGCATTTTCCATAATAATAATTCCCCATTCTTCTCCTATATAAACTTGTAAAATTTTAGGAGAAATATCAACTTTAGAAGCTTTTTTCAAAAATTCTACTTCATTGTTAAAATCTTGTAATGAACTAGAAAAAAAAGAAGATTTCAAAGGAATAATTTTCATAACATATCTTTTATCTTTACATTTTATATAAAATACTTCTCCTTGTGCTGGTCGTATTTCTGTATCTTTTTCTCTTTCCCATTTACAATCTTTTGTTTCTTGATCATATATAAAAAGAGATTTAGCAATCCATATTGGCTTATTTGAAAAAATATTTTCTAAAGAACATTTTTCCTTATTATCTTCACAAAAAAAATTATAATAATTTTCTTCTTCATAATTCTTATCCCTTTTTCCATCTAAATTAACATATTTAGAATCAATAGTTATATAAGACATTTTATGATAAAATAATAAATTTAAATTTATGATTTTATTTTTTAGGAAAAATTTAAAATTTCTAAAAATTCAACACACAAATATTTGTGTGTGTAGTTTTTTCTAAAAAAATTAAAAATTTTAAATAAAAAAAATTTGTACTTTTTTAAAAATAAATTTACAATTTAAATTATGCTTTAATTATTTTTTCTGTAATTTTCTAGATTTTCATTAAAATTTTTATTCTTATTTTTTCTTAAATTTTCTTAAATTTTCTGAAAAAAATAAGAAATTAATTTTAAAGATGTAAATAAAGTGTAAAATGAATGTATGTGAGTTTTGTAAAAGAGAGTTTGCTACAAAAGGTAATTTATTATCACATCAACGAACCGCTAAATTCTGTTTAGAAATACAAGGAAAAAATATAGAGGATTTTAAATGTAAATACTGTGAAAAAAAATTTACTTCTTTTTATAACTTGAATGAACATTATAGCTCCTGTAAAGTAAAGAAGGAAGAAGATAAAAAAAATAGCGAAGAAAAAACACACCTAGAGTATATGAATAAAATAAAGATTATAGAAGAAAATTATATAAATACTATTAATGAAAAAGATAAAACTATAGATAAGTTGGAGAAGAAATTAGAGAGCTATGAAAAGAGGCTCTTTGAGATGGCATCTAGGCCTACTAATAACACCAATAACAATAATAAGACTGTTGTTATCAGTACAAACACCCCCTTAACAAACGAAGTGTTAAGACAATGTGCTAACACTTTCACTTTAGATAACGCAAGAAATATAAACGGAATAACAAGACACTTTACTGAAGCACTAGAAGATCACATAACTTGTACAGACTCTTCTAGAAACGTCTTTAAATATACAAACGAAAAAGATGAAGAAATTACTGATCCTGATCTAGAAAATTTACTTCCTCAATATCTTACAGCTCTAAAAGATAAGAACAACTTCTTATATAAAGAAGTCTTTGACTATTTCAAGAAAAATAATGTATCTCTAAATGAACAAACAGACTATAAAATATTTTATAACGCGTTAAATGCGATTATAGAAAGAAACGGAGACCAAAATAAATACAGTGAGAAAATGAAGAAATATATTGTTAAACAATGTAAGAAACAATTCTTAGAGAAGAACAAGAACAAAGAAAGAGAAATAACAAAAGAATTAACTGATGAAGAAATAATGACAATTGTAATAGAAAATGGAGGAACTGTATATGATTTTATTGATAGAATATTTGATCTAGAAGATATAGATAACGAAACTGACGAACAATTCGAATATCGTAGAAAAATGGAAGATCTATTCAAACAAAAAAAGAGAGAATGGAGGAAATTGAAAGAAAATATTTTATGATCTCATATACATAATTCCTAATACAATAGAAGCCAATAAACAAACTCCTCCTACACCCAATAAAATAACTGGAATTATTTTTCCTTTTGAAACACACGTTCTATCACTCTGAAATTCTCCTTTTCTACACTGGTGACCATCCCATACATGACACTGATCACCCTCCTTGTAACTCTGAAGATCTTTTGCCAAAGCATCATTACAAGACTGTTGTGTATTTGTATCAGTAAAGTCGTTTGATTTTGTATACATAACTGATCCTGCTATTAATCCAATAGCTAATAGTAAAAGAACTATTGATACTACCCCGTAACTCATTTATATTATAAAAAAATTATAATATAATTTTATTTCAATTCTTTCATCAACTCTGGAAACTGTTTGTTAAAGCTATGAATCACTCCGCCTGCCTTTTCATATACCTTCTTTCTTTCCGTAAAGTGTCGTTTTAGAGCTTTATCATCATCCACCAAGTCAAATATAATAGGAGATACATCTTCTCTTCTAATACATCTACACATATATTGTTCAAAATATGACTGTATATCAGATGCAAGTATAAGAGAATCAATACTATCCACAGAAAACCCTACTCCTGCTTTTCCAGTTGTAGCAACTATAATACGAGAGTCCTTATCAAATTTGTTATTATCCTCTGCAATCAATGATACATTTTCTTTTTCTTCCTGTAAATAATTAAAAATAGTTTTTGATTGTTCTATACGTTTGCATAAAACCAAAAAATGTCTATCTTTAAAATGAAGAATAATATCAACTATAAATTTATTACGTTTTTCGTGTGAAGATTGTTCTGTTATTAAAGCATTCCAATCTTTAGAATCTTCTTCAAATTTTATACGTGTATCAATCTTATATACAATATGAGGATGATATAACTCTCTTATTATTTTATTTTCCTCGCCAAAGTAAAAATCAAGCAATTTATCCAATCCGTCTGCTCGATAAGGTGTTGCTGAGAGACCTATTAGATATCTTGGACAAAGATATCCTAAGCATTCTGAAAGACTTTCGCATAAAATTAAATGTATTTCGTCTACTATTACTAAGCCTACGCCAATATTTTTAAAAAAATCCTCTCCTAATGTCTTTACATTTTGAGCATTAACAAGAAGAAACTGGCTCTCTTCTGCTTCTTTTATTTTTTTATTAGACATACCAGGCTTTACAAGACATACCTTAGCATCATCTATAAATCTTTTAATAGCTTCTTCCCACTGATTCAATAAAATAATTCTGTGACAAATAATAAGAGTCTTCAAACCTATTTTTGAAGATAAAAATATACTTAAAGAAGTTTTTCCAAAGCCCGGATATAAAGCTAGCATAATTGATCCTCTTTTATTTAAAGCTGATATAGCCTCTTCTTTTACTTGCTTTTGACCTTCTCTAAGTGTTGTGTTAAATTTAACATTAATAGATGAAAATTCACTTCGATTAGGCCTCTTGGCATTATTTATATTTTTTAGAGACCAATCAAAAGGTATATAACCTTTTGTTTTATCTTCTGAAACACGTAATGGTTGAATAATCTTCTCCTTAGGTTTTTGTTTAGAAAATTTATTAAAAGAGAAACTATTCCCACCTTCAATTTTCTTGACAAAGACCTCTTTAAGAATCTTATCTTCAAGTTCAGGAGAAATATCTTTGGATTCTATAACAATTGACATATCTTTCTTATTTTTATTTTAATTGTTAAACCATTAAAATAATTCATTTTTATTATTATTTAATATAAAATGTCAGAAGAAGATATAGAAGATGATGATCATAAATTTGAACTTATGGAAGCAATTGAATACGCTATTCCCGATGAAGTTAGAAGAATATATAGAGAAGATCCCTATCAATTCTTAGAAAATCCAGATATTTTAATAAAAGCTGTAAACGTTTCTGATATGCACAGAATGAATATGAACAGAGATTCATTTTTCAGAGATTCATTCCAAAGATGTCTTGAAAACATAAGATTTTTAGTAAATTTAAAAGAAATTGAACTAGACTATCAAGATTCTCTAGGAAATACAGCTTTAATATATGCCTCAATTTACAATTTAGAAGATGTTGTTAGAATACTTTTACAAGCAGGGGCAAATCCTGAAATCATAAATAATAGAGGCAATGCCTACAGAGAAGCTTCAGAAGAAGATCTATATCCTCCTAGTTTTAATAATGATGATAATAAATATGATGATGAGGACGATAATTACTTTTTTAGAAAATCTCGTAAGGTAAGAAAATCTTCTAGTAAGACAAGAAAATCTTCTAGTAATACAAGAAAATCTCGTAAGACAAGAAAATCCCCTAGTAAGACAAGAAAATCACCTAGTAAGGTAAGAAAATCTCCTAAGACAAGAAAATCTCCTAAGACAAGAAAATCTTCTAGTAAGACAAGAAAATCTCGTAAGGTAAGAAAATCTTCTAGTAAGACAAGAAAATCTTCTAGTAAGGTAAGAAAATCTTCTAGTAAGACAAGAAAATCTAGTAAGGTAAGAAAATCCCGTAAGGTAAGAAAATCTAAGAGTTAAGGACAGCTAATTCAGATCTAAATTTTGAGTCATCCATAGAAATAGTTTCTATCTCTAATACATAAGGGTGAAAATGATCTCTAACTTCTGTATTTACATTTTCTATATCTTCATCGTTGTAGTCTTCTTCGTCTTCTTGGTCTTTTTTCCATATCTGTTTTCCAATAGTCTTTGCTTTATCTTTGACACCACCTTCTATGAGAGCCTTCTTTAGTTTATTTGCTTTTACGTCTCTTTCTACTTCTCCTTTTTCGTCGATATACTCAAAATTTTGTCTCGAAGCGTCAGTGCATTTATATAGTTTTACTCCGTCTTTTGTGAGATATTTTTCTGACAAGAGTTTTGCTAAGGCTTTCTGACCACCTTTGACTACGTCTTTGTTTAGGTTATGTTCTAGAAAGTTGGATATGTCTTCGATATTATTTAGATTTAAGTGAGGAGAATTGTTACTATTTGTGTTATTACTGTTTATGATATTAGTGGTATTTCCTTTGCTATTAACAGCGATTTGAGAAATAGTGTGTTGTAATTTATTTATTTCTGTCTTGTATTCTTCTTTCTCTTTTTGCAATTGTTCTATTTGTTTGCGTAAATCACTTATAATTTGTTCATTAATTCTATCTTTATTTTCTTTGAGCTTATCATTTTCTTTTTGTAAAGATAAAATAAGGTGTGTTTCTTTTTTTGACTCTATTTCTTTGATACATTTTGTTTTCATATGCTGTTTTAAATTAGCATTGGTAGTAAAAATTTGTTCACATATATCACATTTAAAATTATCATTAATTTTACCTTGAAGTTTTAGACAAGATTTGGTAGTTTCTTTATGAATATTCAAGTTTGATTTTTTACTAAATGTTTTATTGCAAAATTCACATACAAAAGAGTTTATATTAGACATTTAGATCTTTATTATTTATAAGAATCTTATAAATAATAATTGTAAAAAAAATAAGCATTCATAAGTTTTAATAAGTAGGCATAATATAGAAGAAAAATTAAGAAGCTTATTTTTATTTAATAAGCAGAAATCAGTTTTCATTACTTTTTCAAAGCATAATTTTGCTTTAAATAACAATGATAAAAATTATCCCTTCCCACGATTTTTTTTTGAAAAAGTAAATTGGATTTTAGTTTATTTTTTATTTTTTCAAAAAAATTTTAAAAGTTAAAAATTTTTTTGGCTACACACAAAAAAAAATGTGTGTAGACGATTTTATTTTTTCTAAACTTATAAATAAAAAAATTTTGAACTAAAATGTGAATAAAAATATTTATTTTCTATTTTTTCGAATCAAGGACAGGTTACAGAAGGAATATACATCATATCATATAGGGTGATAGTAGATAGGATAACAAAGAGGTTTACACTAAATTCTTTGTCATCGTTTTTATACTTGTCATTAAGTTTAACTTTATTTATAAAATTGACAACAAAATCTTTGTATAGAGAAGCGTCATTTCCTGATAATCCTTGTTTATTAATTACATCCTGCATTTGTTTATCTGTAATTCTTAGTTTAGGAAGTTTTTCGTTGTATAGGCCAATAATGTCTTTAACATTTTGTTGTTGTCCTGCAAGGTACATATTAATAGATTCAACTCCATATACACCGTTTGTTAGAGCTCGTTTAAATAAAGGAAAGTTTGTAAATTTAAATGGATGTGGAATACTGGTAATCATATCATTTATCTTTAGGTTAACCAAGGCAAGACGATATATATCATTTGTTTTTATGCACTTTATAATACATTGTCCAGCAATGGTTTTAAGAAGACCAAATAGTTGTTCTTCATTTTGTGGTTGATAGTTATCACATACATAATTGTTGCATATTTGTTGTAAGAAGATGGTTCTTAAATTCTCAGTACTATTGAGGATATTAGAGTAATCTCTAAGAGATAGAACACAGTCTTTTGATAATATTTTTAATAAGGTTGCCTTATCAAGTCTATTATAGTAATAGTTTTCTTGTGTTTTGTTTTCGTGTTTTTTACTTAATATTATAGCTACTATAATAACTACTATAACAATTAATATGAGATATATAACTTTTTTATTCTCATATAAAAAGTTTTTTAGAGACTCAAATGATGATGACATTTTATTATTATATAAAATAATAAAATTAAGATAAACTATGAATAGAATAAATATAGCAAAGAAGAAGGGTGGTAAGAGTAATACACATCTTTCTAAAATGTTTACTGCTCCACAGATACCTCAGGAATATGTAATGATTAATACGAACAGTGATAACAAAGAAGATATTTCTGAAGTATGCGTTCCTGATGTATACGTTCCTAAGATATGTGTAGTGATAAGAGAGAGACTTGGAAATCAGTTGTTTGAGATTATATCGTGTTGGGGGTATGCTAAGAAGCATAATATGAAGTTAGTATTAATAGAGTCTTATTCAAAGAGTTATGAAAAGTATTATAATAAGTTCTTTAATAAGATAGAATTAGTGGATAAATTAATAAACTTTAGTATAAAGCAGTATCCAATGTATGAAAGTATACTAAATAATAATGAGATAATTAATAGTGGGAATGTGCTTGTTTATAGTTATTTACAGAATGCAAATAACTTTAATGAGTATAGGAGCGAGATATTGGACTTTTTTTTCAATATTAAAGAGATTAGAGAGAGGAATAATAAGTTTTTTATACATATACGTTTAACAGATTTTCTAGTGTCTCCTCAACATAATATAGATTTGGATAGTTATTATACAAAGGCGATTCAATATATATCAAGTTTAGAAAATTTTGACTTTGCTAATACAATGTTTTATATAGGAAGCGATGATATAAATTTGGCTAAGAAAAAGAGTTATCTATCCCTTTTACCTAAAGAGAATATAATTTATATAGATAATAAAGAGTATGATGAGATAAAAACACTAGAGTTATTTCAGGATTGTTGTAAAGGTGCAATTATAGGACATTCAACATTTGGCTGGTGGGGAGCTTATATTATAAATTGCCCAGAGAAGGTGGTAGTATGTCCAAATAGATTTTTGAAGAGAGATTATGATTTTTCAGGATTTTATTTAGACTATAAAGTTATAGAGGTGTAAAGAATTAAGTACATTTATATGGAGGAACATATGCAGTGTGTGTTAATTTTCTCTTTTGTGAGTTGATGATTTGATCAAGTTTTGGAACAGAAGTAACAGTAGATTTTAGCTTGTTTGGAGTGGAGTATGTATTAAATACAGGATATAGGGATCCTAGTCCAACGACTTTTGTAGAGAAATGCCCAGTAGTATTTTTCATAGAATTATTTGGAGGAAAGTTGTAGCTCATATTTATTATAAGTTATAATAAATATTTGAGTTTAATAATTTTATTGTTAACTTCTTCGCATTCAACCTGAAATGATAACCATTCAGTAACTATATCTTTACCAATACTATTACACCAGTACTTAAGGAGATTATTTAATCCGTAATCATCAGAGCCAGTTGAGTTTACATCTCTAAGAAAGAAGCATCTATCTGTGCAAATTTTGTTAGAGTTCTTTAAAACACATTTTAGAGAGCAATAAGTATGATCACATAGAAGTTTTATAGAACAGATATTACAGCAGAATTCTTCACAAGAGGCACATTTAATATAGTTATTGTTGCATATATTACATTGAAGTGTTCCACATTTGCAACAAAAGATAGAGGGAAGTTCTTTGATAAAGTGAGAAGAATTGCATAATGAAGACATTTTTTATTATTTTTTAAAAATTTTAAAAATGTTTTCAATTTTATTCTTCTATATTTCCGATTGTTTTTAAGGTTTCTAGAGCACGATTTAGATATTCTTCTGAAACTAGTATGAGATTGTGTCCATAAGTATTTATGTAAAGAATAGGTATATTTTCTTTGAGAAATAAACGAGAAATATTATAAATTATTCCAACGTGGTCTATTCCAGGAAGATCTTCAAATATATTTATAACAGTATATTGTCTTGTATCAGATACACATATTTTTGATAGGACATAGTGCACGTAGCTGTTGTCTTTATGATCTTTTAAATTGTAATAGAATGTGACTTCATCTTCTAGCATTGTTTTACATAAAATATCTTCTTCATTATATAGGCTATATTTAGATATAATATTTTTATATTCATCTTTAGTGCATTTATAAAGTTTAATTTTTGAAGGAAGGATTAGAACCGAGAATTTATTCATTTGTTGTATAAATATATTTTTAAAAGTATATAAATAAATAAATATGTCTTATTCAGATCAACCTACAAATTCCGTAATAGGATCATATATAAAATGGAAACTAAATTATGACAAAATAATAGGACCACAAGGAGATACAGGATATACAGGAGCAACCGGTGCAACAGGAGCAACAGGATACGGAGCAACAGGACCTATCGGCCCCACTGGCCCTCACGGAGGTCCAGTCGGCCCAACCGGTTCTACAGGAAGCACAGGTTCAACAGGAGCAATGGGACCGCAAGGAGATACAGGATATACAGGAGCAACTGGAACAGTTGGAGCGACAGGCCCAACTGGATATACAGGACCTACCGGATACGGAGCAACTGGACCAGTTGGAGCGACAGGCTCAACAGGATATACAGGACCTACTGGATACGGTGCAACA
>Ga0129333_10006878_pt1 | contig 10762 bp, 17 predicted proteins | sample CPB6_08_DNA_FD_94474 | JGI IMG/M metagenome (GOLD analysis project Ga0129333, IMG submission 94474) | Freshwater to marine salinity gradient microbial communities from Chesapeake Bay, USA - CPBay_Sum_0.6_0.8_DNA | ecosystem: Environmental > Aquatic > Marine > Coastal | place: USA: Chesapeake...
AATTAAGAAGTATCAGAAGTCAAATTTATATGCTATTCGCACAATGGATGGCACCGAAAAAATTGTAAGCAAATTAATCGAAGAAGGAACTAACTGATGGGAAAGCATTATCTATTAAATCTTTATGGATGTTCATTTGATTCATTGAATAATGAAAAACTTTTGATAGATTTAATAGAAAATGCTGCAACAAAAAGTGGAGCAACGATTATTCAAACGGTTTTTAAAAAATTCACTCCACAAGGAGTGACTTTAGTTTGTTTATTATCTGAATCTCATTTTAGTCTGCATACTTGGCCTGAAGAAGGAAAAGCCGCCGCAGATTTTTTTACGTGTGGTAATACGAATCCAAAAATTGGTTGTGATATGGTAATCTCAGAACTTCATCCAACAGAATATAAATTGAACTTTATTCAACGATAAATTGTATTCAATTATACCATTATTATATCATAACTAACATTAGAAGTAATAAAATACTTCAATCGTTGACTGGGAACTCCAGCGGAAGTATCCATTTTTGGAGAAGCAACGCGAATTTACTCATCTAGTAAAGGAGCAAGTCTAATGACTAAAGCTGTGTATCGTGGGTGTTCTTACGAAACAGAGAATATGAAAAAAGAATATGTTTCTTGGTATCAACAAACACATTCTGAATCTCATTCTCAAAACATCTATCGTGGAATCACCTATCGTCCTTGTGATAATGTGGAGGTCAAAAAATGAAGATTATTTTTATTCACTATCTAAAAAATAAAAATAAAAAGCAAATTAAACTTCAAAATGCACAATTAAATATGGCAAAGAAGCCACAAATTGCTTGATCATCTGGGGGGACTTGACAGTTCCCCTTTTTTCTTCTAGACTTACTCAAGTTGCCTTTGATCCTGATGAATCAAGAAAAAGTTAGAATGATTGTTCATAATATGGAGCTTCTTATTAGTGCATTAAAAGAGGAACTTAAAGAACCAGTGATTCCAAAGTACGAAGAAGTAATTTCTTATTATGATAAAAATGATGTAGATGAATTTTACGACGAGAACGAAGATGTATAATGAATTAACTAATTTTGAAAAGCACCTGGCTAAATTTGCAGATCGTGTGGATATTATTGTTGGTCTAGAAATTGGAGATAAGATCACATCAGAAGATGCTTATCAACAAATTAAAGGTCTGATGAAAGATTTAAAAAAATATCGTAAAGAAGAAAAAAGTACTTGGAGGACTGAAGAATGAGCGAACAAATTAAACTTGTTGCGATTACTCGAGGTGCGGGAGAATTGATTAATAAGAACGCACAAGAAGTAATTTCTTATATTGCAAGAGTTAGTAATCCAAACAATCAACTCAACTTTGATACTGCCGCTGGTCTTATCAAATATTGCATTAAACATCATCATTGGAGTATCTTTGAGCAGTCATATATGACTCTTGAAATTAATACCACGAGAGGAATTGCCGCTCAGATTCTTCGGCACAGAAGCTTTGTTTTTCAAGAATTTTCTCAAAGATATGCGGATACCAATTTACTTTCAGATAATCCTATAATTCCAGATTTACGAAGGCAAGACGTTAAAAATCGTCAAAATTCAATTGATGATTTTGGTGATTATGTAAAACTTGGAATGCAGGGGGAAATTCAAGAATACTTTGAAAAAGGTCAAAAGCTTTATAATAGTTTACTTTCTAGGGGTGTGGCTAGGGAATGCGCTCGCTTCGTGCTTCCACTTGCAACACCAACAAGAATTTATATGACCGGATCTTGTCGTTCTTGGATGCATTATATTGCTCTTAGAGAAAAGACAGGAACTCAAGAAGAGCATATGGACATTGCAAAAAAATGCAAAGTAATTTTTGGACAAGAGTTTCCAGCATGTTATGAAGCTCTTGGCGGTGACGTTGATTGGATTGTATAATTACTACTAGAGTTCTTAATTTCCAATGAAATCCTGGTGCATCAAAGATCATTCAACTGGTCACGTTTTTAAAATTCTTCTTACTGAAGAAGAGTTTCAAGAATTTCTGAAATCTCATCCAGATGTGGATGAGTGTATTGATTGTATAGAATGTGATGATGCTCCGTCAATTTGCCTTGAATAAAAACCCTTATATCTTATGGAGGAATAAATTTTGGCTACATATCCAGTGATTCACATAGAAACCGGTGAGCAAAAAGAAGTTACAATGAGTGTTCACGAATGGGATAAGTGGAAGTCGGAAAATCCCCTGTGGACACGCGATTGGAGTGATCCATCCACTTGCCCTGCATCAGGAGAGGTAGGTGAGATTTATGATAGACTTAAAAAGTCTCATCCGGGATGGAACGATGTACTTTTAAAGGCTTCGAAGGCTCCAAAATCACAAGTAAAACCAGTTTAAGTTTTTATGGCAAGAAGAAACAGAAAAGACGAACAACCAATTGGTGCAGGTATGACTGCCCGTCAGTTTAAACATAAGAAACCAATTAATTTAGATTATCTAAGAAAAATTGAGCCTTTAACTGAGAATCAAAAGAAGCTATTTGAATATTATGAGGAAGGAAAAAATATCTTCGCTCATGGTGTACCTGGTAGTGGAAAGACCTTTATTCTATTGTATAATGCACTCAAAGAAGTTCTAAATGAAAAGTCTCCTTATGAGAAGATTTATATTGTCCGCTCGCTCGTACAAACACGCGAAATCGGATTCTTACCCGGACCACAACCACTAGACGCAAAAATTTTAACTCCAACCGGATGGACTACTATGGGACAACTAAAGGTTGGTGACTATGTTATTGGTAGAAATGGAAATCCTACAAAAGTTCTTGGGGTATATCCAAAGGGAAAAAAATTAGTATATAAAATAACAACAAATGAAAATACATCTACAGAATGTTGTGAGGATCATTTGTGGTTGACTAAAACTTTTGAGGATAAAAAAAGAAAAAGAAATGGATCCGTGAAAACTACTAAGGAAATTATCGACACTCTTTATAATAAAAAGGGGAAAATAAACCATTATTTACCTAGAAATGAACCTGTGCAGTTTTCCAAAAAGAATCTTCCGGTATCTCCTTATATTATTGGAGCCATTCTTGGAGATGGTTCGTTATCTCACCATATTTCATTGTGCAATAACGATAATGAAATAATTGAAAAATTTAATGCCGAATTATCATCAATTGATTGTTGTTTGACTAAGACATCAAATCCAAATTTTATTAACTACCATATTAAAGCTAAAAATATAAAAAATAATAAACCCGCCCGGCGCATTCTTCTAAAAAATGTAAGTAATGATGAAAAAATCGAATATGAGTCAATAGGTGAGGCCGTTAAGACCCTAAATCTTACAAAAAATGAAATAACGCAGAGATGTAATAAAGCAAAAGTTGTAGATGGGTATGAATACCAATTTTTACCTTCTTTAAAAAGATGGCAAAATCCTGTAAAGGATATCATCCATAAACTTGGATTAGAAGGAAAAAAATCTTATGATAAGTTTATTCCAGATTTGTATTTGTATTCCTCTATTGAGGATAGAATTGAGCTTCTTAGGGGGTTAATGGATACTGATGGGACTATTAAAGACAGTTATGGTGGAAATTGTTCGTATACAACAGTTTCTGAGAGATTGGCAAATGATGTGGTCGAATTAGTTCGTTCTTTGGGTGGAAGAGCCACTATTAGTACTAGAAATAGAATTGGTATTGATCGTAAAGTTACGAACTACAAAGGGCAAGAGCGAAAAATTACCCCTAGATATATTTCATATGAATTAAATATTAGTATGCCAAAAGAAATAAACCCATTTTATCTTAGTAGAAAGGCCGAAAGATTTAATCCCAATTATATGCACAATATTGGTATAAAATCAATAGAGCCGGTCGGTGAAAAAGAAGTGCAATGTATTTTAGTTGATTGCCCTGAACATCTCTATATTACGGATCAATACATTGTTACTCACAATACGGAGGAAGATAAAAAATCACTCTTTGAAATACCATATAAAAATATGGTAAGATATATGTTTGAGATGCCTTCTGATGCTGATTTTGAAATGCTTTATGGAAATCTTAAGGCACAAGGAACCATTAGTTTTTGGTGTACCTCATTTATTCGTGGAGTAACTCTTGATAATTCAATCATTATTGTAGATGAAAGCCAAAACTGCTCAGCTCACGAAAGTTTTTCTGTCATCTCAAGATGTGGTTTAAACACTAAGATTATGTTTGCTGGTGATATTGAACAAAGTGATTTAACTAGAATGAGTGAAAAGAATGGAATTATTGATTTTCTAAAAATTATTGACATTATGCCTTCCTTTGAAAAAATTGAGTTTGATGTTGATGACATCGTAAGATCACCGCTCGTTCGTGAGTTTGTAATCGCTAAAAAATCTTTGAATCTATAATTTATGTCCAATCCTCTTATTGAAAAATATAATGAAATTCATCAAAACAAATTTAATCATATTGAATTAGATTTGCCCACAATTGAAAGAGTTGTAATTGATGGAGTGAGATATTATGACTTAAAAGATAAAAATAAGAAATTAGTTTCCATCACTTCGGTAATTAGTCATTATAAAAAAGACTTCTTTGCTCAGTGGAGAAAGAGAGTCGGTGAAGAAAAGGCAAATCAAATTACAAGGCAGGCAACCAGTCGTGGAACTGATACTCATACTTTGATTGAACACTATCTTCTAAATGAAGATTTACCATCTGTTCAACCACTTTCAGAGCATCTCTTTCAGATTGCAAAACCAACTCTTTCTAGAATCAATAACATTCATTGTCTTGAGAGTTCTTTGTATAGTGAAGTTCTTGGAATTGCTGGGACCGTCGACACGATTGCAGAATTTGATGGGGAACTTGCAATCATTGATTATAAGACCTCAAAAGAACCAAAACCCGTCGAATGGATAGAGGGATACTTCGTTCAGTGCGCTGCGTATGCGGCAATGCTTTATGAAATGACTGGTCTTAAGGTCAAGAAGTTTGTAATCATTATGACTTGTGAAAATGGAGAATGTGTTGTCTATGAAGAGCGAGATAAGAAAAAGTATCTTCAACTTCTTCAAAAATACATTGAAAAATTTCTAAACGACAAGCTAGAGTTGACAGAATAAATACTTACTGCTATAATACTTTTTGATGAGAAATTGAAATATGCTAAAGTTTTTTGCCGAATCAGAATTAATGGAAGAGGAAGAAATCGGAAAATTATTTGAAGAAAAATTTATCAGCCAAGAAAAGTTTGCTGAAGAGATTGAAAAGATCGTTCGTAAACAAAAATGCAACTATATTGATGGAATCGTAACCTACTGTGAGATCAATTCAATTGATCTTGAATCAGTTCCCAAATTGATTTCAAAGCCCCTTAAAGAAAAATTGAAATGTGAAGCAATGGATTTAAACTTTCTAAAGAAAACTTCACGAGCAAAATTATTTTTTTGAATGACACCATTTGATACTTTTTGTAATTATCTGGCAATTCGCAATCATTTTCTAAAAAAATCCTACGACTATTTTAAATACAACAGAAAAACAAGAACAACTCTTCAATCTTTTTATAAACGGCGAGATAGATTTTGGTTTGAAAAACTCTCTCGCAAATATTCAGAAAAAGAGATTGAAGAGTTTTTTCTTGCAAACTTCGTTTCTTGTAATGATCCAGAAACTCTTTGGATTGGTGAAATTGTAAAAGAAGGAGAAATCTCCTATCAGAACTGGAAAAAAAGAATTCAATCACTTTCTTATCTTTTTAAACAAGACACAAAGTTTCTTCTTGAAGACTATGAAGTTAAATCTCTTTTTGACTGTTCCAAAGGACATCCAATTCTTCTAAAGAGATTTCTTGCCGGTAAAGTTTCACTTGAGACTTTAGTCATTTACGATAAGATTTTCTCTTATTCAAATCAATTCAATTCAAAACTTTCAGATCCAGTTTGGGAATCAGTGGGTCTGAGAATTCAAAAATATTCTCCTTTTCTCAAAATTGAATTGTCTAAATACTGTGAGATTCTTAAGAGCACTCTTGACGAATCTTCCATTCAATGCTAAACTAAAAATGGGCTAGACAATCCCTTAAGCTAAGTCCACAAGCCAAAAACATACAAACAAAGGAAAAACAAAATGTCATTCGAAACACTCAAAAAACAATCAAAACTAGGTTCACTTACCGACAAACTCATTCAACAAGTAGAGAAGATGTCTTCCTCATCTTCTTCAAATGATGAAAGGTTCTGGAAACCTGTAATGGGCAAAGAAGGTGTAGGATCCGCAATCATTCGCTTTCTTCCCGCCCCAGAAGGTGAAGATCTTCCTTGGGCGAAACTCTATTCTCACGGTTTTCAAGGAATCAGTGGGGGTTGGTATTTGGAAAATAGTCTTACTACGCTAAATCAAAAAGATCCCGTCACGGAATATAATCGTTCTCTCGTAATGAAAAATTCCCCAGATGGAAAGTTTGAGAGCTGCCCTAAGAACATTCAAGAACTCGTACGTAAACAAAAACGTAAGCTTTCATATTACGCAAACATCTACGTTATTAAGGATCCAGCGAATCCTGAGAACGAGGGAACCGTCAGGATTTTCAAATTTGGAAAGAAGATCTTTGATAAGATTCTAGGTGTAATGAAACCAGAATTTGAAGATGAGACTCCAATCAATCCTTTTGACTTCTGGCAAGGTGCAAACTTCAAGCTGAAGATTGTAAAAAAGGATGGTTATTGGAATTATGATAAATCTGAATTTGATCGTCCTGGCCCTCTTCTAGATGATGACGATGCTCTAGAAGCAATCTGGAAAAAAGAGTATTCTCTCACTGCTCTGACTGCTCTGGATCAATTCAAGTCATATGAAGAACTTGAGGCACGTATGAATCAAGTTCTAGGTCTAAAGGGTTCTGCTTCCGTTCCGACTCAATCTCGTTCTGTAATGGAACAAGAAGACAATCTACCTCAGTTTGAATCTGATTCCACAGAAAAAATTATGGAAGAACTAGAACAATCTTATTCTCGTTCTAAAGTAGTTTCTGACTCCGATGAAGAAGAACTTGGAAATGACGAAACACTTCAATATTTCCGAAGTCTAATTGATGAGTGATTAATTAATTTTAAAGGAGGGAAGAAATTCCCTCCTTTTTTTATGAATATAGACGAATATTTTCTCCTCTCTTCAGATCTCTTGAAACGTATTGTGCCCCACCGCTCTTATAAGGCATAATGGAATCCATATCATTAAAAATAATATTCAGATATTGTGGTTTTAAAATATAGATATTTCTTTTATCATCTTCAATTTTAGACTCATATTCATAGTTTGTTACGGCTCTTATAACTTGAGAAGATGGAATTGTCACATAATAACCTAAACCATCATCATAATATTCATAGTAATACGCATTTCCTACACCTATATTACCCTCTACAGTAAAAATGGCTTCCTCAATTCCAGAAGAACTGAGAATTGGATCTGCAACGAAAGGAACCTCATTTAATTCATAGGTAAAGGAAACTGCAATGTCATTAAATGGTGCAAGAACGGAGGTTACAATGAATTTTCCATTAAAGACTCTTTCCGAGACATTATTGATAAAAATTTGAGAACCCACTTTAAGATTTGGAATTCCATTGTTCATCGTGACTGTTACAGTCTTTGATGGAACTCCCGCACTTCCGGCAAAGATTTGATTGATAGTGGTTCTTGAGACTTGAATAAAGTTTCCATTGGTTCTCCAAGTACTGGGTGTTTCTAGACCTGCTGGAAGAACAGTAACTCCATTTGAGTTTTTGATTTCTAGAGTTTCATAATGATGAATACCAGAATAAAGATTTTCATAAGAACCATATTTTTCTAGAAGAATGGAATCAAAAGATGTCTGAGGAATTGGCCACTCGGTTTGAATATTCAGAATATTATTTGAAAGAAGAACTACCCAATCAAGTGTTTCATCTCCATAAATTTTATATGCAACATTATCAGGTCTTTCATTTCCGATAATTTTGTATTTGGTGAAAAAGTTTAGATTTCCAAAAATATCTAGACGAAGTTTTCCGCGTTTGAATAAATTCTTAACTGGAATGTAGTTTGAGATATCTTGACTATCCGCATTCCGATTGACATATTCAAAATTCGGAACTTGTCTGAAATAAGGTTTTGCCATCTTAGTAACCTATGAGAGAATCCTTAGTATAGTCGGAATCATAGATTGGAGTAAGTTCTTGAAATTGCATATTTAATGTGTATGCAACCATAGTCCCATCGCGATAAGTTGCGTAACTTCCAAGAGGAGTATAATCAACTGAAAAGTTGGTAAGAGCACAATTTTTAATTAAATTTAATCCCGGATGAGAAGTTAATTGGTTTGTTTTTTCATCATAATATTCATACTTAATTTGGAATACGTGAGGTGCTTTTAAAAATAAATTTTTTTCTTCTCTTCTCACTGCCATATGATATTTAAAATATTTTATAATTTTCTTAATTTGAGTTGCTTCTAGTTCTTCTCTTGCCGACAACTTGAAAGTAAAGGTAAATGGCCTTAATTGTGGAGAGTTAAAAAGAAGCTCTAAATTTGGATTCAAAACAACATTATCAGTTCTTGCTAGAATATTGTTTATACCTGCAGCTTCTGCTGCAGCTAACTTTTGTATTCTATCTTTAAATTCCCTAGCAGTACCATATAATTCAGTAAAAATACTTTTTATTTCATTGCCTACTTGTTGTGGCGTATCTGCAGTTGCTATATTATATGATTTCGCAAATGCCGCAGATTGTATTGCACCGATACTATCACCTCCCCATTCGACACTATTTTGATCACTAATAGGCGATTGAACCGATAATACTACTGGACCCTCTTTTACTCCATCTGGGCCAGTTGCAGGTTCTACTGTTGGTTCTGGAAACTTAAACATAAATCCACTTTGCGCATCCTTAAATGAATCTTGTGGTATGTTTCTTGGTTTAATTTGGCAGGCTTGAAATTTTATTATATCTTGTTTTTTGTCCATTTTTAATGGATATCTAAGACCTCCGGGAGCTAAGATAAGAGATTCTGTTGGATTTTCTAACTTTTTTAATAGTTCTTCGTCTAGTGGTGGTTCTTCTGGAGGAGTTTGCGTTGGATCAGTTGGTGGAGTTCTATTGGGTGATCCACCTTCTTGTGGTTTTGATGGAGGTGAAGTAGGTCTGCTTGCTACCCATTGATTCCAAGGGCGAAATGCTGCAGATTCTCCATATGTTCTTGCTGCTACTGGAGAACCTTTTAAATCATCATTTATTATTTTAATAGTATTGTCTGTAAAAGTTTTATTATTCTGAGTTAAAATGGAACCAAAAGTTTCAGTGGAACTAAAACCATTATTATTGTTTATTAAATCGGATGATGATCCCAAAGGTTCCCATATTTTTTTAGAAACGTTCCATTGGTATAATGTATTTCCATTTTTATCTACTATGTACGGTGATTTTGCATTTGAAACATCCACACAAGTCTTCACTTCAACGGATGCGCCCGAAGTTTTTATTAAATAAGGAGTACATTTTATAGACATATTTTTATTTTATGTATTGTAGAAAATACAAAATACTTTTATTTATTTAGTCTGATTTTCATATATGGAATCTCAAGTAGGTCATCCAATTCCGTATACTTCACACTATAAAGTTTTCCAGCAACTTCTTCCCAAGTATAACTACGATGTTCTCTCCAATGGAAATTGATTCCTCTAAATCCCCAACGATACAAACTAGTACAGACAATTAAAGGATGTTGATCATATTCAATACCTAGAGTTTTTGGATTATAGACAAATGTATAAAATTTATCAATTTCTGGATATATTGAGTCTTCCTTGAAGACATCCATAATAATCAGCATTAGATCCTCAGGATCTTTTGTATTTGCCTTACGAATTCTTTTTTTTAATTCTCTAACTCTTGCCGTAGAAGAGGTATCAATATATTGCCCAAAACCTTGTGCCATTATCGGATTCCGAGATCGTCTTCCGTAATCACGCGGAACTTAATCATATGATCTTTGCACCATTCTTGAATACTATTCCATTTTGATTGATTGACTGCATAAGTATTCATTTCATTAATAAAAGTCTTTGTTTTCTTGTTTCCTTTCACTGGAGGCATTGTTTGTTTTTTGGGTTTAATTTCAATTACGTATTTTTGTTTTTTATTATTACTTTCTAAAACTTCAATCATAAAATCTGGAAAATATCTGCAAACTTTTTGCTTTACTGGATTATAATAAGGAATGCAAAATTCTTCTGATCCATAGCGAAGAATGTTGGGATTTCGGTCACACCACTGCATAAACTTCAATTCCCAACTACTACGATACACAATATTATTTGGATTTCCCATATATTTTTCAGGATTTCTTGGATGAAAAAATCCTTGATGATACCTAGAATCGCGAGGCATTTTTATACATAGTATATAAGCATTAGAAGTATTTATAGATGGCTGCTCCACAACCAACGAGAGTTTTTGTTAGTGACATTAAATCTAAATTACTAAGGCCCGCTTTAACTTCTCATTATATCTGTGAGTTTTCACCTCCTTTAGATAAAATGGGAGAATTTCTTCAAAAAAGAGAAGCTGCTAAATGGATAGGAGCAGACTATAAAAAAAGAGATAATCAAGAGTTGATTCAATTATCTTGCTGTGATGCATCACTACCTGGTGCGTCTTTAATGACCAATGAGATTAATGACGATCATACGGGAGTAACGGAGAGACACGCATACAGAAGACAAT
>Ga0129333_10006879_pt1 | contig 10762 bp, 9 predicted proteins | sample CPB6_08_DNA_FD_94474 | JGI IMG/M metagenome (GOLD analysis project Ga0129333, IMG submission 94474) | Freshwater to marine salinity gradient microbial communities from Chesapeake Bay, USA - CPBay_Sum_0.6_0.8_DNA | ecosystem: Environmental > Aquatic > Marine > Coastal | place: USA: Chesapeake Bay...
GGTTTGGCGGCGGGTCTGTCAAAGAGCAATGAGGGCTTGGGAGCCGTCGGCAACTACGCCTCGCTGGCAAATTACACCCAGCTCGGCGGAGTCCTCAGCGTCTTCGCTTTGCCAAATAATTAAGTCGCCTCAGACTGAATTATCAAATTAATAACGCCCGGCGCTTTGTTAAAAAGCGCCGGGCTTATTTTTTTTTAATCACGGCATTGATTGGGCGCGAGCCTAAGTGAGGTCGTCAGTTGATAGGATCATCGGCGAAAAATAAAAAGGGAAAAGGCTGCGCGAGATCTCATTTGGCGCTTGCGGCAAGAGACGTGAAGAAGTCGAAATGCCGCAGTTGCGTAGTTTTATATTAATAGTTTTAGGGATAAAGAGATTGTAATTATGAATGATCGACATGCTCAAGGCGTTGTCTTTAGGTTTCTTTCACATAGAAATTCTGCATGATTAAACTGACCTTGCTGATCAAAAATTATATTTTAGAAAAATTAAAGATCTCATTTTTCTTTATTAAAATGCTTTTTAGTTCTTTATCGACTGGTCCTCGGCTCTTTCTTTTAATCGTCTTTTGTCTCATTCTAGGAGCTTCCACGACTATTTTTGTTGGAAAGGTTCAAGACTTTGTCGCTTTAATTTCCGCCAATAAAAATAAAAATAAAATGAGCTTGGAAAAAGAGCCGATTATTTTATTGAGCGAAAGGCAGATAAAAGACGAAGCTATAGAAATTGGCGCTGTTGTATCTGGAAATATCACAAGAAAATTTCGCGTTTCCGCCACGGTTGAGGCCGACTCCTCTAGACTTGTTCGCGTTGCGGCAAAAGTTCATGGGGTTGTCGCGCAATTGCGTAAACGGCTTGGCGCGCTTGTTGAACAGAACGAAGTCATTGCAGTCATTGACTCTCGTGAAATAGCTGATGCAAAAAGCGAGTATCTGGCGGCTAAAGTTAGCTTTGATTTACAGGCAAATCTTTTCGATCGGGAGCGAGGTCTTTTTGAAAAGAAGATCACAGCTGAAACGCTTTATTTAAAAGCTAAGGCCGTTTTTACGGAAGCAAAGTTGCGACTGGATTTAGCGCGACAGAAATTATCGTCCCTAGACGTTCAAGAGGATGAAATTTCTAAGCTAGATAAGCAACCGCTGGGGCGATTGAGAGAAAAAGAAATCTTGGCGCCCATCTCAGGTAAAGTATTAGACCGGCTCGTGAATATTGGACAGCCCGTCACCAATGATACGCAACTTTATGTCATCGCTGATTTGTCTGAGGTTGAAGTATATTTATCGGTTCCTATTGAAGAATTATCCAGTTTGCAAAAAGGACAGAGCGTCGAGCTCATGTCGCCGGATGGAACTAAATATCAAGGAAAGATCGAGATCGTTCATTCCGTTCTTACGCCAGAAACCCGCATGGGTAAGGTGATTGCCTATTTTAAAACGCCGACTTATTCGCTCAGCCCTGGAACGCTGCTGACCGCTGAAATAGAAACCGCTCGCTCCGCCACGTCTTTGGTTATTCCCCGCGCAGCGGTTCAGATAATCAATAATCAACCGAGCGTCTTTGTCCGAGTAGATGAGGGATTTGTCCTGCGCTCCGTGGAGCTGGGCGAGAAAGACGAGCGCTTTGTAGAAGTTAGGCGGGGGCTTGTTTTGGACGAGCGCATTGCAACGCTCAACACAGCTGCTCTTAAGCATGCCTACCTGGCGGAGCGGGTCCAGAACGCTCAGTGAAGGCGCTGGTCGAGATCGCGGTTTGAGTGCGCGGCGGATGGGATGTTTTTTTATAATTCTTTGTTTAGACTGATCTTCATGTAGAAAACCTTAGTCTTGACTGCGTCGGTCGCGGCCTTGAGGGGAGCCTATTTGGGCCTATATGACACTTTGGGCGGATAGTCGCTGAAGATGAGGCTTGTGATGGGATTTGATTATAAAAACTCGCCGCCAATAGAAGTCCAAAAAAAACTCAAAGAAATCCTTCAGCAAACAGGTGGGCATCTTACGCTCTCGAGTCGCGCCTTAAGCGATGTCGAAGACGCAATTTATCCTGGCGAACAAATTTTCGCGATTGGAGAAGGTGTCCTCAATCTTGATATGTGGCTTATTTTGGTTACCGACAGGCGCATTCTTTTACTCTGTCGGGGGCTGCTATTTGGATTTAAATCAAAAACGATTGAACTTGAGAAAATAAGCGCGGTTACCTCTGAGCCAGGGCGTATGATGACAACGCTCATTGTTAAAGAGGGCCGTTTTAATCACGAAATCAGTAATATCCATAAGGACGCCGCTATAACGATTGAGAAAAAAATCAAGGCGGGATTGAAGGCGAATGAAATTGGTTTACCTGCTGAAACCTTGCCTGAGGATGAGCATTTGGCCAGTCTTGCTGAACTCGTTAAGCGTCGTGAAGCGCGCTTGATTGATGATGAAGAATTTGATCGAGAAAAAGCAAAGATTATGGAAAAATACATCGCGGGATGATGATGAGGCGGGCAGGAGCGCGGTGGGAATTGAGTTAATGAATTGGCCAAACAAGAAGGATTGTTTTTTTAAAAAGCCAATCGAAATTTAGGGGTTTAAACTAAACTCTTCCTAAGCTCCTCGAGACGACCTGACGATTATTTAAACTTAATATTTTTTCTAAATCGATCAGCTGCTGCATTTTTGCGTGAACACTTAGAATTCCACCTCGAGTTCTTCAATTGCCTCCTGTTCTTGTAAAGCTTCCATTGTCCAATCGCGCAAAGGCGGCCAGTCAAGAATTCGATCGCGATAATTCTCGCACAAACGATCCAATTTCACATCATAAGTTTTAAAGCGTGTCACGACGGGCGCATACATTGCATCCGCCAGAGTTAACTCGCCAAATAAAAAGGGGCCGCCATACATATTCAGGCATTCTTTCCAAATAGCGCATATGCGATCAGTATCTTGTTGTGCTTTCGACCAAAGTTTAAATTTTGGAAAGTTACCTTTTAGATTCATCGGCATGGCGGAGCGCAGCGCATTAAAGCCCGAATGAATCTCGCCAGAGATCGAGCGGCAATGCGCTCTTTGTTTTATGTCTTTCGGAAGAAGATGTTTTTCTGGTCGCAGCTCATTGAGAAATTCGCCAATCGCCAGCGTGTCCCAAATCTTACTGCCCTCATAAGTCAAGCACGGAACAAGAATGGACGGGGATAAAAGCAGGATTTCGGCGCGCGCTGAGGCATCCTCAAGATCAACAATAATTTCCTCAAATTCAACATCGGCCATGCGCATCATAAGCCAGCCGCGAAGTGACCAAGAAGAGTAGTTTTTGCTACTGATTGTTAATGTGGGTATCGACATTTTTTTCACCTGTCCTCGCCTGCTGGGAGGGAGCAAATGTCGTACCGCCCGGAAATCCTCTTGGCATAGGTATTGCTGCTTAGATTGCAGAAAATTGGATCCTTAAGCGCGTCATGATTTACAATGCGTATCAAACCTATGCGGACCTCGCGAATTCTGTGCGTGTGATGGCGTCAGGGAGCAATCTTTTCCTGGGATCCCTCTATGGCTTCAATCGCACTGAACCCTTTCGCCACATGGCGGCATTCCAAGAGTTGCTTACATTCACGGGCTTTACCCATTCTCGGCCAGAGTATGAAATTTATGAGATCTGCTCAGAAACTGGGCAGAAAATCCCGATTGTAGATGACATCATCTCCGAGACGCCATTTTGTACACTTCGCCGCTTCAGTAAGAAGAATAATAAGTCTGAGCCGGATGTCCTCCTCGTGGCTCCGATGTCGGGACACTTTGCGACCTTGTTGCGGGGCACGATACAAACGCTGCTGCGCGATCATAATGTGTATATCACCGATTGGCGCAATCCGCGGGATGTGCCGCTTGAACGAGGGCTATTTTGTTTTGATTGCTTTGTTGAGCACATTATCAAATTCATAAAAACAATCGGTAGTCAGACGCATGTCGTCGCTGTCTGTCAGCCAGCTGTTCAGTCGCTCGTTGCAGCAGCAATAATGGCGGAGGAAGACGATCCTGATCAGCCTGCAAGTTTGACATTGATGGCGGGGCCTATTGATACGCGCATTGAGCCCAGTGCGGTCAATAAATTTGCTGCGTCAAAATCATTAGAGTGGTTCAAGCACAATATGCTTGCGCGGGTTCCGGGTACATCTTTGGGCGTGGGACGCGTCGTCTATCCAGGATTTATTCAATTAAGCGCATTTATGAGTATGAATATGGAGCGGCACTCTAAAGCCTTCTCAGATTTCTATCATAAGCGCATCAGCAATGATCACGAAAAGGCTGATCAAATTAAAGAATTCTACAAGGAATATTTCGCCATAATGGATTTAGACGCCTGCTTTTATCTCGAAACAATTGAAAAGGTTTTTCACAATCATGAATTAGCGTTGGGTCAGCTGAAATATAAGGGACGTCCCGTGCGGCCTTCGGCAATTAAGAAAACATTTTTGCTAACTGTTGAAGGTGAAAGAGATGATATTTGCTCAGTTGGCCAAACGCTCGCAGCACAAGATCTTTGCTCCGGATTAAGGCCTTATCGAAAGAAACATTATATGCAGCCGGGTGTTGGCCATTATGGCGTCTTCAACGGCAAGCGATGGGATAGCCAGGTGTACCCTGTCGTGAGGGAACATATTTACGCGAGCGTTTAAGGACTTTGCTGTGCGCACACTGAGAATGTCTAGAGGATAAGTGACGCCAACTGTCTTTAGAAACAAGTTTTTTAGGGGAGAGAGAAATGTTGATAGGTTACGATAAGGTTGCTTCGAAATTATTCCTGATTGCTGGAATTTATTTCTTAGCGACAACTTTCTCAAGCTTAGCCCAGGCGGCGGAATTGTCAGAATGCGCGGCAAAATATCTTGAGAAAAAAGATAAGAATGAACTTGCGGGCCAAAGCTGGCAGGATTTTTATGCAGCGTGTAAATCGCCAGCTAGCGAGAAGAAAACCTCTTACCAGGGCGTCAAATCAGAAGATGCGTTAGCTTTTTGTGCGACTGATTATCAAAATACAAAATCAGAAAATGCCTTAAACGGACAAAGCTGGTCTGATTTTTATAAATCATGTCGCGAGGCCATTGCTGCAGCTGAAACAGCGCCAGTCGCTAAAGAAGCTCCAATAAGCGATGTAAAAACGCCGGCGCCCGTCAAAGAAGAACAGGCGAATCCAGAAAAAACACCCGCGCCTAATAGCGCAACGGTAGAAAAAAAGCCCGAGAGCCAGCCTGAGGGTGGAGAAAAAAAAGAAACGAAACCAGCAGGTACGGTGAAGAAAAAAGTCAAGAAAACGCCTCCTGCAAAAGTAGAGCAATAAGGCGGATAGAGCTAAAAGCTCTTTAGCGGTATCCTCTCTGACAATGAACATAATCTGGGGCTGCTGGGATAACTCTTGAGCAGCCCTTATCTTTGCGCGTAGATCGGATTAAGTCCCTTTAGGCAGGAGAAGCGGACTATATTTTCTGACAAACTCAGCTTGTTCAACGATGGTTTTTCCCTCACTCAGCAGGTCTCCGGAGCCAATCATCCACGACCAGGCTTGGTAGAGAATAGCCGCCATCAATAAGCAAACGACTGCTGAGAGCAATGTTTCTAACCGGCTCATAAAGAACGCGCCTCTTTATCCAAAGCAAAGCGACTGCAGGGGATGATCTGCTACTAAGTCTTTGAGCTAATCATCAAAAGCTAACTTACAAGGTTTTGCGCTTTGTTAATTTCAAAGAAAACCTAAATAAATTTTAATATTTTGTAGGAATTGGATTGTTTTTATTTTTAATTGCAATCGCGTTTGATGAAATTAAAACATTACTCTTCAAACAAATCAGCGCTTATTTTAGGTATGATTTAAAAAGTCTTTTAGCTTTGACTCTAAAGCTGTCGCGTGCGTTTCAATGCGTAGAACATGAATGTTTGGTGGCGTCGGTCACCGCATTATGGGAGCGATAGGCGCTTGCGATGGGAGCTAAATAAAAAAGCGGACGCACTTGGCGTCCGCTTTTCTCCTCCCCGACTTGGACAATCGCTGTTGGTAGACCCAAAGTCTTATTACCAGCGGGTGCGGCAACTTATCGCAGTTAGAATATAGGTCAATAGGAATCTCCTATTTTTCTTTATTGCCTAATAATCAAGCGCTGTGAGCAGGAAATCCCCTTGACTATGTTGCGCTGCACAATAAGATTCACCTGCTCAGATTGAGCGATTTCGTTCATTCCCTCTGAGCTTTCCTCCCTAGACTTGGACCGCTGGCGACAGCGGTCCTTTTTTTGTCAATCTATGGGCAAGCGTCGGATGACTCGCCCCTCAGGCGCTCTTGGCGTTAAAGCGCTTAAGACCGAGGCTCAAGCGGAGGGGGCGGCTATGCATGAGCGGGCTTGTGGGGCTGCGCGCAGCCAAAGCGCATGAGCCTTGCCCTTTTCTCACTTAGGCCCCTGTGCCAGTAATAGAGAAAGCAAAAATTTTCAGGGGGGAGAGTATGGCAGGGCCATATAAAAACGAATTTCAGCCCGACACGCCGCACACCGATAAGACCGCAACGCCTGTAGCTTTTGAGGATGTGCATGATGCGCGCGTTATTCACATCTTCGACGGGGAATATCGAAGCGCCCGATTAACTGGCACCTTTCAGGTCGCAGTGAATCAAGGACCAGTGAATCCAGAAAGCGACGCCTTTTACGCAGAGTGCTACTGGTTTGGCTGTCGCCCTGGTATGAGCTGGCCGTTGATTAGACTTGTCTCAAGATGTTGGCGCGAGGAGAAAAATTATACAGGTCCCGTTATTCGCAATATTGGGCGACTTGAATCTTAATTGGCGGATGAAATCATTTTGCTTAGTTCTTAAGACCGTCCTCAATAAGCGCGCTGAGTAAGCTAAGAGGGAACTGGTTTGGCTAAGTGTGACAGATTTGCCACACGTCGAAGGAGTTAGATCCAGAAGCGGTTCAAGCCATGATTTCGCCATGAGTAAGAATCATCATCTGATTACGCCCTCTCCTTGGGCGTTTTCCTCCCTTGACTTCAGACCGCTGAAACTCAGCGGTCTTTTTTTTTAGCTTTTATCCGGTCGGACAGGTTTAAACTTTTTCACGCAAGACTTCGCGCCATCCAATATCATGGCGATAGAACCCCTCTCTCCAGTTTATTTTTTGCGCCGCTGCATAGGCTTTCTGCTGCGCTTCACAAATTGTTGGCGCGGAGGCGGTTATATTTAATACTCTACCGCCAGCAGCGACGAGCTGCCCATGTTCAAGACGCGTGCCGGCATGGGTAATAATAACATCACTAAGTTTTTCAGCCTCTTCGAGTTTGTGAATTTGCGTTCCTGTGATTGGTTTATCAGGATAATTTTGCGCAGCCATGACAACGGTGAGGGTTTTGTTTTGTGTAAATTGCGGGGGATCTATTGGAAGATTTCCGCGCGCGCAATCATACATCAAGGCAGCAAGGTCATCTTCTAGTCGCGGTAGGATCGCTTGTGCTTCCGGGTCGCCAAAACGTACATTATACTCAATGAGTTTTGGGCCCTGTTGGGTCAGCATTAATCCAGCATAGAGAATGCCGGAAAAAGGCGCGCCGCGCGCCTGCATCGCTTTGAGTGTTGGATAAATAATCTCATCCATCACTTGTTGTGACAGTGCAGAGCTAATAATCGACGCAGGAGAATAAGCGCCCATACCGCCTGTGTTTGGACCTGTATCGCCGTCGCCAACGCGTTTATGGTCCTGCGCGGTGGCAAAAGGATGCGCGCGCGTCCCATCGCAAATTGCAAAGAAAGAGGCTTCTTCTCCGGAGAGAAACTCTTCAACGACAATCTGCGCGCCAGCTGCGCCAAAGGCGCCCGCAAACATTGCGCTAACGGCTTGTTGCGCTTCTTCAAGCGTCATTGCAACGACAACGCCTTTGCCCGCCGCTACGCCATCAGCTTTCACGACAATAGGCGCGCTTTTCGTGCGTAAATAAGCTTGAGCGTCTTTCTCATTATCAAACGCGGCGTAGTCAGCGGTGGGAATATGATTGTCGCGACACAAATCCTTTGTGAAGCCTTTTGAGCCTTCAAGCTGGGCGGCGGCTTGTGAGGGGCCAAAAACGGCGATCCCTGCTTTCACCAAAGCGTCTGACAGTCCGTCGATGAGCGGTTGCTCTGGTCCAATCACTACAAGCTCAATCGCGCGGTCTTGGCAAAATTGACGGACCGCGTCATGATCGCTGTTATCCAAAGAGACATTCGCGCCTACTTGCGCAGTTCCTGGATTGCCAGGAGAGATGAAGAGCTGTTTCAGGCGTGGACTTTTTGCTAAGGCGTTTGCAATGGCGTGTTCCCGACCTCCTGAGCCAATCAGCAAAATATTCATGTCGAGCCTTTTGAGTTGCCTTTTCTCTCGCCGCTATAGCCGAGGCGGGCGGCGTGACAAAGGGCGGCGAGATCGAAATCTTGGGTTTTATGTGGATCGGGAGATCGACGCTTGCGTTTAATCCGTGTGGCGTTAGGGAAATTGCCATTCTTTGGCCTGTTACTTGGGCTCGCCGCTTTGCCAGCGCAGGCGGCTCCAACTAAGATTCTTGTTTTCGGAGATAGTTTGGTTTCGGGCTATGGCCTGAAGCCGAATGAGGCTTTTCCTCCGATGCTCGGCATGCGCTTGCACGCTGATGGCTACGATGTTCTGATCGCCAATGGCGGTGTGCCGGGTGAAACGACCACTCTGGCCTTTGCGCGACTCGAGGCGGCGCTAGAAAGTCGACCGGATCTCGTGATCTTGGAGCTGGGCGTTAATGATATGCTCAATAATCTTCCCCTCAAAACGACGCGCGAGAACCTTAAGAAAATGTTGCTGGCGTTTCGCCAGGTGGGCGCGCATGTGATTTTGGCGGGCATGGTGGCCAAAAGCGATCTTCCGATCGCCTATCGCCGGCGGTTTGATGCGCTCTACCCCGAGCTTGCGAGAAGTTACGCGATAGCGCTCTATCCTTATTTTTTAGAGGGCGTCGGCGGCAATCCCGCGCTGACGCAGGAGGGCGGCCTCCACCCTAATGCGAAAGGGGTTCAAACTATTGTTGGGCATATTGCCCCGCTTGTTGAGCGCTCATTGGCGCAGATGGGGGTAAAACCCAGACGATCTTCCTTGATCGGTGAATAAATGACTTCCCTGAGAGCGGTCACATGCACTAAAGACGGCTTAGTTTTCCATCCAGCTTGAGCACACTCCTATGGCGCGTCAGTTCATTTATCATATGCAAGGCCTAACCAAGACCTATCCTGGCGGTAAGAAGGTCTTGGATAATATTCATCTTTCTTTTTACCCAGATGCAAAGATTGGCGTTCTAGGCGTCAATGGCGCTGGTAAATCGACATTGCTTCGCGTGATGGCCGGCATAGACAAGGATTTCACGGGCGAAGGTTTTGTCGCCGACGGCGCCCGCGTTGGTTATTTACCACAAGAGCCCCAGTTAGACGCCGCGCTTGATGTGCGCGGCAATGTCATGCTCGGCGTTGCTGAAAAGAAGAAAATCCTTGATCGTTATAATGATTTAGCAATGAATTATTCTGACGAAACAGCGGATGAGATGACTAAGCTTCAAGATGAAATCGAAGCTAAGGGCCTGTGGGATCTGGATAGTCAAGTTGACCAAGCGATGGATGCGTTAGGATGTCCCTCAGATGATGCGGACGTAACAATGCTTTCGGGCGGAGAACGCCGACGCGTCGCCTTATGTAAATTATTGCTAGAGCAACCAGATATGTTGCTTCTTGACGAACCGACAAACCATCTAGATGCGGAAACCGTTAATTGGCTTGAGGGACATTTAAGAAATTATCCAGGCGCAATTTTAATTGTAACGCATGACCGTTATTTTCTAGATAATGTTACGGGTTGGATTCTTGAATTAGATCGAGGGCGCGGTATCCCCTACGAGGGGAATTATACAAGCTGGCTCAAGCAAAAACAAAAACGCCTGGCGCAAGAATCTAGCGAAGATAAAGCGCGACAACGTGCGCTTGAGGCAGAAAGCGATTGGATTGCCTCGTCGCCAAAAGCGCGACAGGCTAAGAGCAAAGCGCGTATTCAGCGATATGAAGAGTTGGTCGCCAAGCAGAATGATAAAGCGCCCACAACAGCGCAAATTATTATCCCAGTCGCAGAGCGCCTTGGCAATAATGTCATTGATTTCGACCATATCTCCAAAGCCTTTGGCGACCGCTTGCTCATCGACGATCTCTCATTCAAATTGCCGCCCGGCGGCATTGTCGGCGTTATCGGACCTAACGGCGCAGGTAAAACGACGCTGTTTCGGATGATCACCGGACAAGAGAAGCCTGACAATGGATCAATCGATATCGGCGAGAGCGTGCAGCTAGGATATGTCGATCAATCCCGCGACGCGCTGCATGCAGAGAAAACCGTCTGGGAAGAAGTCTCTGAAGGCAATGAAGTTATTTATTTGGGTAAGCGTGAAATCAACTCCCGAGCTTATTGCTCCGCGTTTAATTTTAAAGGCGCAGATCAACAAAAAAAGGTTGGTCAACTGTCAGGCGGCGAGCGTAATCGCGTGCATCTTGCCAAAATGCTCAAGAGCGGCGCCAATGTTCTATTGCTTGATGAGCCAACCAACGATCTTGACGTTGATACATTACGCGCGCTTGAAGAAGCTTTGGTCGATTTTGCCGGTTGCGCTGTTATTATCTCGCATGACCGCTTCTTTCTCGATCGCATCGCAACACATATTCTTGCTTATGAGGGCGAGAGCCATGTCGAGTGGTTTGAAGGAAA
>Ga0129333_10006880_pt1 | contig 10761 bp, 19 predicted proteins | sample CPB6_08_DNA_FD_94474 | JGI IMG/M metagenome (GOLD analysis project Ga0129333, IMG submission 94474) | Freshwater to marine salinity gradient microbial communities from Chesapeake Bay, USA - CPBay_Sum_0.6_0.8_DNA | ecosystem: Environmental > Aquatic > Marine > Coastal | place: USA: Chesapeake...
GGATAAGGTTTATCCGCAGTCCATAACTTCTTTTCTTCTACATCTGATGCTGTCATTTCACAGTATTCCAATCGTGTTTTTTTCGCCAACCGTCAGCATATACTCTTGAAGATTCCGCTGATGCTTGGTTTTCTAGTGATAACCGTCGCCCCTGTCTACGTCTTTCGGTGATCTCGTGCTGCATTGTCGTGTTAACGGAACGCTTTGTCCTACGCCAAACCTTTATCGCCTGCGCATCATCTGCCCCATCCCATAGTGCCTCAGACACAGGTCGGAAATTCAATGCAAGCCACGCCTGGGCGTGCATTTTGATGTACACATGACCAGCGGTCTTCAGTTTAGCGAGTTCCTTAAATGTCGCGTCGAGATCCTTACCGTTGTACTTCTGGTAAGTCCAAACAGCCTTTCCCATTCCCGCGTGCTTCCGCCACGCGCTAAGGACACATGTCATCCAGATGTACTCGTCCGCATCCAAGGTCATGTTTTTTCCTTTGTCCTAATCCTCCGACGCTGCTCCACCGTGCCGTAACCGTCGCCGTAGCCGTCGCCGTCGCCGTCGTTTATCCCTACCAATGCAGGCGCATCTTCTCAGCGTTCTGCTCGATCAGCTCCTTGACGTGCGTGAGCATCAGCACACGCGTCTCCGGCCAATTTTGAATCGCGTCCTTGCACAATGCTGCAATGACGTGGCTTTTGCCTGACCCAGTCGGCAGCACAATGCATGGGTTGCCCTTGCCGCCATCGTCAAACCATTTGTAAAGTTGATCGATGGCGCGTTGTTGATAATCTCTCAACATGGAATCTTTCCCCATTGATCTGCCATTGCTTGAGCGATGCCTGCGAATGTTTCGCTTCGCAGCTTCCATCGATCTGCGCTTGGTGGCATCCTGTGAATGCGTGGCTCTCGACCTTCGACCACGTTTGTTGGTTTCAGCAATGGCAGGTTTTTCAGCCACAGGCAGGTGGACTTTGTCTCTCCATGCCCAAACATCCAAGGCTGGATGATCTGGTCTGGTTTGCGCCACAGCCTGGACATGATGCAAACCGGGTTTTCGATGGCAATCATTGGAATGTGATCTGCGCGTCTGTGCAGTGCCATGAAAAACGAAACGCTGGCCTGCTGCCTCCCAGTCATTCGTTTGGCGTCAAAGTGCCTCGCGCCAGACACAGATAGATCGGTGCATGGTGGGTGGGCAATCATCAAATCCCAAGGGTAGTCGATAACGTCAAAAACATCGCCTTGGTAATGTGGCCCTGGCGCATCCGTGGGCAGCAAATCACAACTCATAGCTTCTGCCCCCCTCCCGATAAATGCGTCACGTACTCGGCCAGAGTATTCGCAGGCGATCAAAACGCGCATTTTTCTCATCCCACAATCCTCCCGCCCATTTCAGTCCGAATCTCGATGTACTCGTCCGCATCCAAGGTCATGTTTTTTCCTTTGTCCTAATCCCCCGACGCTGCTCCACCGTGCCGTAGCTGCAGCCGTAGCCGCAGCCGTTGCCGTAGCCGTTGCCGTTGCCGTTGCCATTGACGTAGCCGTAGCCGTCGCCGTCGCCGTAACCGTCGCCGTCGCCGTAACCGTCGCCGTAGCCGTCGCCGTAACCGTAGCCGTAGCCGCCGCCGTAGCCGCTGCCTGTACCTACTGGTCTGAACATCTAACCCCCCGACGCTGCCCCACCGACATAGCCGTAGCCGTTACCATGACCGAAACCATAGCCATCACCGTTACCATAACCATAACCATTCCCATAGCCATCACCATTGCTATAACCGAAGCCGTTGCTGTAACAAAGTCCATAACCATAGCCATAACCATCGCCGTTGCCGTAGCCGTAGCCGTAGCCGTAGCCGTAACCGGAGCCGTAGCCTGTACCTACTGGTCTGAACATCGTACCCCCATGGGCCGGGGGCTACCCGGCCCGCGTTGATTAAAGCCCCCAGTTATCCATCACAGGCACACAGAAAATCTCTGCCCCGGCTGGCAAATCAATCGGCTGCGCCATGGGTTTGAGTGTCACCTTTTTATTTTTCGGGTCAGCAATCACCCCGTCAAATCCAATACTCTCCCAACGAAATACCCATACCGCTCGATCCAGCCGAATCCGACCATTCTCCCTGGTCAGATCTCCCGCAAAGATCCATCCACGATCAATCACCACTACCGCACGCTTGCCCGGTTTGGCCGGGGTGCCAACACTATCCGCGCGGACATACTTAACACCATCAATCATTACTGTATTTGCAGCTGTGCTCGTGCTCATTTCTTTCTAACTCCTTTGTCAATCCTTCAAATGTCTCAAACCCTCGCCAAGCCACGTTCGTGACTTGCTGCCACTAAATTCAACATACATCGCCGCCTCATCAAGCGCAGCATTTCTGGTGTAACGAACGAACCTTTCCATCGCTTCTGGCGTGAACGTGTAAAGATGCCTATGCTCGACATTGCCTGAGTTTGTCGTTGTCGCAACAAGCTGTACAGAACAACCTGAATCGACAATCCTTCTAATGTCTTCTTTTTTCATTTTGCGGATCTCAATTTAGCAAATGTTTTTGCGATATTTGTCTTGTAAGATTGTGTGTATTTGAAATTATTTTTTAACTCTGTAGCCGCAATATTTCTTTTATTTAAGTACGCTTTAGCGTTTTCCAGTTTTGTTTGCATTGCTTTTGAATTCCATTGTCTTGTCTTGCGCATCTTTTGCTCCTTTCCCCACTATGCAATGATAGCCACATGATTGCAGGTATCTGATCCAGTCTTTTTGATCTGCGCTTAACGCGCCGCCGACAGTGCGTTTCATTTCGATCCACAATCCCCAGGCAGGGACAAACAGATCAGGCACGCCTTTGACAACACCTTCAGCCTTCAGTCTTGCCGCAGTTGTGATGCTTCGGAATCCACCATTGGGGATCGCAAATATTCTAGTGCCTGGGAATGCGCGTCGAAACCATTGGATAAATTCTCGCTGCTCTTGGTGCTCTGTTGGGATTATGTCTGCCATGTCCTCGTCACAATCCTAAAAAATTTTCCGTCTTTTTTATATTTAATAATGCTGGGCGGAATGCCTCGATTAAGTTTAGTCGCCAACTCGTAAAGCATCGACTCATTGTTGACGTTTTCGCTATCAATTAAATTTACGCCAGCATTTTTTGCCAACGTCAACAACGCACTGATCGCTTTTCCTCCCGCATATCCATCGTGAAGAATTGTGTAATATTCAGTGACATGCGGATCAAATGGATTTTGACCGTAATAAGTGACACTAAGCATTGCCTTGCCAGAAGCCCTGCTGATGTGCTTTCGCCACGTCCATGAGTTGATTAGCATTTCTTTGCCGCTCAATCCCATGATGTCATCTGCGTGCAGGAATAATTCCTTTGTGACGATTGCAAACTTATAACCGCACGCAGGACAATTCTTTACGCTTGGATGGCACAGCTCATGGCACTCTGGACAGGTTTTTACAGGCGCATCACCTGTGCCAATTCCGGCTTTTTTCGGAGGTTGCACCGCTGTGATGGGGCCATGCGTCCCTACCACGCCGGCAAAATCAAGAACAAGACAATGATCAGTGTGGCTTTTAATCCGCATGCCGCGGCCAGCCATCTGAACATACAGGCCAGGTGACATCGTAGGACGCAGCATCGCGATCAAATCGATGTCCGGGTAGTCAAATCCCGTGGTCAATACGTTAGCGTTTGTCAGGGCACGCAGCCGGCCGGCCTTGAAGTCGGACAGAATCTGCTCGCGCTCCTTCTTCGGCGTGTCTCCTGTGATGCATGCCGACTTGATACATTGCTTGTCCAGAAGCTCTGCAATGTGTTTCGCGTGATCAACGCCAGTGCAAAAGCATAGCCATGCTTTGCGGTCACCAGCAAGGCTGATGATTTCTTTGACAACGCGCTCATTGTTGTCTGCGGTGTCCACCGCTTTTTGCAATTCAGACTCGATAAATTCTCCGCCTTTTTTGTGAACTTTGGATGTGTCCAGTTTGACGTTCGTGCCCTTGCTTCGCAGAGTAGCAAGAAAATGTTTATGAATTAGTTCCTCAATTCCTACCGGCTCAATGAGAGCGTCGAACAATGCGGGATCGTCAGTAATCATGCCATGCCCCAAGCGATACGGTGTGGCAGTGAAACCAATTACGCGCAATGCAGGATTGATCCTTTTCAGTGCATCTATCAGAAGACGATATCCACCTTGGAAATTGTGATTAACCAAGTGGCACTCGTCAATGATGATGATGTCCACATGCCCTAGTTGATCTGCTTTTTTCCAGATCGACTGGATGCCTGCAAACGTGATCGGCTCACCAAGCTGGCGCTTGCCAATCGACGCCGAGTAAATGCCAAAAGGCGCCCCAGGCCAATGCAGGCGCATTTTCTCTGCGTTCTGCTCGATCAGTTCCTTGACGTGCGTGAGCATCAGCACACGCGTTTCCGGCCAATTTTGAATCGCATTTTTGCACAATGCCGCAATGACATGGCTCTTGCCTGATCCAGTCGGAAGAACGATACAGGGGTTGCCTTTGCCGCCATCGTCGAACCATTTGTAGAGTTGATCGATGGCGCGTTGTTGGTAGTCACGCAGGATCATCCGCTTATCTTCCCACCCATCTCTGTCCTAATCTCAGTGACGAAATCATCTGCATTGATGCACGCTTTTGCATTAGCCAAAATTTCGCGACTTGTGTAGATGTTCGCATCGCCTTCACCGTTAGCAATATCGTGACCATCGATGACGTACACGGCAGTCCATTGATCGAATCCATTTTTGCGCTGCCAGGGCACCAGATCCGGATGCAGCACATGACTTTCGCATCCTTCTCTCTGGAACTCGGCAGGAATGTTGTCGGCATCGTGCCGCTCACATCTCCAGGTGCTATCTTCTTTTGCCGTGCTATGCGCACAAGTACGGCAGTTTACGTGCTTGGTGGTCTTGGTGCTATGGCAAAACTCGTGCGCGTCGCAGAATTTGCATTGATACCAGCTAGGATCAATGCTGATAGGCGGCGGCATCCGATCATCTAGCGCCAGTCTCTTGCCGCGCTCGAGGTATTTCTCAGCCACCTCCTGATCGTATTTCACTATCTCCGTATGCAAACGATCGTCATCCTTGCAAACAGCCACGTACAATGCCCTGTCGATCTTTGTGCCGTGCATGTATAGTTGCATTTGCACAAAGTGTTGTGGTTTCGATTGCTCGACACCTTTTTTGACCAGATCCTCAAATGACTTGCGCGAGTGCGTCTTGAACTCTGCGATGTGCTTCCGATTCGGGTCGCCAGGAACGCCACTGTAGATGATGCCATCAACGCTGCCGCCAACATGGCATCCGAATTTGACTTTCGTCTGTTCTCCCAGGTTGTCCCGAATGTCGATCCCGATTGCGCGAAGGTCACGCACAATGATTTCTTCTTCGTTCAGGCCGCGCCGAAAGATTCTGAGCGTTCGTCCTGGGAACGTAGGCTGCACTGCCCAACGAAACGACAACCACATCCACCGATCACATGGATGCCCGAGAATTGATGCGCCCATGTGTTCTCGCGGTTCTTCTTTTATTAACTCGTGATGCTGGTCGATGAGTTCTTCAATGTTCATGTCTTATCCTCAAAAAGATGCCGTCCAGTTTTTGGACGGCACCATCATCATTTCTTCAGCCAGGGCGGCGCAGCTTTCTTATTGCCCGCGTCAATTGGCTCATCGGATGAGACAGCAGGTTTCGGCATTGGCAACACAGATGCTGATCCCTTAAGTGCCTTGTAGCCGAGTACGACGTTTTGCGCTTCATATCTCTCAGAAGCAGGCTGGATCTCCAACTTGATCTGCATCGATTGACCGAGCAGGTCATGCGGCTCGCGCAGACGGGCGATTCCGGCAGCCCGCATGATGTCTCCGATCTGCTCACTGCCGATTCTCTCTGCCGTGGCCGATGCATTTTTGATCGTGATGTTGGCGAACACGTTGCGATTATTCTGCAACACGAAACGAAGCTTTAAATATTGCCCATCCCCGCTACGTGTGTGAACCAATTGCGCATCCTTGACAGTGGCGTCATACCAACCAGGGGCGAGCGGCTCGTAAGAGCGCGTGGAGACAGGCATATCTTCCAACTTAAAATCAAAAGTTCCCATTCCTATTCCTTTTCTTCAATTTTGAATGACGGTCTGCCTGCCTTTACCGTGATCGCAGGCGCAAGAACATTCGTGATGTCGATGCTTGTCTTTTTCCAAATTGCCACGTTCACGTCTGGCGTCCAACGAAACAGCGTTGACAGGTGATCGACCATATCGTGCGCTTCGGCAATTTCCTGCAACTTCTTTGCATCGACTTTGCGGTCGATACGTCCAGCAATTTTGATCTCAAAACCATCTGGCGACACAATCTCAGTGCTGTCAAGATTTTCTGGAATGCCTGCCAGCGACTTAATCCTGTCTTCTATTCGCCTCCTTTCTTCTGTCCATTTTTTCTCCTGCACTTTTGTGTTAAGCCACAATTTCGCGAGTTCTGAGAGATTGTCAGTCATTTCGACACCTTGGCGATAATGTGAGAAAGGTCAGCCGGCTCCCACATATCCAGCTTGCCAGAGCGATCCTTTGCCAGCCATTTGCCGTCCGTGTCACAGAGCAGACCTCGGTGCGTCTTGCCTTCATCATCCACCTCGACGCGCAGGGCCAGCACCTCATCGAAAAAATACGGCAACTGTTGACCAGTTTTCGCCCCAGGCATCGACGGCGAGTACAACACCTTTCCCATTTCGTCCTGCATTTTTTCGAGCTTCGCACTCATATAAACGTGCTTCCCTGGCAGATCGCGGAATAGACGAATCAAACTCGACACCTGATCCATCATCGCGCCATATGCAAGCCTGGGGTCTTTGGTCTTCGCTTTCTCGCTAGACAGGAGTACCTCTCCAATCTCAGAAATCGAATCCAACGCAACGCTCTGGAACTGCGCTGCTTCCGCGCTGCCAGTCAACCACTCAAACGCTTCACGTAGCGTTTCAGGTCTGTCGATCTCGATGTATGGTATCTCAGCATCTGACATCGACAACAAACCACCTTCTGCTGACAGAACAATCGGACTCGGTAAGCTTTTGATGAGGCTTGTTTTTCCTGCGCCAGCTTGTCCGTAGACCAGCACTTTCAAACCAGCACTTGTAATGCTCGCAGTAGATTTCAAACTAATTGCCATTGTGTCGCATCCTTAAAACGGTGCAGATTCAGACTCGCGCAACATATCGTCACGCAACTGTTTTTGCGTTTTCTCGACCGGCCCGCTTTGCGGCGGAAACGGCCATTCTTGCGGTAGTTCGTCCATGTTTTCTCCTCATCACTTCCGGCCCCATGCCGTTCGTGATGGTTGACAGATTAAGGCAATGCAACTAGCCTTGTCAACCTTGGTTGCAACTTTTTTCAGGAGAAAATTGTGACGCTAAAGGAAGTGCTTGATTTTTATGGTGGAGTTAGAAATTTGGCGAAGGAATTGGGCGTATCTACCCAAGTCATCTACACCTGGGTGGATCGCCCACCTATGTCTCGGCAATACGAGATCGAGGTCAGGACAGGTGGAAAATTGAAAGCAGACAGACATGACAAAAAGTGAAGCAGCACTGCTCTACGCATCGTGGGGCTGGCATGTGTTACCTGTTGTTCCAGATGGGAAAATGCCTGCCACGCAGCATGGCGTGAAAGATGCCACCACCGATCCAGAACAGATTACGAAATGGTGGCTGCAAAACCCAGAATACAACATTGGCATAGCCGCGGGCGAGAGGTCTGGCATTGTTGTTTTTGACGTTGATCCGCGAAATGGTGGCGAATCATCCTGGGCACAGTGGCAAACGCAGCATGGCGCCGTGCCAGAGGGCGCACAGCAACTGACTGCGGGAGGTGGCGAGCACCATATCGCAGCTTTCCATTTAGGCATTCGCTCATGCAAGCTGGCCGAGGGAATCGACCTGCTGGCAGACGGGCGCTACTTTGTGGTTTATCCATCCACCATCGAGGGCCGCACTTATCAGTGGGAGGCGAGTTCAGATCCGTTTGATGGCGTCGCGCCATTCAACATTCCAGAGCAATGGCTCAATGCGTATCAGCAACTGCGAAAGCCGGAGCGGAAGTTAACAGAATCAGCACTTATTCAAGGCAATAGAAACAACGGGTTAACGGCACTGGGCGGTGCCATGCGGCACTATGGCATGAGTGAAGCAGAGATTTTTGCCGCACTCTCAATCGCCAACGAAACTCGATGCGAGATCCCGCTGCCAGCCTCTGAGCTTTCGCAGATCGTCAAATCGGTTTGCCGGTACGAGCCGGATACTGACATTGCGGCATCCGTTGCACTCGGCTCAGATGCCATCGATGCGATCCTGTCAGCGCACAAAGCCGAGACATCTGAATACTTTCTCACGCGTGCCACATCCTATCTTAGCCAACCCGCCCCCATTGAATGGGTAATAAAAGACTGGATCCCCGCGGCAAGCGTCTCGATGGTCTATGGCGAATCCGGTGCTGGCAAGACCTTCCTTACGCTCGACATGGCTTGCTGCATCGCTGCAAGCTTGCAATGGCACGACAAGCGTACGAAATCAGGCATTGTCGTTTATCTCGCTGGCGAGGGAAATTACGGATTGCGGCAGCGCGTCACTGCATGGTGCAAATCAAAGGGTGTCAACAATCTGGACAACCTGCTTATCTCAAACAAATCAATAGACTTAGATAGTCCAGCCGCTGCTGCACAAGTGATTAGTGCAGTGCGAGAAATTACAGATGAAAGGGTGATTGCCATCTTTGTTGACACGGTGAACAACCACATGTCTGGTGACGAAAACAGCGCACGGGATACGCGGAATATGCTGAATGCATGCCATATCGTTGCCAGTGCGTTAGGTGCTGCAACCGTGTTCAACCACCACGTTGGACATGCGGGTGATGCCAAGGCCAGGGCACGAGGATCGAGTGCCTGGAAAGCATCGCTGGACGCATCCATCCTGGTATCGAAAGATGATGATGTCATCAAGATTTCATGCACGAAAATGAAGGATGCCGAGCCTCCGAATGAGTTTTTTGGACGCCTAGAAACCGTGCCACTGGGATGGTTTGATGAGGATGGCGAGGAGATCAAAGGGGCCGTTTTTGTGATCGAAAATAACCCGCCTGCGCAGACCAAAAAGGTCGAAAGCGAACTGGCAAAAGAGATTAAAAAGCTGACCAATTCGTGGTGGTCAGGAGGTGCTGAAACACGCGAAAACATGCCTTATGTCTCGCGCAGCGCGTTGATGAATTACCTTACTGTTAATGAGGGATTAACAGAATCTACGGCAAAAACGTACGTAAAAGAAAGTAAGAAAGGACGCATGATTTACAATTTATTGACCGCTCAAATCATTAAACCTTACGAACATGGGTGGTTAATAATTAGTGCTGAGTTGGCAAGCCAGCTTGCATTTCGAGCGTTGGGGGACAGGGGACAAAAGAGGGACAGCTAGGGACAATGTCCCCGTGACAAGACGTCGGAAGGTGGGGACAAAGGGGACACACTTCTATAGAAGTGTCCCCCATGTCCCCCTACGATGTGGCGAAAATGACACACTTGTGCAATTAAAAAATTCATATTATTTTTCATGTTCCCATTAACCTTAAATAGGAAAAGAAATGCACAAAGATGAAATAATGAAAATTCTTGCGGAGACGCCTGGGGAATACGTAAGTAGGAATGTCATTGCCGATAAAATGGGAAAAAATCGAGGCAGCATCTTTGTCACACTGGCAACGATGGCGAAGAAGGGATTGCTGGTCAGAGAAAAACGTGCAAAGGGTGGACCGCGCACCAGGGGGCCACAGTCTGTTTATTTTTATCGCGCTCCCTGACCCCTGGCCTGAAAAAAAGCTACGCAAAATGCCGTCCATGCCGACATCAAAACTTTGCAATTTTCTTGGGTGCAAAGAAAAGAGAATGCATGGATACGGCTTTTGCGTAACCCATGGCGCAAAGCGATCTGCAAATTATGCAGATAACATAGACTTGTATTCGACACTGGCGTGGCGGATGATCAAAGCCAGGGTCAAGTCTGAACAACCGCTGTGCGTGGCCTGCTTGCACAAGGGCATCGTGACCGCGACCTATGCTGTCGATCACGTCTTTCCGCATCGCCGAGACAAAGAAAGATTTCTGCACAATCTCTTCCAGGGCTTGTGCCTGGAGTGTCACACGCAGAAAACGATTGATGAAAATGCAGGCAAATATTTTTATTTCGCCGGTGGTCTGCAAGTTTTCAGCGAAGACGATTATTTTTTTCAAATGGCAAACCGTGAAAAATAATTTCTTCCAAAAAAAAGTTTCCGTAGGAAAAAAAGACTTTGAAATTTTTTTTTTGAAGTGACACCACGGGGGTATACCCCTTCGGGAGAACATGTGTTGCAGCGCGGAAAACCGTATAACCTTGTCGGGAATAGGGCGATATAACCATGCCAGCATGTCGGGAAATGCAGAAAACGCGCCAGACGCCACAGGATCGATCGGCGTCGATTCACGCTAGGGTGGTACCGTGACCCCGCCAGGGTCGGCGTGTAGGGCTTTGTAGGTGCCTTTCTGAGCATTTTCTGAGTTCCATGTGCTTTTGAGTGTGCTTTGTCGCCAGCCTACCGCCAGCCGAGCGCCAGCCGAGCGCCAGCCTACCGCCAGCCGAGCGCCGGCCGAGCGCCAGCCTACCGCCAGCCGAGCGCCAGCCGAGCGCCAGCCGAGCGCCAGCCGAGCGCC
>Ga0129333_10006882_pt1 | contig 10760 bp, 9 predicted proteins | sample CPB6_08_DNA_FD_94474 | JGI IMG/M metagenome (GOLD analysis project Ga0129333, IMG submission 94474) | Freshwater to marine salinity gradient microbial communities from Chesapeake Bay, USA - CPBay_Sum_0.6_0.8_DNA | ecosystem: Environmental > Aquatic > Marine > Coastal | place: USA: Chesapeake Bay...
CCGGGCGATCGGGTCGTGCTCCACTGGCGAAAGGGGGCGGGCCTGGAGTCGGTCACGCCCACGTACGGCTCGCGGCTCGGCACCGTGAACGCCGGCTGGGTGACCACCTTCAACGAGCACGCGATCGTCTCGGAAAACCGGGTGACCACGGTGCCGCCCGGCTTCGACGTGGAGGCGGCCGCCCTCTTCGGCTGCGCCGTCACGACGGCCTTTGGCGTCGTCACCAACAACGCGCAGGTGGCGATCGGCCAATCGGTGGCTGTGTTCGGCGCCGGGGGGATCGGCCTCTCGATCGTCCAGGGGTCCGCGCTCGCCGGCGCCCATCCCATCATCGCCATCGATCTCGTCGACGCGCGGCTCGACCTGGCCCGCACGCTGGGGGCCACCCATACGATCAACTCCCAATCGACCGACGTGGCTGCGGAGATCGCGTCGATCGTCGGTGGCGACGGCGTGGATGTGGCGATCGACAACACCGGCAACGTGGACGTGATCGCGCTGGCGAGCCGGCTGACGAACGCCCACGGTCGCACGGTGCTCGTGGGCGTGCCGCCCAAGGGGGCGACGGCCGCGATCTCCACGCTCCCGCTCCACTTCGAGAAGCGGCTCGTCGGCTCGCACGGCGGCGAGAGCCGGCCCGACGTCGACATTCCGCGGTTCGTCCGGCTCGTGCAGGACGGGAGGCTCTCGTTCGCCGGCGTCGTGGGCCGTCGCTACGGGCTCGACGAGGTCAACGAGGCGATCGCCGACATGACGAGCGGTCGGCTCGCGGGCCGGGCGATCCTGCGAATGGCCGATGCCTGATCCGCGCGACCGGAGCGTTTTGATGGCAGCGGATGGCGCCGTGCTCGTGGTCGGGGCCGACGGCGCGATCGGTGCCGCCGTCGCCACGCGACTCGAAGCTGTGGGGCGGGGGGTGATCCGGACCAGCCGCCGTGGCAGTCCCGGAACGGTGCCGCTCGATCTCGCGGCCGAACCGAACTCCTGGCGGTTACCCGACGGAGTCGCAGCCGCGGTGCTCTGCGCGGCCGTCACGTCGACGGACCTGTGCCGGTCGCGGCCCGATGAGGCCCGTCGGGTCAACGTGGAAGCGCCGGTCGCACTGAGCCAGCGGGTCACCGCCGCCGGCGGACGGGTCGTGTTCCTCTCCACGAACATGGTGTTCGATGGAACGGTGCCGTTCACCCCGGCCTCCGCCACACGCTGCCCGAAGACCGCCTACGGTCGGATGAAAGCCGAGGCGGAGGAACGCCTGCTGGCCCTTGGCGACGCCGCGACCGTGGTCCGGCTCACGAAGGTGGTGGGGCGGACGCTGCCGGTGATCGAGGGGTGGCGGGCGGCCCTTGGCCGGGGGGAGACGGTACGTCCCTTCTCCGATCTGCCGATGGCGCCGGTCACGCTCGACCTCGCCGCAGCCGTGATCGCGGCGGCAGCCTGCGAGGCGAACGGCCCGATTCTCCAGGTCTCCGCGCGGGCCGATCTGGCCTACGCCGACGTGGCGGCCCGTCTCGCCGCCCGCTGGGGTTTTGCTCCAGATTACGTGCGGCCCGTCACCGTGGCCGAGTCCGGTGTGGCCCTGGAACACGTGCCCGCTCACACCACGCTCGATGCCTCGGCCGTGCGGGATAGACTCGGACGGGAGCCGCCCGATCCCTGGGCGGCGATCGACGAGGTGGCCTGATGGCGACGATGGTGACGGGCGAAGCGGCGTGCGGGATCTGCAGCGGCGGCGGCACGCTCGAGGAGCTGACCGACTACCGGGGGCTCCGCCGGGTGACGTCCGACTGCCGGGCCTGGCCTGCGGGCGGCCGGCTTGGCGTGTGCCGCGGCTGCGGCGCGGTGCAGAAGCCGGCCGACGATGCGTTTCTCGCCGACATCGACGCCATCTACACGTCGTACACGATCTACCACCAGGCTGCCGGCGCCGAGCAGGCGGTGTTCGAGCAATCTTCGGGGCTGCCCGCCTCGCGATCGGTTCGGCTTCTGGAGACCTTTCGCGATCGCGCGGGCCTGAAGCCAACGGGGCGGATGCTCGACGTCGGCTGCGGCAACGGCGCCACGATCCGCGCCTTCGGTCAGGTCGTCCCCGGCTGGACGAAGGCCGGCACGGAGTTCGACGGCAAGTATCGCACCGAGGTCGAGTCGATCCCGAACACCGAATCGCTGCACGTTGGGCCCGTCGAGGCCGTGCCAGGCACGTTCGATGTGATCACGATGATCCACGTGCTGGAGCACATCGTCGATCCGGTGGACGTGCTCGCCACGCTCCGCAGCAAACTCGGGCCCGGCGGTCTGCTGCTCATCGAGGTGCCGCATCACCCCGCCAACGCCTTCGAACTGCTGATCGCCGACCACCGCTCGCACTTCACCGCTGATTCGCTGGTGCGGGCCCTCACGGCCGCCGGCTACGAGATCGTCTCGGTGGCCGAGGATTGGATTCCGAAGGAACTTTCCGTCGTCGCGAGGGCCGCCGCTCGCGATGCGATTCCCCACAAATCCCCAAGCGCCAGCGAGGGGATGACCGCCATCCCTTCGTCCTCCGCAGCAACTGCTGCGACGGCCCGCGAACGAATCTCCGGCAGCCTCGCCTGGCTTCGAGCCACCGCCGACCACCTGCGGCGGCTCGGTGCGGACGGGCCCGTGGGCCTGTTCGGCACTTCGATCGCCGGCACCTGGCTCGCGGCCGAGGCGGGCGACGCGGTCGCCTTCTTCGTTGATGAGGACCCTAACCGCGTGGGCCGCATGTACCTCGGCAAGCCCGTGTACGCCCCCGCCGACGTGCCTGCCGGGAGCCGCGTGTTCGTCGGCCTGCCGCCGGCCGTCGCGGCCGGCATCTGTAGCCGCCTGGCAAGGCCCGGCGTCACGTTCCTTCCGCCCGCGTGACGGTGCCATGTCCACTGCGCTTCTCGCCATCGGCGTCTTCGCCACCGCCTTCCTCCTTCATCTCGCCTGGTGGCGAATCGCGCTGCCCCGCCGGCAGACGGCGGCCCTGCTGGCGGTCTTCTTCGGGGTGCTCGTCGCCTGGCTCGCCGTCTCCCACTTTCTGCCGGGCCGATGGTTCACCGCCGCCGACCGCTGGCAGGCCATCCACGTCGCCGTCTTCCACACCGCCTGTGCGCTGGCCTACATCGTCGCCTACTCGGCGCTCGAGCACCGCAGCCCGAGCATGACGCTGCTCGTGGCGGTGGCCGACTCGGGTGACGGTGGCTGCTCGCCGGAGGAGCTTCGGGGCCTGCTTGCCGGGGCGAGCCCCGTCGAGGTTCGACTCGACGCGATGGTGCACGAGGGAATGGTGACCCGCGATGGCGATGGCTACCGGCTCGCCCCGAAGGGCCTGGCGTGGGCGACCGTGCTCTCGAACTGGCGGCGGCTGCTCGGCATGCCGCCAGGAGGCTGACCCGCCGCGATGACCATCATCGACACCACCGACCATCGCCCGCTCGTCGCCCTGGCCCCCGTGCTCGGCTTGGCCGTGTACTGCGTCTCGCATGTCATCACGGCCCGGATCATCCGCGGCCGCAGTCCCTATCCCGCGCTCGCCATCGGGGCTCTCGCCGGCCTCGCGGCCACGGTCGCGATCACGCTCGCCGCCTGCGCCCGCGACTCGGTGTCTTTCATCGATACGCTCGCCCTCGTCGGACTCAACACGGTCGCCTCGCTCGCCTTCGCGTTCGGCTACTTCAACTTCGTGAATCTCACCGTCGCCTCGCTGCGGATTCGGATCCTCGAGGAACTCGCCGAGGCGGGGGGGCGGCTTCCCCGGGCGGCCCTGCTTGACCGCTACGGAACGTCGAGTGTGGCCGACCTCCGGCTCGAGCGGCTGGTTGGCGGCGGCCACCTCGTGGAGCGGAACGGGCGGCTGCACACGGGCCGTTTGCAATTCCTCGTCGTGGCACGCATCTTCGATGGACTGCGATGGCTGATCTTCGGCCCCGCCTACGCCGCCGCCCTCCGCCGGCCGCCGGCGGCAGCACCCGGCGACCATACCCTCTGACGACGACATGACGGCGACGCCTCCCGAACTCACGCACGACTGCGATCTGTCGCTGTTTGTCGCCTGCTACAACGAGGAGGATGGCATCATCCCGACCCTCGATACCGTGGTGGCGGCCGCGACCGAGGTGGGGATCAGCTACGACATCGTGATCATGGACGACTGCTCGAAGGACCGGTCGGTCGAGCTGATCGTCGAGTATCTCCGCACCCATCCCGACCTCCCGATCACGCTCTACGTGAACGAGGTCAACCAGGGCGTGGGGGCGAACTACGCCGAGGCCGCGTTCCGCTGCCGGGGCAAGTACTACCGGATGATCTGCGGCGACAACGTCGAGTCGAAGGAAACGCTCGCCACGATCTTTCGACGGGTCGGTGAGGCCGACATGATCATCCCGTATCCGGCCGACACCACGTTCCGGGGGCCGTTTCGCCGCGGCGTGTCGCGGAGCTTCACGCTGCTGGTCAACCTGCTCAGCGGCTACCGGATCCGCTACTACAACGGCCTGGCGGTGCACTACCGCTACAACGTCATGCGGTGGCACTCCAACTCGCACGGCTTCGGCTTTCAGGCCGACCTGATCACCAGGCTCCTCGACCTCAAGGCGACCTACGTCGAGGTGCCCGTGTATCCGAACGAGCGGGCCGGCGGTGAGACCAAGGCGTTCAAGTTCCGCAACCTCTGCTCGGTAGGCCACACGCTCCTCGAGATCTGGATCCGCCGCCTCGGCAAACTCGTCTATCCGGAGGCCACTCGCCGTCCGCTCAGCGAACTGCGGGTGTACCGTGCCGGCGACCTCGGGCACGGCGTTGCCAAGACGATCACCGACACCGGCTCGTCCGCGTCCACGCCGGCATCCTGAGGCCCGCGTCACCGCCGGCTTGCCCGCCATGGCCACCACCGATTACCTCGTCGTCGGCGGCGGCATCATCGGGATTTCGATCGCCCGTGAACTCAGGCGGCGGCACCCCGACCGTTCGGTCACGGTGCTGGAGAAGGAGCCCGCCTGCGGCCGGCACGCCAGCGGCCGCAACTCGGGCGTGCTCCACGCCGGCTTCTACTACACCGCCGACTCCCTCAAGGCCCGCTTCACGCGGGACGGCAACCGGGCGCTCGCCGCCTACTGCGACGCCCGCGGGCTGCCGCTCAACCGCTGCGGCAAACTCGTGGTGGCCCGCACCGCCGCCGATCATCCCCAGATGGATGAACTCCTCCGTCGCGGGGCCGCCAACGGCGTCGCGCTCGAGAGCATCAGCGAGGCGGACGCCAGGCGGATCGAGCCACGGGTGAAGACCTTCGAGCGGGCGATCTGGTCGCCTGCAACCGCGACGGCCGATCCGGCCGCGGTACTTGCCGCGATGCGGGAAGACGCGGAGCGGGAAGGGATCGCCTTCGCGCTGGCCGACGGATTTCGCCGCCGCCGCCGGGGTGACGAGGTGGAGTCGGCGCGGACGACCTGGCGCGCCGGCTACGTCGTCAACGCGGCGGGGCTCCACGCCGATCGCATCGCCCGGCAGTACGGCTTCTCGGAACGGTACCGAATCCTCCCCTTCAAGGGGCTCTACCTCTACGGCGACGATGCCGGCGGGCATTTCACCACCAACATCTACCCGGTTCCCGATCTGCGAAACCCCTTTCTCGGAGTCCATTTCACCGTCACGGTGGACGGCCACGCCAAGATCGGCCCCACGGCGATTCCGGCTTTCTGGCGGGAACAGTATGCCGGTCTTGCGGGCTTCGACGCTCGCGACCTCGCCGAGATCGCGGCTCTGCAGTGCGGTCTGCTCTTCTCGGCGGGCTTCGAGTTTCGGCGGCTCGCCGTCGAGGAACTCCGCAAGTATCGGCGGCGGCACCTCGTGGCCCTTGCCGGCGAACTGGCCACCGATGTGCGGCCGGAGCACTGGCGACGGTGGGGCAGGGCGGGAATCCGCGCCCAGTTGCTCGACATCCGCACGCGGAAACTCGAGATGGACTTCGTGATCGAGGGGGATGACCGCTCGATGCACGTGCTCAACGCCGTCTCTCCCGGCTGGACGTGCTCCCTGCCGTTCGCGTCGTACGTGGTCGATGCCATCGAGCGCCGGTCACCAGAAAGCCCAATCGCGTAAGCGATGGGGATGGCCGTGGTGTGCGGCGCCGCTCGGGGCTGCCCATGCCCGTCGCCGGACGTTCGCCTCGGCCCTCCGGGCCTCGGCTCTCTGCATGTCCGCTGCACCTCGGCATCCTGCCTGCGCTTGCTCCCATAGCCCGGCTCTCGGGCACGGGCAGCCCCGAGCTCCTCGATGACGAAGCGACGCGATATCCCCTCGCTTGCGCTCGGGGCTTTTTGGACACCGGACAGCACATCCCCTCCGCCAGAAAGCCCCGAGCGCGAGCGAGGGAATGACGGCCGACATCACCACTCAGGCACGCCTTGCATCAACCCTGACCGTAAGGTTCCCGCGAAACAACCACATGCAAATCACTCCTGCTCGTCGTCTGCCCACTCCAGCAGGCTCGTGTATCCGCGGACGCCGAGTGCGAGTCGGCGGGCATCCCACTCCGCCTGCGGCGAACTGCTCGTGATCGCCGCCACCCGCACGCCCGCCGCGAGCCCGGCCTCCCAGTCGCTCGGACGGTCACCGATCATCCACGATGCCTCGCGTGACAGGGAGAACTCGGCCAGCATCTCCTCGATGAACCGCGGCGAGGGCTTACGGTAGCGTGAGGGCTCGTCGGGCCGCTCCGGGGCGATGCAAATCCGGGTGAACGGCGCGGACCCGAGGTCGAGGAGGTCGATCATCCGTCGATTGACGGCCTCCACGTCGGCGAGCGTGAAATAGCCACGGTTTACGCCCGACTGGTTGGAGAGGATGAAGAGCTTCGTGCCCGCCGCAAGGAGGCGGGCCAGGGCTTCGCGGGTGCCCGGGAGGAGGGTGACCTGATCCACCGCCCCGACGAAGTGACGATCCTCGATCAGCGTGCCGTCACGGTCGAGGAACAGAGACTGGATGTGGGCGGGCACGGTCTCAGTCCTGGGGCAAGGGAAGCGGTCGAATGCGAGGAAACCAACGGTATGATAGCGGCCTCGCCACCGCGGCCGTCCCGCGGCTGCCGGCGAGCCAGCCGCCCCGGGGATGCCAGCATGACCGACAGGAAAGTATCCGCCGCCGCTCCAGCCACGACCACTGCCTCAGCGGCCGAATCCTGGTTCTCTCGCACCGACTCGATCATCGTCGCGGCCCTTCTGGCGCTCGTCACACTCGCGTGGTGCACGGCCAACGCGAAGTGGACGGCGGCCGAGTGGGCGATGCCCGCCGCCTATCTGGAGCCGGAGAAGTGCGACGTCGTCCATGCGTTGGCGATGATGAAGGCCGCCGGGGAAGGTGAGTTCGTGCCGCTGACCTGGAAGCAGGTGTCGCGACTCGGTGCTCCCGATGGTGCGAACTGGAACGACTGGCCGCTGCTCGAAGAGTTGCAGATCGTGTTCTTCGCCGTGCTGGCGAAGATCTTCGGGCTGTTCGGCGGCCTCAACGTCGGCATGCTGCTGGGCCACTGGCTTGCGGCCGCCACGTTCTACGCCGTGGCTCGGTATCTCGGCTGCCTCCGGCCGTGGGCGTTCGTGGGCGGGCTGGCCTATGGGCTCGCACCGTTCCTGTTCGCCCAATCGCCCCACCACATCACCACCGAATACGTCTGGCACGTGCCGCTGTTCATCCTGGTATGGAAGTGGGTGTCGACCGACCCGGGCCTCGAGTGGGGGAGCCGGAGGTTCTGGTTCGCCGTCGGCGTGGCGGTGCTCACGGGACTGCAAAGCCCCTACTTCACCAACGTCCTCTGCCAACTCACGCTCCTCGGGGCGGCTGCGGTCGCCTGGCGGAATCGCTCGTTCGCGGCCTTGAAGCCCGCTCTCGCGGTGATCGCGGCGGCAGCCTTCGCGTTCGTGCTCATGAATCTCGACACCTGGACCTATCGGCTGGCCAACGGCGCCAACCAGGGCGCGGTCGTCCGGGAGTACAAGTGGCTCGAGATCTACGGTCTGAAACTCGTCGACCTCGTGATTCCGCCGGTCACGCACCACTCGGCCGGCTTCGCAAAGTTCGCCGCGAGCCACCGTTCGGGCGCTCCGCTGCTCGACGAGGGGTCGTATCTCGGGCTCGTCGGCATCGCGTCGCTCGCGTTGTTGGCCGTCACCGCCGCCCGCGGCATGGTCGATCGCGGCCGCATGCCCGCGGCCGCCTGGCAGGTGTTGTGGGTCGTGCTCACGTTCTCAACCGGCGGACTCAACGCCATTCTCGGGGCGTTCGGCTTCACGCTGTTTCGCACGGGGTGCCGCTACAGCATCGTGATTCTCGCCATCGCGCTGATGCATGCGGCCGAGTGGCTGTCGGCCCGCCAGCGGGATGGCGCGACGAAGGGATCGGGATCGGCGGAGACGATGCACATCGGCGTGGTGACCGCGGTGATCGCCCTGAGCCTGCTCGTGCTCTGGGATCAGGTTCCCAGGTCGCCCGCACCGGAACAGCTGGCGCTGATCGCGAGGCAGGTCGAGGCCGATCGTGGCTTCGTCGCCGAGATGGAGTCGGTGCTTCCCGACGACGCGATGGTCTTCCAGCTGCCCGTGATGGAGTTTCCCGAGACGCCGCTGCCGGGAGTGGCATCCTACGATCACTTTCGGCCCTATCTCCACGGCAGCCGTCTGCGCTACTCCTTCGGCTCGATGAAGGGCAGGCCGCGGGAGCAGTGGCAGCAGGCTGTGCAGCAGAAGATGTTCGAGGGGGCGGTTCCCGACCAGCAGGCGCAGAAGATCCGCTTCAACATCGCCAACGTCAACGCGGCCATCGACGAGGTGCAGAAGCGCGGCTTCAAGGCCGTGTACATCAACCGCAACGGCTTTCCCGATCGCGGGAAGGGACTGCTCGAGTCGCTCGCGGAACTCGGGTTTGACGCGGCCATCGAAAGCCCACTCGGCGATCTGGCGTGCATTGTGCTCGGCAAGCCGGCGGGGAAGTAAGCCGTGGATCCGGCCCTGCTGCGGACCGCCGCGGTGCTCGTCGGCATCACGCTGGCCGTGTTCTCAGCGACGCTCTCGGCCGGCTTTGTCTACGACGCGCGGCTGCAGATCCTCACCGATCCGTTCCTGCACGATCCGCGAAACTGGCTGAATGTGCTCACGTTTCGGGTGCTGGGCATGGACGTGCTCGATTTCAACCGTCCCGTGCACCTCGCGTCGCTGATGCTCGACGCCGCCGTCTGGGGCACGACTCCCTTCGGCTACCACCTGACGAGCATCCTGCTGCATGCGGCCAACGTGGTGCTCGTATGGTTCGTAATCCGCGACGTCCTCGGCCGTGGTGTGGCTCGCGGGCGCCCCGCCGATCCGCTCGTGCCAGTCGTGGCGGCCCTGTTCTTTGCCGTCCACCCCATCGTCGCCGAGGCGGTCTGCGAACCCACCTTCCGCGAGGATCTCTTGGCCGCCGCGTTCACGCTCGGCGCGGTGGCAGTCGCCGCCCGCCACACCGCGGCCGCCGGCGACGACCTGAGCCGGGCCGCGGGCTGTGCCGGGCTCTGCCTGCTCGCCGTCGCCAGCAAGGAGTCGGGGATCGCCGCGCCGTTCGTGGTCGCAGCCTATGGCCTCGCATTTCGCCTCAGAGCGTCGAGTCGGTTCTGGGCCGCCGCGGCAGGAGGCGGCCTGGCGCTCGTCGCCGCATTCCTCGCGGCGAGGTTTCTGCTCGAGCCGTCGCCGTCGAGGATCTTCGAGTCGCGGCCGGAGTATCCGGGCGGAACAATTTTCGAGGCGTTGAAAGTCGAGCCACGGATCCTCGTCCTCTACGCCCAGCTCGTGGCCTGTCCGGTCAATCTCTGCGCCGACTACGGTGGCTACTCGATTCGATACCTGCCCCTCTGGGCGTCGCTCGCGATCCTCGCGGCGCTGGGGATCGCGGCGGGCTTCGCGGTCCGGCGGGATCGCCGGGTTGCCTTTGGGCTGGCGCTCGTGCTGCTGCCGCTCCTGCCGGTTTCAAACCTCGTGCCGATCTACCGAGCCGCGGCCGACCGCTACCTCTACCTCCCGCTCGCTGGTGTGGCCTGCATCCTTGCGTGCCTGCTCGACTCCGCCTGGGTGAGAGCCTGTGAGTCGCGCCGCCGCACTGCGACGCTCCTGATGTTCGTGGCCGTCGCGGCCCTCGCGTGTGGGTGCGTCGGTAGGCAGCGGGTCTGGCGCAGCCAGCTCGCGCTCTGGAGCGACACGTTCGCCCGCAATCCAGGCTCATTCAACGGCGCCAATGGCCTTTCTTCCGCCCTGCGGGAAGCCGGGCGGGGAGACGAGGCGGTCGAAATGGCCCGCCGGGCGGTGAGTCTCTCGGGTGGAATGCGGGGCGACGCCTGGATGACGCTTGCGCTGGCTCTTGATTCGGCTGGGCGGACCCGCGAGGCCGACGACGCCGCCACGAAGGCCGTGGAGCTCGATTCCCGGCTTGCAGATCCGGACGGGCGAGTGGCGGCACTCGCCATGGAAAAGGCCGAAGCCGAGGGCGTGAAGAGAATCCTGGGGCGCCGTTGATGCCGAGGGTCGGGAGGCGGAAAAAATTTTTTCCGAGATACTTGACAGGGTTTTTCCGAGGCTCTAGATTGCGGGGGTTGGGTGGGTTTCAGCGACGGTTGAAGCCAGTCCCCAAACGGTTCGAAGGTTGATTGAAAGGGCAGCTACTGACCTCGTGCGAGCGACGTTGCGGCAGGTGAAACCGGCTCAGCCGGTGCCACCCGTTCAAACGCACTCGAGGAAGTA
>Ga0129333_10006883_pt1 | contig 10760 bp, 7 predicted proteins | sample CPB6_08_DNA_FD_94474 | JGI IMG/M metagenome (GOLD analysis project Ga0129333, IMG submission 94474) | Freshwater to marine salinity gradient microbial communities from Chesapeake Bay, USA - CPBay_Sum_0.6_0.8_DNA | ecosystem: Environmental > Aquatic > Marine > Coastal | place: USA: Chesapeake Bay...
CGGAGTGCGTGCCACCATTGATGTGGATGCGCAGGATTTGCTCTAAGGCTTGTGGATTGTGGGAGTTGGCCTCCTGGGTGGATTAAAATAAAAACCAGCAGCCCGCCTTAATGTAGATCGTGAAAGACTGAGTAAAAGATGGTAGAAGGGATGGATTGAGCAGGCTCTTCCTCACCACGGCGATTGATTATGCCAACGCAAAACCCCATTTAGGGCATGCGTATGAGAAGGTTTTGACCGATACCTTGGCACGGTTTGCCCGCCGAACTGGGCAAACGGTCCGCTTTCTCAGTGGTCTGGATGAGCACGGCCAAAAGGTTCAGCAGAGTGCCGGGAAGGCTGGGAAAAGCCCGCAAGAGTTTGTCGACGGAATCTGTGGTCAGTTTCTGGAGCTATGGAAGATTTTAAAGGTTGAGCCGGACGACTACCTAAGAACCACGCAATCCCGACATAAAAAGTTAGTCGGCGAAGTTTTGGAGAAGCTTTACCGGCAGGGCGACATCGTGAAAGGCACCTTCAAAGGGTTTTACAGCGTCCGGGCGGAGCAGTTCCTGACGGAGAAGGAGAGACAACCCGACGGTTCATGGCCCGAAATTTTCGGCGAAGTGGTCGAGTTGACGGAGGAGAATTACTTTTTCCGACTTTCCCAGCATCAGGAGTGGTTGCGGCAACTGATCCAGAAGCAGCCCTCTTTGATCTTTCCCGAGTTTCGGGCCAAGGAGTTGCTGGGGGCTTTGGAAAAACCATTGCCTGACCTGTGTATTTCCAGGCCCAAGGCGCGCCTCGCCTGGGGAATTCCCCTGCCGTTCGATGAGAACCAGGTGACCTATGTTTGGTTCGATGCCCTGTTGAACTACATCACGGGGGCGGGAAATGGGGAGGGCAAGCTCACGGATTGGGAAGCGGCGGTGCATGTGATTGGGAAAGACATTCTGGTGCCGGCCCACGGGATTTACTGGCCTTGCATGCTCAAGGCGCTCGGCTTGCCCATGTTTGCCAAGCTGTTGGTGCACGGGTTCTGGACCCGTAAGAGTGAGAAGCTGAGTAAATCCACCGGCAATGTGGTAGATCCCACGGTTTTGGCGGCCAAATATGGGGCGGACGCTTTCCGGTATTATGTGCTCCGGGAGATGGCGTTGGGACACGATGCGGATTTTGATGAGGAGTCACTCGCAGCCCGGAGAAAAGGGGAGCTGGCCCATGAGTTGGGGAATTTACTCCAGCGCACGGGATCGATGATCGGGCGATATCGGGAGGGAAGGATTCCCGCCGCGCCCAAGCCCGATCCTGTCTCGGAGGCTTTTCGGGATACGGTGCTGCACGCCTTAAGAAAATGGGATGAGTTGATGAGGGGTTATCAGATCCACTTGGCTCTGGGGGAGCTTTGGCGAGCCGTGCAGGCGGCCAATCAGCTCATCGAGGCCCGGGCCCCATGGAAGCTGGCGAAGGACCCGGCCAAAACTGGGGAGTTGGACGCTACCTTGGCCGATGCAGCGGCAGCCTTGGAACTGGTTCTACTGGAGGCCGCCTGCGTGATTCCCCAGACGGCCGAGGCAGGATTGGCCCAGCTAGGGTTCCCGGGGAAGCCGGCTGCGCGGGAAACAAACTGGCCGGCATGGCCTGGGGGGCAAAGTGGGCGCTCCTTGGGCTCAATTACCCCGCTTTTCCCGATTTTAGAGGAGGAAAAAACCTCTCAGGGATGACACGCGGGGCGGTTGCGCCCGGGATCGGTTTTGGGCATTTTGTTTCGCCTAAGGAGATTGATTTATGAGTACGAAATATGCCCATCCCGAAGCCCTGGTAGAGACTGACTGGCTGGCCCAGCACCTTAGCGATCCGTCAGTCCGGGTGGTGGAGAGCAACGAGGATGTCCTACTTTACGACACCGGCCACATTCCAGGGGCGGTGCATATCGACTGGCGCCGGGATCTTCAGGACCCTCTGGTTCGGGATTACATCAGTCCTAAGGCCTTTGCGGAGTTATGTGCCCACAACGGGATCTCTCCGGACACCACGGTGGTCTTTTATGGAGACAAGTCGAACTGGTGGGCTTGCTACGCCTTGTGGGCTTTTCGTTTGTTTGGACATACCAAGGTCAGAATTCTCAATGGTGGGCGGGACAAGTGGGTTGCGGAAAAGCGGACTTTAACCCGGGAGAAGGTGACGGTTTCGCCGGCTTCTTACCCGGTTCCAGCCAAGAGGCTTGATGCGGAAATCCGTGCTTTTTATGAAGACGCGTTGGCCTGCAGTCAGGCAAAGAAGCCCCTGATTGATGTCCGCTCCCCGGGGGAGTTTAAAGGCGAGATCACCCATATGCCCGAATACCCCCAGGAAGGGGTGTTGCGCGGTGGGCACATCCCTGGGGCCAAGAGCGTTCCGTGGAAAACGGCGGTCAAGGAGGATGGCACTTTCAAATCCGCCGAAGAGTTGGCCAAGATTTATCTGGAAGGCTGTCAGCTTGGCCCGGACAAAGAAGTGGTCGCCTATTGCCGGATCGGGGAGCGCTCCAGCCATACCTGGTTCGTGCTGAGTTACCTGCTCGGCCTCAAAAAGGTGCGTAACTACGACGGCTCCTGGACCGAGTGGGGCAACAGGGTACGCGCGCCGATCGAGCGCTCCGCTTAGTCCGCGGAGAACAGACCCCCGGTCCAGCCCGGAAGGGTGATTCGAAGAGTTTCACCCTCGGAGGTGAGCTGGACATCGTCCAGCGAGCCGGAAGAGACAAAAGTCGGGATAAAATTTTTCCCTTGGGGCAAGTCCCTGAGGGCGATGACGTGGGTTTGTCGTCCCGGGTTACGGTTGAAGACCGCTAGTTGAGGGCAGGCTCCATCCCGTACCCAGGCGAAAGTCTGGGAGCGATTGGATCCTTCCAGCACCCGCATGGGGCCATCGATAAGTTCCGGATGCTTACGCCGCAGGGCGAGGGCCTCCCGGTAAAAGGAGTGAAGGGCGGCATCAAAATTGAGGTCATCGTTACGCGTCGGTTGTCCGGCAGGGCTAATTTTTTGGGGCTCAAAAGTAAGATCAGGCCATACCATGGGCATCCGGTCGTCCGGATCGTCCGCACTCCACATACCGACCTCGGTTCCGTAGTATAGGTAAGGCGCTCCTGGGTAGGTGACTTGGAATAGGGTCAGCATCCGCTGGAGCTTGCGTTCTTCCGGGGTGGGTTTCCGAATTAAATAGGGCTTCTCGGTGCTGCCGGCCCAAAGATCGCCGTCATAGCCAAAGGCGTCCTCCTTAGCAAAGTAGGGTCGATTCCGGTTCACGATCATGGAAGGAAAGCGGTCGGTGTCGTGGGAGTCGAAAAGGTTTTGGTGTCGTAGGGCTTCCTCCCAGGTGAATTTTTCTCGGCGCTCCTCGATCAATCGGAGAAATTCCCGAGTGGAAAGTGTGGCGTGGATCATCCCGCCCTTGATCGGCATGGCGAAGGCGTAGTAGTTCATGACTCCGTCGAACTTAGCCTCCCGCATGAAGTCCTGGGCTTCCACCCAGATTTCCGGAACGGTGTAGGCCAGGGGATTGATGGACTTCACGAAGTCGTTCCACTCCATCCAAAACCCTGTGCCCACCTCATTGGCCACATCCAGTCGCCAACCATCGACCCCGTCGGACGGATCGCCGTCCCCATTGGGATCCATCCAGCGCTTGGTGATGGCGAACAGATAGGCTTTCACCTCGGGATCGAGATTTTTACGGCCCTTTTCGTCGGTCACCTCGGAGAATTCAGGCATGGCTTTCACGCCCCACCATCCGGCGTAGTCGAATTCATTCCGATCGGGTGTTTTAGGATCATCGAAATGATGAACGTGAAACCAGTGGGTATAGGCGGATTTTTCCTGATTCTTCTTTAAATCCGCAAAAGCAAAGAAATCGGTGGCGCAGTGATTGAAGACACCGTCGAGAATCACGCGAATACCGCGGGCGTGGGCCTGGCGGACCAATTCGAGGAACATTTTATCCGCCGCGGTCCATTTCCAAGTGGTAGGGTCCGCGGTTTCTCCGGCGATCAGGGCCTTGTCACCCTCAGGGTCGGGCCCGAAGTGAGGGTCGGCATGGTGATAGGAGCGGGCGTCGTATTTGTGCAGGGAGGCGGATTCGAAGATCGGGTTGAGGTAGATCGCGGTGACGCCGAGATCCCTAAGATAATCCAGTTTGTCCATGATTCCCTGGAAATCCCCGCCGTAGCGGCGGTGTTGCATGGTCCCGTAGGCGTCCGGCGCCAACACCTTTTCCCATTCGTCCATGCCGTACCACTCCTTGGTCCAGGGGGTGATCCTCCACTTGGCGCGCACCTGATCGGGGACACGGGAATACTCCGCCGTGGGGTCGTTCTTAGGGTCACCATTCCGAAATCGCTCCGGGAAAATCTGGTACCAAATCGCATGCTTGGGCCAATCCTTGGGATGCGTGGCAGGAAGGGAGGAGGAGGTCGACCTAGTCGATGGGGTAGGGACGACAGAGGAAGGCCCAGGCACCGGGGTCGCCGTTTGCCGAACCCAGATGAGGGCGCCGGCCAAAACTACTGCCGCAAGGCCCAAAAGCGTCCAAATAAACTTTTTCCAAGGCATCCGGCCAGCCTAGCGGGAGTGGATAAGAGCAGGCGAAGATTTACTTCTGACGGAAAAGGGCGCCGGTGAGGCCGGGCAAAGTGATGGATGCCTTGCCTTTGGCTTGTTTTACCGTGGCGTCTGAAGTGGTGCCGGAAGAAATAAAAAACGCTTCGAGCGGGGGGGCTTCGCTGCCGTCCGTGGTGCCGAATTGGAAGGTGAAGGTCTGTGGGTCGGTATGTCGATTGAAGACGGCGATAACGGTTTCTGCGCCGGTTCGTGCGAAGGCAAACATTTTGGTGGTGTTTTCTGCTCCGATCAGCTGATACCGCCCTCCTTGGAGGCTGGGGTATTTTTGGCGGAGCCCGATGGCCTCGCGATGGTAGGAGTGCAGGGGGCCGTCGAAATTGATGTCATCGTTGCGTTTGGGTTGGTTGGCCGGACTGATGGTTTGAGGTTCGAATTTTAGCTCCTGCCAGGCCATGGGCTTCCGGTTGTCGGGATCGTCGGCGCCCCACATGCCGACTTCGGTGCCATAATAAAGATAAGGAGCCCCGGGATAGGCGATCTGAAACAGGACGATCATTCGCTGGAGCTTGCGGTCAGTCTCATCCGGCTTCCGGACCAGGTAGGGTTTGTCGGTGCTACCAGCCCAGATGGAGGCATCGTAGGCAAAGGAGTCTCCGCCACTGTAGTAGGTTCGGTCCCGGTTCACAATCATGGAGGCAAAGCGGTCGGTGTCATGGGAGTCAAAAAGATTCATCATGCGGGCAAACTGGTCTTCAGAGTATTTGGCGCGGCGGTCTTCCATGGTGCGGACGAACTCCCGGACCGGCAGGGTTCCGTCGATCAGCCCGCCTTTGATGGGAATGGCAAAGGCGTGATAGTTCATGGCGGCATCAAACTTTGTGCGCTCCAAATAGGCGGAGGCCTCGCCCCAGATTTCTGCGGTGGTGTAGGCGTTGGGATTGATGGATTTGACCAGTTCGTGCCACTCCACCCAGAAGCCATCTCCAACCTTTTCCGCCACGTCCAAGCGCCAGCCATCGATCCCGTCGGACGGGTCACCGTCCCCGTTGGGATCCATCCAGCGCTTCGTGATGGCGAAGAGGTAGGCCTTCACCTCGGGATGTAGATTTTTACGGCCCTTCTCGTCGGTCACCTCGGCAAACTCGGGAAGGCTTTTGTGGCCATCCCAACCCGCCCAGTCGAATTTTTTGCTCTCTTTGGAGCCCGGTGTGTCCCAAGCCAAGATGGTGAACCAGTCCTTGTAGCGGGACTCCTGCTGTTTCTGGCGAATATCCTCGAAGGCAAAAAATCCCGTGGAGGAGTGATTGAAGACACCGTCGATAATTACTTTCATGCCTTTTTGGTGGGCCTGTTTGACCAGTTCCAAGAATTGCTTGTCGGCAGCGGACCACGTCCATGAAGCAGGATCGGCTGATGTTTTTTTTAGCAACTCCAGATCGGCGATAGGGTCCGGCCCAAAAAATGGATCCATGTGATGGAAGACCAGGGCGTCATATTTATGAAGGGAAGGGGCGGCAAAGACTGGGTTAAAGTAAAGGGCGGTAATCCCCAGGTCTTTCAGATAGTCCAGTCGGTCGATCACCCCTTGGAAGTCGCCTCCATAGCGGCGGTGGGCGTTGGTGCCGTAAACATCGCCGGCTAAATCCTTCTCCCAGTCCGTCAGGGCATACCACTCTTTGGTCCAAGGGATCATGCCCCATTTGGATCGGATATGGTCCGGCACCCGGGCGTATGCTGCAGTGGGGTCGTTCTTGGGGTCCCCGTTCCTAAACCGCTCCGGAAAAATCTGATACCAGACCGCCTTTTGGGCCCACCCGGCATCGGCAACGTCCGGATCTGAAGGGGGTTCCCCATGAGCAACCAAGGCAAGGGGTAGGAGTAAAAGACAAACTAGACGGGGCACCCCCTAAAAATGGAGGCCGGAATTCATGGATGCGAGTTTGGAATGAAGCCTCTTGTCTCCTTAAGGATAAAAGGTCATATTTGCCGCCATGGCGGTTTCTGAGTCCGAAATTAGCATGGGGCCAGCCGAGCGCGCGCTGGTTCTTGGAATCCGGATCTTCCGTGTCGTGGGAGGCCTCCTGGTGGCGTTTTATCTTTTGGAGACATTTTCCTCTTTATCCGATCTTAGGCTACGGAATCCGGCGACCGAACTCCGCTTCGCCTCCGCCATGACAGACCGAATCCCTTTAGCGCTTCTTGGTCTCTCGCTCCTGCTGTGTCACCCGCGGTTTCTTCGGCAAAAACTGGAAGCCTTGCTCCTGCGTATTCTGTCGTTTTTGCCCCTCGTCTTGGCCGTTGTGTACCTTTTGCTGATTCCACTCACCATGAGGTCGGCGGAAAATCTCTTTCGGAACTCCTCCGCCAACCTGACCGCCCAAGCCGAGGAGCAGGTGAAGAAAGTCCGCACGGTCCGGGACACCACCCTGAATCTCAGTCCGGAAGAGCAGCAGGCCATGGTGGAACGCTATAATCGGGCCAACGCAAAAAAACAGCCGGTGGATTTGCCGGGATTTTTAAAAACCCTGAACGATGAGGTGAAGGCTTCGGAAGCCCGGCTCGAACAGGAGCGGCGTTCCGTGCTGGGGTCCCAAAAACGGAGCCTTTATTCCGCGCAGTTTTTGCAAGGGCTGAAATGCCTGCTGGGAGCCGTTGCTTTGGTGCTTCTTTGGAAATTGACGGGTTGGGCCCGGTCGGCAGGCCAGACCGCGCTGGGCACCGAGCTGGGTGCCAGTCGTCACCGGAGGAGCTAAAAACTAGTTGGAGGGCGGGGGGGTGCTTGCCGGGCTGGCGGCGGCCGGCGTAGAGGGGGAGGCCCGCTCGTAATCCGCCATGGTGCTTCTTTGGCGCTGGCACATGCGGTAGCCCATGATATTCAGATCAAAGTTCATGGAGAAGTCGGAGGGGACCGGAATATTGATCTCGGCCAATTCCGAGGTTTGGTAGTTAAAGTCGAGCCCCTTCATGGTTGCCAGAAACCAGGCGACATCCACCTCTTCCGTTAATTTTCCCTTGGTCTGAATAATGCTGAAGTCGTTCTGGTCGATCCAGATGGTGCCTCCCACCTTGTTGATGACCTTTTCCTCGCGGGTGGAGAAGGGCTGATCTTTTTTGGGCGTGAATTTAATGACAAAGCAGCGGCGATCGCGGATCGATTCATCGTTGAGCCGCTGATAATTGTAGCGGGGAGCAATCTTCGCCATATCCAGCATAGCATTTACTTTTTTCGCGTCCTCGACCTGTTGGTCCTTTTCGTCATCGTCATCATCATTCTTGTTTCCGCCGCGCAAACTTCTTCCCCCACCGACCCCAGCGACCTTGGAATTGCTGGAGGACTGGGGTTTGGAGTCTGAATCCTCGTTAAAATCGGCAGAAAAGGTGATGTCCTTGCCAGGCTTGATCTTGGCGGTAATCGTTTTGGTTTTGTCCGGGATCACCTTGTTATCGTCATCGAGTCGCTCCGTCACAACCTTAAGCTGGTAAAGATACTCTTCGCGTAGCTCCCGGAGTTCCTCATCCCGGCGGATGGCGTTTTTAATAATTTCGCTAACGGAGGGACCGGGAGCCTGGCCGGACGCTTGATCTGCCGGGGGTACCGCGGTGGCCCGGGCCACTGGTTCGGCCTTGGCGACAGGCTCGTCGGCCGTAGAGGCATTCCGACGATCCACGTATCCATCGTCGTCCGCCTGAGTCTGCATGTTGCCGCTGGCGTCCTCGCCGCCCTTGGAGCTGATTTGGGAATGGGCCCACCCGCTGGTTCCTACGACGGCGACAAAAAGAAGGATAAGTTTGCGCATAAGGCTGAATGCTCTATCTACCCCAAGGATGGCTCACATCAAACTGTTTATCCCTGGACCGGTAGAAATATCCGATTCTGTTAGGAAGGCCTTCGGGGGACCCATGATCGGGCACCGGGGGAAGGGCTTTCAGGACCTTTACGCCAGGGTGCAACCGGGCCTCCGCAAGCTCTTCCAGACCGAGCAGCCCGTGTTTCTGGGAACAGGTTCAGCCTGGTCGGTGATGGAGGCCGCCCTGCGAAACCTGGTTCAAAAAAAGGTTCTCGTCTGCATGAACGGGGCCTTTTCCGACAAGTGGTTCGATGTGGCCCTGAAGTGCGGAAAGTCGGCCGGCAAAGTCCAGGTCGAGTGGGGGCAGGCGATCCGGCCCGAGATGATCGACCAGGAGCTGGCCAAGGGTGGCTATGATGCCCTGACCCTCATTCACCATGAGACTTCCACCGGGGTGCTGAGTCCTTTGCCGGACATCGCCAAACTCGTCCGGTCCAAATATCCCGAGGTCCTTCTCATCGTCGACACCGTCTCCTCCTTTAGTGTTTTGCCGATTCCGTTTGATGAGCTGGGTCTCGACGTGATGTTGTGTGGCACGCAAAAGGCTTTGGCATTGCCTCCCGGGGCGGCTCTCTTTGCGGTTAGCGAGAGGGCCTACCAGCGCGCGGAAAAAGCGAAGGATCGCGGATACTACTACGACTTTCTGGAGTTTCGTAAACAGGCGGAAAGCCATATGACGCCCTGTACCCCTTCCATCAGTCATCTCTACGCCTTGGAGGTAAAATTGGCGGAGATTGAGAAGGAGGGTGTCGCCAATCGTCATGAGCGTCACCGCCGCAACGCCGAACGGGGCCGGGCTTGGCTGCAGGCCAACGGTTTTGCGGTATTCCCGGAAAAGGGGTATGAGTCGCTCAGCTTAACCTGCGGGAAAAACATCCGCGGCGTCGATGTGGCTAAGTGGATTGCCTGGCTGAAGGAGAACCATGGGGCGATCTTTGATGGGGGCTACGGGAAATTAAAGGGGCAGGCGTTCCGGGTTTCCCATATGGGAGATGAGACCGAAAAGGGAATGGAAGAGGTGTGGGGGTGGTTGGCGGAGGGTTTAAAGAAAATCTCTTGATAAGCTCCTGGCGGAGAAGAGGGCAACCGGTGGCCGGTGTGTAAAAACCTGGGGCCGGCTACGATGGTTGGTGGAACAGCGACTAGGCGGCTTTGCGGGATTCTTTGCGTTTAATGATGGGGGTGCGATGTCCCTCGACCACAGGCCGATTGATGATGACCTCCTCCACGTCGTCGCGGGAGGGGATCTCGTACATCAGGTCCAGCATCATCCCTTCCAGAAGACTCCGGAGGGCGCGGGCGCCGGTGCCCTTGGTCATTGCCTTGTCGGCGAGACATTTCAGGGCATCGCGGGTGAAGTTTAACTTCACGCCTTCCATGCCGAAGAGTTTGGCGTACTGCCTGGTGAGACAGTTTTTTGTCTCCGTGAGAACGGCAATGAGTTCCTCGGCGGTCAGCGGGTTGAGGTGGGTGAGAACCGGTAAACGGCCGATGAATTCGGGGATCATCCCGAATTTCAGAAGATCTTCGGGCTCGGTGTGGCGAAGAAGGGTGGGGCCTTCTTCGATCATCGGAGCAGAACCTGGCCCGGCGCCAAAGCCCAGGGCCCGCCCGCCGAGGCGTTTGCGGACGATCTCATCCAGACCCACAAAACCGCCACCGCAGATGAAGAGAATGTTCTGGGTGTTGATGGCGATGTGTTCCTGCTGGGGGTGTTTGCGGCCTCCCTGGGGCGGCACGTGGCACACGGTGCCTTCAAGAATCTTCAAAAGTCCCTGCTGGACGCCCTCGCCGGAAACATCGCGGGTGATGGAGGCGCTGTCAGACTTACGGCCGATCTTGTCAATCTCATCGATGTAGACGATGCCTAGTTCGGCCCGCTTCACGTCGTAATCGGCGTTTTGCAGCAGGCGCAGAATAATGGTCTCCACATCCTCGCCCACGTAGCCGGCCTCCGTGAGGGAGGTGGCGTCGGCAATGGCAAAGGGGACATCGAGAATTCGGGCGAGGGTCCGGGCCAGGAGGGTTTTGCCGCAACCGGTCGGGCCGATGAGGAGAATGTTGCTTTTCTCAAGCTCCACATCGGCATGGTCGGTGGGAAGGGTGTCGGCATGCTCCCCGCGGACTCGCTTGTAGTGGTTGTGGACGGCGACCGCGAGGGTGCGCTTGGCCCGGTCTTGGCCGATTACGTGACGATCGAGTTCCGCCCGAATTTCCCTTGGTTTGGGCAAAGTCTTGAGAAGCCCTTTGCCCGCAGGTCCTTCGCCGGCCTCCCGGTGAAGAATATTGGTGCAAAGGGTGATGCAGTTGTCGCAAATGTAGACCCCAGGAC
>Ga0129333_10006885_pt1 | contig 10759 bp, 9 predicted proteins | sample CPB6_08_DNA_FD_94474 | JGI IMG/M metagenome (GOLD analysis project Ga0129333, IMG submission 94474) | Freshwater to marine salinity gradient microbial communities from Chesapeake Bay, USA - CPBay_Sum_0.6_0.8_DNA | ecosystem: Environmental > Aquatic > Marine > Coastal | place: USA: Chesapeake Bay...
CGCTGCGACTGCGCTCACCCACGCACGGTCTGTCGACGCGCATGACTTCGCGCGACGAGGTGTTCCAAGGCGTGGCGGTGCCGGCCGGATCGTTGTTGCACCTGCGATTCGCGGCGGCCAACGTCGACGGCGACGAGTTCGAGTGTCCGCACGATCTCGACCTCGAGCGCGACGGACTCACCCGACATCTCGCTTTCTCGGCCGGACCCCGAGTGTGCCCGGGCGCCAACCTGTCGCGCGTCGAACAGCAGGTGGCGTGGGGAGTGCTGCTCGACCGACTGTCGTCGATCGAGTACGGCACCGGCAACGACTGGCTCCATCAGCCCGGGATCATGCTCGGAACCTCGAAGTTGAACCTGCGGTTCGTGCGAGGTTGATTCGCCTCCCACCCGTTTTCCTGGTTGATCGACCGCGCCCTAGTGTGCGGTCATGAGCGACACCACTTCCCTGAACGTCGAGTTCCTGTTCCACATCCACGCCACCCTCGACGCACCAGCCGTCATCCCGAACGGACCCCACGGCACGCGGGTGATCGTCGGCATCAACGGTGGCACCGTGAAAGGCCCGAAGGTCAACGGCACCATCGCCCACCTCGGCGCCGACTGGCTCACCCTGCGGGCCGACGGCACGGCGCAACTCGACGTGCGGGCCCTCGTGAACACCGACGATGGCTCCACCATCCACATGCACTACAAGGGCGTCATGGCGCCGGGTGCAGACGGGCCGCGCATCATCACCGCGCCGCTCTTCGAGGCCGGTGACGAGCGCTACGCGTGGCTGAACGGCGTGCAGGCGGTCGCCATCGGAGCGCCGGGCGCGAACGCCGTCGACTACGACGTGTACCGGGTGCTCTGACCCGGTTCGCGTGGCCAGAGCAACGCGATGATCCACGCGGCGGTCAGTCCGCGGACCGTCCACGCCAGCGCCCGCAACAGATTCGCCGTCATCAGTCGGTCGTGAACGGCCGCATCGAAACCGTCCGCGAGTTCACCGTGGGCCGGTGCCGACCAGAAGCCGCTGATCACCAGCACGGCCGCCATCGACACGGCGCCGATCGTCACCGGCAGGCGCAGGTCGCGGCGTCCACCGAGGTACGCGAGCCACAGAAGTCCGAGCAAGGTGACACCCTCCAACAACCACGGCACGGCGAGCAACATTCCGATGCGGTCGACATGAGCGGCTTGGTAGGCCTCGTACGCGTCGTCACCCACCTCGGCGAAGAGGGGGTAGTGCACGAGATGAATGGTCCAGATCATCCCGACCATGAACCACGTGGCCAGCACGTGCGCGACACCGAGCCGTTTCTGATCCGTGGGAGAAAGGTTCATGCCGAGAAAGCCGAAGACGGCAGGTCGGTGGTTCCGTCGGCGATGGCTTCGACGATGCGGCGAGCCACCGACGCCGGCGCGAGTCCCGGTGGAAAGCGTGGTGCGGCGCCTGCGATGGGCCGAGAGGCGAGTCCGGTCTCGGTGTGGGGCGGCCGGGCGTCGATCACCCGCACACCGGCACGACGGGCCTCGCGCGCGAATCCCTCGTCGAACGAACGCACCGCGGCCTTCGATGCTCCATAGGCCACCAGCCCGGGAAGATTCTGTTCGGCCACCACTCCGGAGATCGCCGCGATGACGCCACCCTGCGACATTCGCGGTAGGGCCGCGGTGCAGAGAAACACGTGAGCGAAGACATTGGTGAGGAAGAGTTCCTCCACGGTGTCGACCGATGTCGAGACGACGTCACCGAAAGCCACCACGCCGACGGCATTCACGACGATGTCGAGACGACCGTGGGTGCCGACGACTTCGTTCACCACCCGGATCGCCTCGTCGGCCGAACGGAGATCGGCGCTGATGTGGTGAGTCGGCACCAACCCGACCGCTGCCGACGAACGCGACACCGTGATCACCGTGGCACCGCGGGCGGCCAATTCGGCGGCGATGGGCGCTCCCAGCCCGCCGGTCCCTCCGGCCACGAGAGCGGCCGCCTCGGCGATGTCACCCGAGAATCGTCCGGTGTCGCTCACGGCCGGGACCCTAACCGTGGTCGGTCGTGGCGGCCGGACCAGGCCCGATCCGGCGGTGTGAAATCGGGTGGCACCGTTACCTCAGACCCTTAGGCGACGAGTCGAGGGGGGAGGGCAGCCGCACCACAGCCCGCCGGTACGGTCGGGCTCATGGCAGGAATCGATTCGTCTCGTCCGTCGTCGTGCAACCGTTGGGGCTCGGTGCTTCGACGGGCAATGGTTGCCGCCCTGTTGGTCGGTTCGGTCGTCGTGGCCGGAACGGCCCCGTCGGCTCAGGCCGCGCCTTTCACGTGGACCGAGGTGCACACCGGTCATGCCGGGGCCTGCGCACGAACCAACGACGCCCGATGGTTCTGCTGGGGCATGCTCTACGACGGACAGCACCGCTACGGACCTCCCACGTGGCGCTACGTTCCGGTGCCGCGCGAGGTCGTGCTTCCCGGTGGTCGCGCCATCGCCGACCTGTCGCTCGGCCACTACGACACGTCGTGCGCCGTCGACACCGACGGACAGGCATGGTGTTGGGGTATCGGTCAATTGGGTGCGCAGTACATCGTCGAGTCGGTCACCCCGGTGCCGGTCGAGGCCCCCGCCGGGGTGTCGTTCGAGAGCGTCGAGGCGTCGTGGTCGATCTCCTGTGGCCTCAGCACCGTCGACGAGTTGTGGTGCTGGGGTGACGTGCTCGACACCGGGTCGGGTCAGACCGAAGCCATTCGCACTCCGGTGAAGGTGGCGCTCCCGTCCGGTGTGACGGTGCGTCACTACTCGATCGGCATCGACACCTATTGCATCGGTGGAAGCGACGGCAACTCGTATTGCTGGGGCAGCAACGACGACGGGGAAGGGGGCACCGGCGACGTTTCCCGAGCCCGGTTCGTCACGCCCACCCGGGTATCGACGCCCGCGGGTGTCGAGTTCGCCCGTTTCGAGATCGGGCTTAACCGCGTGTGCGCGCTGTCCACCAACGGTGACGCCTACTGCTGGGGCGACAACTACGGAGGTTCGTTCGGCGACGACACCTACAACGACTCGCGCCTACCGCGCCGGGTGTTGGTGCCCGGCAACGAGTCGGTGATCGACATCGCCTCGGGCTGGTACCACACGTGCATCGTCACCGTCACGAACGCTTCGTATTGCTTCGGGAACGCCGGCCAGGGCGAACTGGGAACGGGCACCACGCTCGGTGGCTACACCAAGCGCGCGCCACGACTTCCGAGTGGCGTGAAACTGCGCGACATCGCGGCCACCAACAGTCGGACGGTCGCCATCGACACCACCGGACGGATCTGGCTGTGGGGCAAGGCCGACGGCTCGACCCTCGGACTTTCCGACCGGCGCGAGACTCTCGACCCGTTGCCGCTCGTGCCGATCGGGACGCCCGACGTCGGCAACGTGGCGGTGAGCGACGTCGACGCGCTCGAGTTCACCGTCGGGGCCGATGTCACGGCCAACGCCGATGCCGCGAATGCGCAGATCCAATGGTCGACCGATCCTGCATTCTCCCGATTCGATTCGATCAACGCGGCGGTGGGCGGTGGATTCGGAACCGTGACTCGTCTCGTTCGGCGCGTCACCAACCTCGAACCACGGACCACGTATCACGTTCGCGTCGTGGCGAGCAACGCCTTCAGCGGCAACACCCCGACGGTGTCGCCATCGGTCTCGGTCACCACTCTCGGCGATCCGCCGGTGGTGTCGGTGCCGTCGGTGCACAACATCACCGGCGAGGGTCTCTCGGCTTCGGCGTCGGTCCATCCCGGCCGTCTCGCCACCGGAGCGATGCTCGAGGTGCTCGACCCGGCCAGTCGGGCAGTCGTTGCGACGTCCCCGGTTGTTCAGACGAGCGGTCGCGAGGTGCAGAAACTCGACTTCGTGGTCGGTGGCCTGAATCCGGCCACCGACTACCTGGTTCGTGTGTCGGCCACCAATCGACTCGGCACGGTGGTGTCCTCCGAAGTTGCCGTCCGGACCATCGGTGCCCCGCCGACGGTGGGCAACGCCTCGGCGACGCCCGGTCTCGATTCGGTGGTGGTGACGGCCGATGTCGGCACCGGTTCGCTCGCCACCGAGGCGTGGGTGGAGGTCTCGTCGGCATCGGGTACGCGGACGTCCGGCCGGGTGCTGCTGCCGGCGGGTGGCGACTCGCGAGTCTCGCTCACGGTCGACGGCTTGTCGCCGCACACCGATCACGTCGCACTCGTGCGCGTGAGCAATCGGGTCGGTGCGGGCTTCCCAGTGGTCGTGTACTTCCGGACGCTCGGCAAGGCGCCCGTTGTCGGCGCTCCGCGGGCGCTCGACGTGAGCCGCGACGCCACCACGTTGGAGGTCGACGTCGACACCTCTGGGTTGCTCACCTTCGGCGTGCTGCAGGTGTCCTCCGACCCGACCTTCGTCACCAAGGTGAGCGAGTCGTTCGTTCTTTACGGCACCGTGTTGCCCTCCAACGGGCGCCGAGTGACGGTGGTCAACCTGCAGCCCGACACCGACTACTTCGCGCGAGTGGTGGCCACCAATTCGGCCGGAACCTCGATCTCCGAAGTCGTCTCGTGGCGCACGACGCGACCCATCGGCGTGGTGATCGACGATGGTGCCGACTCGACGGCGCTGGTCGACGTCACCTTGGGTCTCACCGCCCCGCCGGGGGCGGTGGCGGTGGCGGTGTCGAATCGGTCCAACATGTCGGACGCCCGACTGGCGCTCGTCGCTCCGACGATGCCGTGGCAGCTCGAACCCTCCACCGAACCCGATGCCGAGCGCTCGGTGTTCGTGCGGTACTACGGCGCCGATGGTTCGGTGAGCCAGGTGTACTCCGACTCGATCCGTTTGCTGGCGGTGCCGGTGATCGCCCCTCCGATCGTGGTTCAGTCGATCAGCGAGGCGATTCCGGTGGTGCCGGCGGCCAACGCCAAGGCCAAGGTGTCGGTCTCCACCAAGAATCAGTCGACATCGGTCCGGTTCACCGTGCGCACGCGCGCGTCGAGGTCGTCGATCGTCGGCTTCCAGGTGAGGATCGCGGGAGTCATCACCACCCATCACGTGGCTTCGACTGCCGACGGCGTGTATCGAATTCCGATTCCGGCGATCCGACCGCGGATGCAGATTCGACTCTTCGATAGTGCGGGTCTGGTGAGCAAGTGGGTCACCGTCAAGGCCAAGAAGAAATAGCACTCTTCCTCACCGAGGAGTCGGGCAACTAGGTTCCTCCCCGTGACCACGGACGGAACCTTCCGCGAACGCGTTTCCGTCGTCGTCGTGGGTGGCGGAGGGGCCGGCCTCACCGCGTCCATGCTGTTGGCCCGAATGGGGGTCGACACCCTGCTGGTGTCCTCGTTGCCCACCACCTCCACCCAGCCCAAAGCGCACGTCCTGAATCAACGGGCCATGGAGATCATGAAGGACTGCGGGGTCGCCGATGCGATCTACGCCATCGGCACCCCGCCGCGAGCGATGAGCCACACCGCCTACTACGCGGGATTCGCCGGCCATCCCGATGCCGGACGACTCATTCACAAACAGGAGTCGTGGGGAGCCGGCGGCGAGGATGCCGACTGGGCCGCGGCGAGTCCCATGGTGTCGTCGAATCTGCCCCAGATCCGTCTCGAGCCGCTCTTGAAGGCGCGCGCCGAGGAGTTGTCGCCCGGTCGGGTGCGCTTCCACCACGAGGTGGTGGGGATGAACGAATCCGACACTGATGTGCTGCTGACGGTGGTGGATCGCTCGGCCGACCGCACCTACGAAGTGGAGGCCGATTACGTGGTGGCCTGCGACGGTGGTCGCACCGTCGGTGGCATGGTGGGCATCAGCCTGGAGGGGCCACGTGACCTCTCGCGAACGGTGAGCTTCTACGTGACCGCCGACCTTTCGCGCTGGGCCCGCGACCCCGATGTTCTCTTGCGCTGGCATTGGTGTCCGAACATCGGAAAGATGGTGGTGATCGCCCCGATGGGCCCCACCCGGTGGGGGCCGGACAGCGAGGAGTGGGTGATCCACATCGGGTACCCGATGGACGATCAGCGCGCCCTCGACGACGCGGCAGTGGAGAGCGACGTCCGTGACGCACTCGGCATCGGTGATCACCCGCTCGACATTCATCTCGTGTCGCGCTGGACGATCGGTGGAATGGTGGCCGACCGCTTCCGCTCGGGTCGGGTGTTCGTGGCCGGTGACGCCGCTCATCGTCATCCGCCCACCGGAGCACTCGGACTCACCAGTGCCATGCACGACGTCCAGAACCTCTGCTGGAAGTTGGCTCACCGACTTCGGGGTGCGGCGGGCGACGGACTGCTCGACACCTACGAATCCGAGCGCAAGCCGGTCGATGCCCGCAACGTGCGGCGGTCACTCGAGAACTCGCGATCCCACGCGCGTCTCGCCGCCCCGCTCGGCTTCGCCGATCCCGAAGCGACACCAGACGACCGTTGGCGTGGACTGGCGCGACTGTTCGACCGAAGTGCCGAGAACGACGAACAACGCCGGCGCGTGCACGAGATGATGGCCGATCAGTCGCAGGAGTTCCGCGAACACGACGTCGAGTACGGGTATCGGCATTCTTCGAGTGCGGTGGTTCCGGACGGCTCGGCGCCGGAGACCGAGCACGATTTCCGTTTGTTCGTCCCATCGACCCGACCCGGATCCCCGCTGCCGCATGCTTGGATCGAGGACTGGAATTTCGAACGGCGTTCGACGCTCGATCTGGTGGCGGCCGACCGGTTCGTGCTGATTGCCGGGGAAGATGGCGAGGACTGGTGCGGGGCGGCGCGCATCGTTGCCGGTGAGATCGGCATCGGTCTCGATGCTCACCGCATCGGACACGCCCGGGGCGACTTCCGGGATCCCCGCCTGCGCTGGGAGCGGGTTCGAGCCATCGGGCCGGACGGTGCGATCCTCGTGCGACCCGATCGATGCGTGGCATACCGCTCGCTCACGGCGGTCGACGATCCGACGGAGGAGTTGCGTCGGGTGCTTCGAACGATCCTCTCGCTCTAACGTTCGGGCGTCTCGTCGCTCCGGCGCGTCACCTCTCCCAACAGTCGCGCTGATTGCCCGGCTGGTTGCGTGCCGACGGTTTTGCCGTGGCGTTCTTCGAAAACCCTCCGCAGTCCTTCGCGCCACGACACGGTGCAGGATCCGGTGATCGCTCGGCGCTTCGTCACGTCGGCGATCGAACCGCGGAGAGTTCCGGGCGTCTCGACCACCCGAACCTCGGCTGCCTGGCCCGTGAGTTCGCCCATGAACGCGCACCACTCCTGCACCGAGGGGGATTCGTCGCCGGCCCAGTTCACGATGGTCGCCGGCGAACTCGCAGCATCCAACAGTGCGTCGACCTGGAGATCGATGTCGTCCTGGTGGATGAGGCTGTACCGGCAAGGATCCCAGCGGGTGACAACGGGTTGCCCGGCCACCACCCAGTCGAGATGGTAGGTGGGCAGTCCTCCCTCGGGTCCGTACGAGGCGTTCATTCTCGCGATGGTGACCGGAATCCCGTAGGCGCGGGCGCAGTAACGGGCGACGGCTTCCTGGGCGATCTTCGACACCGAGTAAGTGGGTGACATCACGTAGTTGACGTCACCGAGCGGATCGGACTCGACGAATGCGCGCAGAGGATCGTCGACCGGCTTGTAGACCGAGTGGGTCGACATCACGAGCACCGACCGGGCGCGTCGGCAATGGTGCAGCAACAAGCCGGTGCCCTCGGCATTGACGGAGATGGCGTGGTCGTAGTCGAGGCCCTCGGTCTTGAAAGCCGCCAGATGAATCACGTGTTCGAAGTCGTCGGGGAGAGCCGACAGGTCGCCCTCGGCGAGATCGATCGACACGGTGCGCACGCCGATGTCCTCGAGTCGGCGTCGGGCGGCCGGATCTCCGAAGCGGGCCGCCCCCCACACCTCGTTGTCGCGCGCCAGATGAGTCGCCAACGGCAATCCGATTTGTCCGGTTGGTCCGGTGACGAGAATCTTCCGGTCGGAGAGCACGTTGTGAGCGTAGAGCGTCGCCGGTCGCCGGAGATCCACGTCGGGTCGGTACGAACTGGCGTACCGACCTGGCGATGTCCTCTGGTTTCGTCGCGGTTGGAGTCGTACCTTGCGCGCTCATGTCCGCGGTGACCGACGAACGTAGTGACGACACCCCGCTCGCCGAGGTGTCCTTGTCCGCGAGGCCGAACGGCCCGATGCGGGTGCTGCGTTGGATGATTCTCGGACCGGTGGTGCTGATCGTGACGATCGGCGTGACGGTGGCGGGCCTGTCGCGGCTGGGCGGCGACGGGCGTCCGTCCCTGTTCGGTTTCGAGATGCTGGTGGTCACGTCGGGCTCGATGGAGCCGGCGTTGTCACCGGGTGATCTCGTGATCGTCGATCACGACGATGACGAACATTCGACGGGGGATCTCGTGGTGTTCCGGCGCGGCACGGGGATGCTCGTGACCCACCGCATCGTGGGCGTCGTGGAGTCCGTCGACGGCTCGATCAGGTACATCACGCGCGGCGATGCCAACGATTCGGTGGACATCGATCCGGTGGAACCGGTCGACGTGATCGGCGAGGTGGTCACCACCGTTCCACTCGTCGGACGTGTCATGTTCGGTGCGCGGAGCCTCGACTTCCTGCTGCCCGTTCTGATCGGACTCCTGCTGTTCGATCTCGGCTCGAAGCTGTGGCGCGGCGAGCCAGCGGCCGCTGCGGACGGCGCACGTTCCTCTCGATCTTCCGATCGGGAGTCGATACCCCCAACCAACGGCGATTCCCGAGAGGTTTCGTCCTCGAATTCACAAGGAGAATGACATGAAGAAGTTCACACGATTCCGATCGATGCATCGAGTCGCGTCGCGACGCATGGGCGGTCTGCTCATGGTGGTCGCAGTCGGCGCCATGGCCCTCGGGACCTCGGCGCTGTTCAGCGCCACCGAGTCCAACGACCCCGACTCTTTCACCGCCGGAACGGTGACGGTTGGTCTCGGCGCGGCCGGCACCACCTGCAATCTCGCCGGGATGGCGCCCGGTGATTCGTCGACCGGATTCGGGTCGGGTTCGGCCAGTCGCACCCCCTGCACGTACAACGTGAAGTACACGGGATCGTTGCCGGCTTACGTGGCCGTGGATGTGAAGGTGCTGAACGGAAGCACGAGCCTGTTCACGAGCGATCCGTCGGGTCTGCAATTCAAGATCGGTGCCTCTGGTGGCGTGTCGATCGTGGACGGAACCCAGTACACGAACGCCGCGGGGACGGCGACATCGATCGTCGCCGGAACCTCGGTCGACAACGTGCTGGTGAAGACCTCCCCGGCCACCACCGGTGACGAGTTCACGTTCACGGTCGATTACGCACTGCCGACAGCCGCACCCAATGCTCTGCAGGGTGGCTCGGCCACCGTCCAACTCACATTCCACGCGGTGCAGAGCGCCAACCAGACCACGTCGTGCGTGGCTGGCCGCCAGTGCTCCACCATCGTCTGGGGCTGAGATCGAATCATGACCCGGTCGTTGTCGCTCCTCGCCGTGGGACTGCTGCTGGCAGTGGCGTCGGGGACGACAACGATCGGGTCGGTCGCTCTCTTCTCGGACGCGCGGACTCTGGCCGACACGACCTTCTCGGGGGCGGTCCTGTCGCCGAATCCCATTCCTGCTCCGTTGGCCGTGCTCGAGGGCTTCGGGGTGAGAGTGGAATGGGGGAAGGTGACCTCGAGTTCCGGCGGAACAGTGGACTACGAAGTGCGACGATCCGGCTCGGACGGATCGAACACAGGTGTCTGCGCCGATTCTTCGTCGTTCGTCCACGCAGGGACGATCGTGTCGTGCACCGACACCTCGGTGACCGACGGTGTGACTTTCACTTACACGGTCCAACCTCGGTTGGCGCGGCCGGGAGCCACCACCTGGACCGGGCTCGTGAGTGCGGCGAGCAACCCGGTCAGCACCGCGCGTATTCGGTACGCCGGCGCCGGAGCGTTGGTGACGTCGGTGTCGTCCGGTTCGGTGTCGGTGCCGTACCCCGTCGGCACCGAGCAAGGTGATCTCCTGTTCCTCGTGGTGGAGACCGGGCGCAACAAGGTCCCGTCGAAGCCATCGGGTTGGAACATCGTCGCGTCGCGCAGCATCGGAGGTTCGGAAGACTTCAACCTGTTCGTGGCGCAGCGAATCGCCGATGCCTCCGGTGCGGTGATGATGAACGTCGACGGACGCAACGGTGGAATCGCGCTGCGCGTGTTCCGCTACGACGTTCCGACGGGCTGGCCGACACCGGTGCCAGTGGTGACGGTCGATCAGGACGCTGCGTCGGCTTCGGCCTCGCTCACTTTTGCTCCATCGCCCGATCTGGTCGCCAGCGCCGCTGGAGTCGCGGTGTCGCTGGTGGCGATTCGCTCGACGGCGACTCTCGACCTGGTGCAGGCGAACGGGTGGGTCGTCCGGTCGATGACCTCGGTCACGCCGTCGACGGTGCCACTCGGTTTCGCGATCGCCGACGCGGTGGTGTCGGGCGCTGGAACCGTGCCCTCGCCCACGTGGCGTCAGACGGGAACCGCGTCACGATGGATTCACTGGGGTTCCGCGTTCGGCTGATTCGTCGGAGAGGCCCTAGTTTCGACCCGTGAGGTTCGGGTCGTGAGGTGTGCACGGTGAGGTGTGCACGGTGAGGTGTGCACGGTGAGGTGTGCACGGTGAAGTTCGTCGGCATCTACAACGCCGACGGCACATTGCTCGGGGAGATCTCGTACGTGGTGCGCAAGTACACCGGTCGTGGTCA
>Ga0129333_10006886_pt1 | contig 10759 bp, 9 predicted proteins | sample CPB6_08_DNA_FD_94474 | JGI IMG/M metagenome (GOLD analysis project Ga0129333, IMG submission 94474) | Freshwater to marine salinity gradient microbial communities from Chesapeake Bay, USA - CPBay_Sum_0.6_0.8_DNA | ecosystem: Environmental > Aquatic > Marine > Coastal | place: USA: Chesapeake Bay...
AGCGGGTGGCGTCGCGCACGCACTGCGCACGCTCGGCCAGCAGCGCAACGATCTGCGCGTCCAGCGCGTCGATGCGGCCGCGCAGCTCGCCCAGCGTGGGCGCGACCTCGGCGTAATGCGGGTCCTTGAAGCGGCGCACCGCTGCGACATCGGTCGCGGGTTCCTGATTGGCGTTCATGGCAAGGGTCTGCAGCGTCGCATGCGTCGCATGCATCGGGCCATTGTGCATGGACGGGCCGTGCCATCGACTCAGGCCATTCCCTGAGATGCTGGCCCGCGCACGCGCCCCGATGCGGCAGCGCGCCAGACGCCTTCTGCTATGTTCCGCCCTGCCCCACCCTGCTGATCCGGCCGACCCCGATGCCCCGCCTTGCACCGCTGCCCCCCGAGGCCACGCCCGAACTGAAGCCGCATTTCGACTTCTTTCGGGGCACGCTCGGCTTCACGCCCAACAGCGTGCTGACGATGCAGCGCAAGCCGCGGCTGGTGCGCGCGTTCGCCGAACTCAATGCCGCGGTGATGGACCCGAGCGGCGAGGTCGATGCCGGCTTTCGTCGCCTGATCGGCCATGTAGCCAGCAAGGCCGCCGGCTGCCTGTACTGCCAGGCGCACACGCTGCTGGGCGGCCACAACTTCGGCATCAGCGACGCGAAGCTGGCCGATGTATGGACCTACGCCAGCAGCCCGCACTACAGCGAAGCCGAGCGCGTTGCGCTGGACTTCGCACTGGCCGCCGCCGCGCAGCCCAACGAGGTGACCGATGCGCTGTTCGAGCGACTGCGCGCCCACTGGAGCGAGTCGCAGATCGTCGAGATCCTCGGCGTGGTTGCGATGTTCGGCTTTCTCAACCGCTGGAACGACAGCATGGCCACGCCGCTGGAAGACGTGCCCGACGCGGTGGCACGTCAGGCGGCCGGAGCGCGCGGCTGGTCTGGCGGCAAGCACCGGCCCGGCACATGAAGGCGCACTGATTCGCCGCACTGATCCGCCCCGCTTCGACCCGCCCCACCCCAATCACCCCACACCACCCTACCCAAGGACCTCTCCATGCTCACGTTCTTCTACAACGCCGCTCCCAACCCGATGAAGGTCGCCCTGCTGCTCGAGGAGCTGGGCGACCCCTACGAGGCGGTGCCGGTGGACACGCGCAAGGGTGAGCAGTTCTCGCCCGAGTTCCTGAAGGTCAACCCCAATGCCAAGGTGCCGGCCATCAGCGATGGCGCGGTGACGATGTTCGACAGCAACGCGATCTTGCTGTTCCTCGCCGACCGCGCGGGACGCTTCGTGCCGATCGATCCGGCCAGCCCGCAGCGTGCGCACATGCTCAGCTGGCTGATGTTCATCGCCAGCGGCATCGGCCCGTTTTCGGGGCAGTCGGTGCACTTCCGCCATGTCGCGCCCGAGCCCAAGGAATATCCGCTGAACCGCTACGACTACGAGGCGCACCGCCACTGGAAGGTGCTGGAAGACCACCTGGCGCACCGCGAATGGATGGTGGGCGACGACTACAGCATCGTCGACATGGCCTTCTGGGGCTGGGCGCGGCTGCTGCCCTATGTGCTGGGCACCGGTGACGCCACCTGGGCGCAGTACCCCCACTGCAAGCGGCTGCTCGATGCGGTGAGTGCGCGGCCGGCCGCACAGCGCGCCGAGGCGCTGAAGGCGCGGCATCAGTTCAAGACTGAACTCGACGCCGAAGCGCGACGCTTCATGTTCCCGCAGAACGAGCGGCTGGCCAAGCCCTGAGCGCCCGCCAGGCGACACTGCCCACCAGCAGCATGCCGCCGGCGGCGGCCAGCGCAAACAGCGTGCGGAACCAGCGCATGAAATCTTGCGGCGCGTCGCCTTGCTGCAGCATCCACAGCCACACCGTCGCACCCAGGATCACGCCCAGCGTGCGGGTGACGATGGTCAGGCTGCCGGCCACGCCGCGGGCATCGTCGGGCAGCGCGGCCACCACCGCATCGGCGTAGGCCACCTGATAGACCCCAAGCACGCAGCCCTGCACCGCCATCGCCGCGCCGATCAGGAACAGGCCTGCGTTGCCGATGGAGGGCATGAGTGAGGCGCCTGCCGCACCTGCCGCACCCAAGGCCACATCGGCCGCGGGCCACAGCACGAACGGCCACAGCGTGATCACCGAGCCCAGCGCACTGGCCCACAACAGCCGCAGCGGCGCGATGCGCCGGCCCAGCGCACCGGCCAGCGCCGAGCCCAGCCACACGCCTGCCGCCCACACCGACACCGTGGCGCCGGCGGCCAGCACGCTCCAGTGCAGTTCGCGCGTCAGGTAGTACGGCGTGATCAGCGGCACGGTGAAGCCGGTGAACTGCACCACCGTGTTGCCCAGGTTGATCCATGCAAACGCCGGGCGATCGCGCTGCACGCGTGACAGCAGCGCCCACACGCCGCTGCCGCCGCGGCCGGCGCTGCCCGGCAGCGACGCAGATCCTGTGGCCGACGATGCTGCCGCAGAAGCTGCGCCCTTCAAGCGCCCCCCCACGAACCACGGCACCGCCAGCCACGCGATCAGCACCAGCGGAATGCGAAACCAGAACACGCCCGCCCAGCCCAGCCACACCATGCTCAGGCCACCCACCAGCGGCGCGGCTGCGCTCGCCAGCGCCTGCAGTCGCCCGTAACTTGCCAGCGCCGCCAGCCGCGCCTCGTCGGCCGGGCGCGCGCCGTGGTCGTGCATCGCCATCACCAGCGCCGGCGCGCACGACCAGGTGAGCGCCACCGCCACACCCTGCAGCACGCGCGCAGCCAGCAGCAAGGGGTACGAGGGCGCCAGCGCTGCCAGCGTCAACGCCAATGCCGACAGCAGCAGCCCCACGCGAAACACCCGCAGGTGGCCGATGCGGTCGCCCAGCGCACCAAAGAACAGCAACAGCGCGCCGTAGGTGGTGACGTAGCACAGCGCCACCCAGCGGATCGACTGCGTCTGCAGCGCAAAGGCCTGCGTGATCGACGGAAACGCCACGTTGACTGCGAAATCCAGCGGCCCGATGGCTGCGCCCAGACCGATGATCCAGACGCCAAAGCGGCGGTGCCACGACAGTGCAGACATGGGCGGTCAGGGTAGCGGTTCTGGCAGCGTGCCGTGCGCAAGCCCGTAGCCTGCGCGACAGCCACGCGGCGCCCGGGCCGCGCACTCCCCTATCCTCGGGCCGCATGAGTGAAGCAACTTCACGCCGCCCGTGGCTGGCGCTGCAGGCCATGCTGGCGGTGCAGGTGCTGGCCTCGCTGGTGATGAGCACCGCAGCGGTGCTGGCGCCTGCGGTGGCCCCGGCGCTGGGCCTGGCGCCCGAGCGGGTGGGCCTGTTCGTGGCGGTGGCCTATCTGTGCGCCATGACTTCGGGCCTGCGCACCGGCCACTGGGTGGCGCGCATCGGCGGCGTGCGGGTGAGCCAGTGCGCCCTGCTGGCGCTGGCCTTGGGCGCGCTGATGGCCACCCTGGGGCATGCCTGGGCCCTGTTGCTGGGCGCCGTGCTGGTGGGCGTCGGCTATGGCCTGGCCAATCCTTCCGCAGCGGCGGTGCTGGGCCGCCACGTGCCGTCGAATGCATCGGGCCTGTTCTTCTCGATGAAGCAGGCCGGCGTGCCGATTGGCGTGGCGCTCACCGGGCTGCTGATGCCGCTGGGTCTGTACCTCGCGGGCTGGCGCATCACCGTGGCCGCCGCAGCGGTGCTGTGCGTGGCGGTGGCGCTGCTGCTGATGCCCGCGGTGCGCCGGCTCGATGCCGACCATGTGCCGCACGACGCACGGCTGCCGTGGCTGGCGCCGCTGCGCGAGGTGTGGGCATCGCCGCACCTGCGGCACCTGGGCTGGCTGTCGCTGGTGTATGCGATGGCGCAGCAGGCCTTCGTCACCTTTCTGGTGTCGCTGCTGCATCTGCAAGGCGGCCTGCCGCTGGCTGCGGCCGCCGGCATCCTGTCGGCGTCGCAGGTGGCCAGCACCTTCTCGCGGGTGGGGCTGGGGCACCTGTCCGATCGGCGCATCACGCCGCTGCGCCTGCTGGGCTGGCTGGGTCTGGCCATGGGTGTCAGCCTGTGTGCGCTGGCCGCTGCGGGTTCGCTCACGACACCCGGTTCGGCAATGCAGTGGATGCTGGGCCTGCTGGCCGCGCTGGCTGCCGGCGCCACCGCGATGGGCTGGAACGGCGTGTTCTTTGCCGCGCTGGTGCGCAGCGTGCCGCGCGAGCGGCTGGCGGTGGTGTCGGGCGCCACGCAGTTCTTCACCTTCGCAGGCGGCATGGTCGGGCCGTTCGTGTTTGCGCAGTTCGTCTCGGCCGGCGGCAGCTACGCGCAGGGCATGGCGCTGGCCGCCGTGGTGCCGGTGCTCATCGGCGTGGCCACGCTGCGCCGCCCCCCTTCGGCAAACCCCTGATGGCGCGCGGCGCCGCATGCCCTATGCTTTGGGGCCGAAGGAGACTCCGTCCATGAAACCCCGCTTCATTCGCGCCCATCGCCGCACGGCACTGGGTGCTGCCCTGTGCGCCGCCACCCTGAGCGGCATGGCCCTGCCCGCCCACGCGCAACAGCAGCGCGAGGTCAACATCATCTGCTCGGTGCAGGCGCCGTGGTGCAGCATGATCGCCACCACCTTCGAGCGCAGCCAGGGCATCAAGGTCAACATGACCGCCAAGGGATCGGGCGAGGCGCTGGCGCAGCTGGCCGCCGAGCGCGCGAACCCCAAGACGGACATCTGGTTCGGCGGCACCGGCGACCCGCACCTGCAGGCCGCCGAGCAAAACCTGACGCTGGAATACAAGTCGCCCACGCTGCCCAAGCTGCACGACTGGGCGCAAAAGCAGGCGCAGCAGTCGGGCTACAAGACGGTGGGCATCTATTCGGGGCCGCTGGGCTTTGGCTACAACACCGAGCTGCTGGCCAAGAAGAAGCTGCCGGTGCCCAAGACCTGGGCCGACCTGCTCAAGCCCGAATACAAGGGCGAAATCCAGTCGGCCAACCCGGCATCCAGCGGCACCGCCTACACCATGATCGCCACCGTGGTGCAGCTCATGGGCGAAGACAAGGCCTTCGACTACCTCAAGAAGCTGCACGGCAACATCGCCACCTACACCCGCTCGGGCACTGCACCGATCAAGGCGGTGGCGCGCGGCGAAGCCAGCGTGTCGATCAGCTTCGTGCACGACGGCCCCGGCGAAAAGTCCCAGGGCTTCCCGCTGGAGACCATCACGCCGGCCGACGGCACCGGCGCGGAGATCGGCTCGATGTCCATCATCCGTGGTGCGCGCAACATGGAAGCGGCCAAGAAGTTCTACGAATGGGCGCTCACGCCGTCGGCACAGGAGCTTGCTGCGGCCACCATGCAGTTCCAGCTGCCCTCGCACAAGGACGCCAAGGTGGACCCGCGCGTGCCCGACTTCCGCAAGATCAAGCTGATCAACTACGACTACGCCAAATACGGCCAGACGGCCGAGCGCCGGCGCCTGATCCAGCGCTGGGAGAAGGAAGTCAACAGCCTGCCGCGCTGAGCCGCACACCGCCATGACGCAGGCGGTGGCCCTGCCGGGCGCAGCTTCGGCGCATACCGCATCGCCGGCACGTCGGCTGCAGCGCGCGCTGCAGGCCTGGGCGCTGCTGGGCATCGCAGCGTTTGCGTTGCTGCCGTGGTACTTCCTGCAGCAGTCCACCCTGATGGCCGCGCTGCCGGGCGTGTTCGGCGCGCCCGAGTTCGCAGGTGGCCTGTGGCATGCGCTGGCGCATGGCCGGCCCTGGCTGTGGGCGGCGCCCGCGGGCCTGGCGCTGTGCGCGCTGGCGGTGTTCGTTCCTGCGCTGCAGGCACCGGCGCGCCAGGGGCCGCTGCTGCTGGCCGGCTCGCTGGTAGGCCTGCTGGGCCTTCTCGTCAGCGGCTTTGCCATCGGCGCCATGGGCTGGAGCTTTGCCACACTCGAAGCCTGGTTCGGCGCGCTTGCGCACGGCCAGTACGGCATGGGCTGGGGCGCGGGGCTGGTGCTCTTGTGCCTGCTGGTGCTGCTGGGCGCGGCGGTGGCGCGACTGGGCGCCTTTCGCGGCGACGTGTTCGTGGCCGCCAGCGTGGTGTGCTGCGTCGCGCTGCTGGCGCTGTTTGTGGTGTACCCGGTGGTGCGTTCGGTGGCGGCGGCATGGGTGGACGACGCGGGCCAGCATGCGTGGGCACATCTGTGGCAGCGCATTGCCACCGACCGTGTCTGGGGCCTGAACTGCGTGGCTGGCGGCACGCGCTGCGGCGTGGCCTGGAACACGCTGGCGCTGGCGCTGGCCACCGCTGCCGGCACCACGCTGATGGGCACGCTGCTGGCGCTGTGGGCCGAGCGCGGCGGCACGCGGCTGAACAAGCCGCTGAACCTGCTGGCGATGCTGCCACTCATCACGCCGCCCTTTGTGGTGGGCCTGGGCCTGATCCTGCTGTTCGGCCGTGCGGGGCTGTTCAACCAGTTCCTTGAATGGGCCTTCGGCATTGCGCCCACGCGCTGGTTCTACGGATTCTTTGGCGTGTGGCTGGCGCAGATGTTCGCCTTCACGCCGATCGCCTTCATGATCATGCGCGGCGTGGTGCAGGGCATGAGCCCGGCGATGGAAGAAGCGGCGCAAACCCTGCGCGCCAGCCGCTGGACGACCTTTCGCACCGTCACCCTGCCGCTGCTCAAGCCGGGGCTGGCCAACGCGTTTTTGGTGGGCTTCATTGAAAGCATGGCCGACTTCGGCAACCCGATCGTGCTGGGCGGCTCTTACTCGGTGCTGTCCACCGAGATCTTCTTTGCCATCGTCGGTGCGTCACTGGACCCCGGCATGGCCGGCGCGCTGGCGCTACTGCTCACCGGTTTTGCGCTGGCGGTGTTCTTCATCCAGCGCCGCGTGCTGGCTGGCCAGGCCTTCACCACCGTCTCGGGCAAGGGCGATGCGGGCGTGCCGATGGCGCTGCCGCGCGGCGTGCTGCGCACCTGCCAGTCGATCGCCGGGCCGTGGCTGGCCTTCACCGTGGTGATCTACCTGTTTGCCTTTGCCGGCGGCTTTGTGCAGACCTGGGGCCGCGACTGGACACTGACGCTGGCGCACTTTCGCACCGCGTTCGATGTGCAGACCAGCGAGCACGGGCTGCTGTGGGCCGGTACCGCATGGAAGTCGCTGTTTACCACCGTCACGCTGGCTGCGGTGGCCGCACCCCTGTGCGCCGCCATCGGCCTGCTGATGGCGTGGCTTTTGGCGCGCACCGAATTCCGTGGCAAGAACGCCTTCGAGTTCGCTGCGCTGCTGACCTTTGCCATCCCCGGCACGGTGCTGGGCGTGAGCTACATCATGGCGTTCAATGTGCCGCCGTTCGAGCTGACCGGCACCGCGCTGGTGATCGTGCTGTGCTTCGTCTTCCGCAACCTGCCGGTGGGCGTGCGCGCGGGCACCGCCGCCTTCCGCCAGCTCGACCGCTCGCTCGATGAAGCCTCGCAGATGCTGCGCGCCAGCACCGTGACCACGCTGCGCCGCGTGGTGCTGCCGCTGCTGAAACCCGCCCTGGTGGCAGCGCTGGTGTACAGCTTCGTGCGCAGCATGACCACCGTGTCGGCGGTGATCTTCCTCGTCACCGCGCAGTACGAACTGGCCACCACCTACATCATCGGCCGCGTGGGCAACGGCGACTACGGCGTGGCGCTGGCCTACTGCACCGTGCTGATGCTGATCCTGTCGCTGGCCACCCTCGTCATCCACAAGGGCGTGGGCGAGCGCACACTGGGCCGACGCCCAGCCCCTGCCCCTGGCGCCAGCCCCGACGCGCCCTCATCCACCGCGGGAACCGCCACCCCATGAGCACACCCGGCATCGAATTCCGTCAGGTCACCAAGCGCTACGGCAGCGGCGACGCACCGCTGGTGGTCAAGGGCATCTCGTTCGTGGTGCCCAAAGGCACGCTCACCACCATCCTCGGGCCCTCGGGCTGCGGCAAGACCACCACGCTGCGCATGATTGCAGGGCTGGAGTCACCCACCGGCGGGCAGATCCTGATCGACGGCGAAGACGTGACGCGCCTGGGCACGTCCGAGCGCAACGTGAGCATGGTGTTCCAGAGCTACGCGCTGTTTCCGCACATGGACGTGCTGGGCAATGTGCGCTACGGGCTGGACGTGAGCGGTGTGCCGCGCGAGCAGGCGGCGCAGCGCGCGCTGGCGGCACTCGAGCGCGTGGGCCTGAAGGGCTTTGATGCGCGGCTGCCCAGCGAACTCTCGGGTGGGCAGCAGCAGCGGGTGGCGGTGGCGCGCGCGCTGGTGCTCGAGCCCTCGGTGCTGCTGTTTGACGAGCCGCTGTCCAACCTCGATGCGCGTCTGCGCCGCAGCATGCGCGACGAGATCCGCAGCCTGCAGCAGTCGCTGGGCCTCACCGTGGCCTATGTCACGCACGACCAGAGCGAGGCGCTGGCGGTCAGCGACCAGATCATTGTGATGGACGCCGGCCTGATCGCGCAGGCCGGCACGCCGCAAGACCTGTACGAGCGACCGGCCTCCCGCTTCGTGGCCGGCTTCATGGGCGAAGCGATGCTGGTGGACGGCACCGCCCTGCCCAACGGCACGGTGCGCGTGGGCGGCGAAGGCTCGGGCCTGTGCTTGCGCCCGCCAACACCCATGTCAGCGGGCGGTGCCCCGACCGACGTGAAGGTGGCCGTGCGCCCCGAGGCCTGGCTGGCCGGCGAGCCCGGCGCCGATGCACTGCCTGGCACGCTGCTGCAGTGCGCCTACCTGGGCAGCCATGTCGAGCTGACGGTTCAGACCGCGCTGGGCACGCTGCTGGTGGTGTCGCCCGACACGCAGCGTGCGTGGCCGGCCGGCGCGGCGCTGGGCCTTCGGCTGGCGTCGCGCGGGGTGTCGGTGCTGCGCGCCTGAACGTATCAGTGCGTCAACGCTTGAACGCGTGGGCGTGAACGCGGGAACGCGTGGGCGTGTCGCTTGCTGATCTGGCGCAAGCCGCTTCGCGCCGCTGCCACCTAGAGTGGGCGGCATGAACACGTCGCTGCCCTCACGTCCCCACTCACTGTTCACATCGCTCACGCGCGCACCGCACCATGCACCGCCGCCCAGGCGCCGGCTTCATCGCGCCGGTGGCGCTGCCGCGCTGGCGGTGGTGTTGTCGTCCGTGTTTTCTGCCGGCTGCGTCAGCACGCCGCCGCAGGCGCTGCAGATGACGCCCATGCCGCATGGCAGCGTCACGGTGTTCCAGCGCAGCAGCTCGGGCAGCTTTGGCACGCTGCAGGGCGAAGTGGCGTGGACGCAGGGCCGCGCCACCTGGCGCGGACGCGACGTGGTGATGTTCAGCTCGCCGGTGGCTGGCGCCTCGCTGCACGAAGGCGCGGGCATGGCGACCGTGGCCACGCTGGCACCCAGCGGTGCGCCGTATCACTCGTACGACCCGCCGCTGGACTTGCGCTGGCCACTGAAGGTGGGCGAGCGCTGGACTTCGGTGCACATGGTGTACGACCACATGCAAAACCGCTCGTCGCCGCTGATCATCCAGTGGCAGGTGGACGGCTGGGGCGATGTGCGCGTGCCCGCCGGCACCTACAAGGCCTACCAGGTGTCGTGGATCACCAGCCTGGACGAGCGTGAAACGCGCTGGATCAGCCCCGAACTCGGGCTGGGCATCGTCAAGCGCCATGTGGAGCGCTCGCCGGCGCATCCGCAGGGCGCAGGCGTGCTCGATGCCGAACTCATCTCGGTGAAGACGCCCGGCGCGGCACCCACCTGATCCATCCTGCCGCGTCACGGCTTCGGCGTCCGTGTGACGCGTATCGGCCGAGCGCACACCACTGCACGCGCGTACTGCAGCAGCAGTGATTTTGCGCTCCCGAAGTGCCGACATCGATGTCCGTTCGGTGTTGGCATGACGCATCGGACACCGCACATTGCATACGCCCCTTGAGCAAGCTCAAGGGGCGTGGTACACAGGGGTGCGTTCAATGCACCCAACCGCTTCTTCGCCATGCCGCCACGACGCCAGAGCAGTCCGCGCGCGATCGCGCTCAACACCTACCTGCAGCGCCTGATCTGGCTGTGCGTGTTGCCCATGGCGGTGGTCAGCGCAGGGCTGGCCGCTGACGCGCTGCGGCGGGTGCACGCACAGCGCAGCAATGAGCTGAAGCAGTTGGTCACGCGCGCCCAGTCCACGCTGGAAGGCGACTTGCTGCGCCGCACCCAGGGCCTGCTGGCGCTCGCGCGCAGTGCGTCGGCAAACGACTACCAGCAGCCCGATCTGGCGGTCCTTTACAGCTACGCCCGCGCGTATAACGAGGCCTTTCACACCTCGGTGGTGCTGGGCGACAGCGCACGCACCATGTGGTTGAACACCCGTGTACCGCTGGGTACGCCCTTGCCAAAGGTGCCGCATCTCAACGGCTTCTCCGCGGTGGATCAGGCCTTGCAGAGCGGCAGCACGTCCGTGGGCAACCTGTTCATTGGTGCGGTCTCGCTGTAGCCGATGGTGGTGATCGCCACGCCGGTGGCCATGCAACCTGCCGCGCCCAGCGCCATTCAGTGGCCGGCCGCGTGGGTCGCCACCATGGAGGCGTCGATCTTCGACCGGCTGCTGGCCGACATCCCGCGCGACGCCAACTGGCACCTGGTGCTGTTTGACGGCAACGGCCGCGCCATCACCGCCGACAGCTTGCCTGCCGACGTGCTCGGACAGCCCGAGCGGGCACATCACCGGGCCCAAAGCGTGGCCAATACCCCGTGGACCTTGGTGGTGCACGCCGAACCCTGGGCTTTTTATGC
>Ga0129333_10006887_pt1 | contig 10756 bp, 18 predicted proteins | sample CPB6_08_DNA_FD_94474 | JGI IMG/M metagenome (GOLD analysis project Ga0129333, IMG submission 94474) | Freshwater to marine salinity gradient microbial communities from Chesapeake Bay, USA - CPBay_Sum_0.6_0.8_DNA | ecosystem: Environmental > Aquatic > Marine > Coastal | place: USA: Chesapeake...
TAAGCACTGTTCATCTGAATCTTCTTAGCCTGCTGCATGTTCTGACACTGAGCAATTTCATTTCTAAGCTCGATGGTAGGTGACACCTCGTACTTTTTCTTTGCTTCGATCATTCTGCTTTTCCAAACAACCCGATCGTTATACATCTTCTCCATTAGCTTAGGCAAGAAACCTTGATACTGTTTTGTAAACATACAACCTGTTCCACAAAACGTAACATTATCCCCAACAAGTTTATTGTGAAGTTTCTCGTTAGCAAACCTTGTCTCAATTAGCTTTGTAACCTCGACCCCACCAATCTGACCAACATAAGTGTCTGGTGAAATGTTATACTGCATGATAATATGAGGATACAGACTATTCAAGTCGTATGACATTACCCAGTTATGCAATCCCACTTGAGGATCTTTTACATAAGCTCCTTGAATTTGTCCTTCTGGTTCTTCATCATCGTCCACTTCAATATCTCGAGATCTTGAAGCAAATGGAACAACAATACCTTGCTTTCTCAAGTAGTTGTGAATGATCACGTCCCAAATTCTCACCGTGGTCATTGTTTCGATCAAGTTTACTTTCGAGTCATATGCAAGAGCATACACTTGCTCAAGCAGCTTCATCTTCTCTTCTAACATGCAGACAAGTTCAACGTCCTTGATGTTATAATTGATGAAGTTCTGGTAGTCTTTTTTATAGAACTCATCCAAGGTTTCATAACCAAGAGAAAAGTAATCTAACTTCTTTTCACCAAGCTCCATGAATGCAATATGGTCCAACTTGTACGACTCTTGAGGAGTGTACGAAAACTTTTTATACAAAGCCAGGTAGTCAAGGACATTAATACCAGCAGGATGCTCTAGCTTCTCTGGTGCATCCAAGAACATACTCATTACCCATCGAGCATTCTTGAAACCAAACGGTGATAGCTTGTCCTCTTCACCCTCTCCAAGCACCCTTGCAATTCGTTTCATAAGGTATGGAATGTCAAAGTATTCTACATTCCACCCAGTTACAACATCAGGGGCATATCGTTTAGAATTCCATACAATGAGGAACTTCTGTAAGAGATCTTCCTCATTCTTACACTTGATGTAAGTAACATTAGGATCTTCTGTTTCGTATGGACGACATCCAAATACTACAAACTCTTTGTTCTTCTTAATTGTAATAGCAATGACTTCTTTGTCTGCTGTTTCTTGGTTAGGGAATCCCCCTTCCGAGTCAGTCTCAATATCCAGTACTACCAACGATATTTGATCTACGGAATATTTAATATCTTCAGGGTACAAGTCGTTTATCAGACAATGTACCAACTCAAATTCTTTATGGCCAAGACCAAACACCTTGGCATTTGAAATGGAACCATACTCTTCAAGAAATGCTTTGAACTTCTTTTGTGAAGGGAAAGTCTTTTTCTTCACAGGTATTCCCTCCAATGTTTTTAGCTTGGAAGGTTCTTGTGTAGGGATGAAGCAATAAGGCTCACAAGCAAGGGTTGTATTGAACCTCTTACCGTCTTCGTAGCCTTTGATATGGAACTGATTAGTCTTTTCGTTTAGACTAACATTAGTATAAAAACGCATAGCACCTCACTTTTAACAACCTATCACTATACATAGGCCTCATACAATAGTCAACAAAAAAGGGCCTTTCGGCCCTTTTGTTACGCCATACGGCGGTATCTATACTTCTGACGCAATTCGTGTGATTCACGTGCTGCATCTACTAACTTCCAAAAAATACTCTTTAGCTTTGCCATCTCTACTCCGTTAAAAGTTGTTTGTCTGACTTTGGTGCTTCGTTAACCGGTACATTAATCTTCACTTTCTTACCAGCAAGTTTTTCAAGACCAATTTTCAACATACCATTAACCAGATCAGCATTCTTAACTTCAATGGAATCGCTAAGTTTGAACTCACGTGTGAATGCGCGGTTTGCAATACCTTTGTATAGGTAGTTGTTCTCTGCATCGTCTTTGGCATTGCCTTTGATGCGTAGAGTAGAACCGTCTAGTTCAATATCAATATCTGTTTTGCCAAATCCTGCAACAGCCATCTCAATCGTGTATTTGTTGTCATCATTGCGTTTGACATTGATTGGAGGATAGCCGGGGATTGTTTTAGAAAGTGCTGCATTGAAACTATCGAACTCGTCCCAAAGACGGTCGAAACCAACAAAATACTTCTCAAAGTCTTTACTAGTCATAATTGCCTCCTATTAAGCAAGGTTATTTAAAATTGTACTCCTTTCGGCAGTACATTAGTATATAGTCAATTTTGTTGCGGGGCAACAAATTCAAAGATTGATACTTCTGCTTCTTTGCACATCTGTCGAGTAACATCCATGTTGAAATCCTTGATTTTAGGACTGTTTTTATCAACAGCGTGTGTGACTATATGTTTTATTCCTCTTGAAATAATACTTTTGCAGCATTCATTACAAGGGAAAAAGGTACTATATATTGTACATCCTGTCAAGTCAACAGGAGCATTATCCATAGCGTTTCTTTCAGCATGACAAACAAACTTTAGTTTTGTTTCCCTATCTGCATATCGTGCTGGGTCATCATTGACACCTTTTGGAAAACCATTGTAACCAAGACTAACTACTTGATTGTTTTGGTTAACAATAACAGCACCTACTTTAGATGAGGGATCTTTAGACCAAGAAGCCACATTACTTGCAAGGTCAAGATACCTCAAATCCCACTTCCAAGGATCAGACATTTCGAATGTAACTCGCTTTCCTTGCAGTCTTTTCAAGCAATGTCCAGCCGTTGTTAAACAAATGCTTTTCAATTTCATCGTGAGGATACAACTCGAGATCATCGAATACCCAAACCGATCCAACAACACTTCGTGGTTGGAAGAAATCCATTTCTTCGTACAAGGCTTCTAGGTGATGAGGACCATCAAAGAACACAAAGGCATATTTTTCTTCTACAATTTTGTTTTCATTATAGAAAGGCATACCATCTGCATATCGTTTGAAGAACTCTGTATCTTCTAAACACATGAATACAATGTTGATTGGTTTCCCACAAGCGTATTCATACAAAGCAGACAACGATTCGTTACGCATATCGTTGGTGTAATCAAGCTTTAGAGACGCTCTATTCTCTGTTTCCCCGATAGCATAATCGATATTACCATATGGATCAATACAAACGACGTTACGCTGGTAATCCTGGTTTTCCAAGATACTATCGCAAATGATCTTTAGGCTACCTCCACGACGCGTACCAATTTCACAAACAGCACCAGGAATCCCTTTGATCTTCTTAGCTGCGTTAGCTAGAACATGATAGTCCAAACTATCTGTCTCCAAACCACGTCTTTGCTGTAGTTTGAATTCTCGGGAAAATTGCTTTGTCTCACCACCGTCAGTATAGACTGCACCCAACTTCATCAAACCATCTTGTACTTCAACCCCAATCTTCATGTCCATCACAAAACTCCTTTTTATCGCTTGCCTATATTATATTTAACCACCAACTCCCACTCATCTTTTTCTTTATGTGTTATCACCTTAATTTGGCTCAGCGGTGCCTTTGGTTCTCTGCTTTTTTCAGGAACAATTAGCTTGATCAATCCCCACTCAGCAAGTAAGTTAGCAATCGTATTTCTTCTGCCAATATCTTCTTCAGAGAAGTTGGTTGGTTTACCATCAAGAGCAAAAAGCTCTTTGAAATGAACGATGTAGTACCTACCCTGCTTGTGTAGAATGTGACAGCTTTGGAATAGTTTTTTGTCTTTCTTGGAAGCCACACCAATTCTGGTTAGCGTTTCTCTTACTTTCAAGAAAGCTTCTTCCTCAGCTAAGGTAACCTCTACTAGACTTTCGATGTTCATTATTCACCCTTTTTTAATTTTTCTTTTATAAGGCTTATTTGATCACTAGAAAGTAATGACAGAGCTTCAAAAGTCTTTTCATTGCTATATTTGAAATACTCTTGGACAGCTTCAAAATCACTATTTTCCACTTTTTTCACCCACTTAGCATACCGTCTCGAGGGTCTAATACTATTTAGAAGATATTGATATTGTAGCTTGTTGTCCAATCCATGTCTGCGATTCATCTCGTTTGCATACATGATTGTATCTGAAAAATACGACAAAGACTTGTTGACGAGGAAGGGTTGATACAATTTCTCTGCTAAATCATCCTCCTTACCAATAAGGTTTTTCTTTCCATAAGTGATATCGTTTACAAAGTCAAACGGGCTCATTTTGTCACCGCCATGTACAAACCGATGTTAGAACACGCGTAACTAGCGTATACAACGACCATAGCGGCGTTCCCCAATCGGTATTGATCAATGGCGACAGCACCGTAGATTAGCGCTGTAATAATGATTAGCCAGCCACTCATTTGAATTCCACATCCACCATGATCTCAGTGAAACAAGCTGCCATATTGATTTCGCTATCTGCAACGAAAGCAGCTTTGTACTGATAATCAGCAAGGAATAACACTAGCTGAGGAATGCTGTTTGGTACAACAAACTCAGATGCATAGTCATAGAACTTGCGGAACATTGTTGTCTGATCGATGTCTGAGTTCTCACCAATCCATCTACGAACCTCGGTGAAGTTCTTTGCTCTCATTGCTTGAACCAACTGCTTGAACGACTCATCAGAGAAAGAAACAAGGATACCAGAATCAATCTTGCCTGTTGCAGCATAGCGCTGAAGTTCGTTCAGCATTCGTCTCCAATCAGGAAAGAACTTCTTGATTAGCTCACCAACAACCTTAGTTTCAAACTTGACATTCTCTGTCTCAAGAATATTGACAACACGCTTGTAGAAAAGTGTAGCAAGCTTTGGACGTTCCTCTAGCGGAATCTTAAAGTCAATAACACTACAACGACTATGCAATTCTTTAATGATTCGGTTTGGATAGTTACAAGTAAAGATGAAACCACAGTTACCTGAGAACTCTTCAATAAAGTTTCGAAGAGCAGGCTGTGTTGAATTAGGATTTAGATAATCAGCCTCATCCAAGATCACATACTTTCTTCCTGTATGGAAAGATACAGATGAAGCAAAAGTTTGAATCTCGTTACGCAAAGTGTCAATGTTACCATTCAACGAACCGTTGATAACAATGTAATCACTATCTAGTTCACGCAACATTGCTTTTGCAACAGTAGTCTTACCTACACCAGCCTTACCTGTCAGCAAAAGATTAGGAACAGTGCCATCATCTACAAACCTCTGGAAAGTAGCTTTCAGAGATGGTGACAAAATACAATCAGATATCGTTTGTGGTCTATGTTTTTCGGTCCACAGAAATTCGCTCATAATATAAACTCCCTCAAGTTACTTCTTTTTTGGCGGATCGCCAGCAATCCAATATTCTACATCAGTTCCCTTAAAGTACGCAACATGGTTAGCGTTGATGGTCACGTTAAAGTCTTCTGGAAGCACTTTGATTCGCTCACCTTTGAATACACTACTGAATGCATGCTCACTTGTTCCTACCTCAACCTCGTACTTATTGCTAGTTGGGTTCGATACATCGGTTGCACACATCTTTACATTCTCTGTGTCACCTTCAACAACAATAGAAGGCAACTGTAGAACATGCAATGCTTTCAATACAGATGAAAGTGTTTGTTGTGGTAGATCAAACTGTGCTACAACATTACCAGGAGGAAGCTTCTTATCACCAGGAGTAACAATTAGACTTGGGTCTGCATAAAAATAGTCTACATACTCCTTACCTTGCTTGATACGCATAAACTTCTCTTTGAACTCGATGTCAGGATCTTTGAACAGAGATAGCATTCCAAGAAACTTTTGGATTTCGTAAATTGCTATCTGCCGTTCAAATGTCTCTGTAATCGTAGCCTTTGCCATCACTTCCTTGAGGGTCGAGAGTGATGCAAGAGTGTTACCTGGTTTAATCACGATCGATTGGTTGATCAGCGAGAAGTTCTTCAACAGCTGAATCGTTCTACTCGATAATTTCATAATATAAAGTCCTTAATCAGTTTAACTTCTGTTTCTTTTTCAGCATTGCTTCAGATGTTTCTTTGAAGAATAAAGCTGCGCCTTCCTCACCTAAAATGATTACATAACATTTTTGTACTACAGAAAACATTGCACTTGTTACTAACATCAGTGTTTGTGTATCATCAACATGCTGCTCAATCACAGCACTCATGTTTGATATAATGTCTTCTACAATTTCTTTATTGTATTCGAGATAGGTTCTAGCCTCCTGCTTATTCATTATTTCTTTTTCTTCAGCTGACCAGCATCTGCTGTAGCTGAAGCTCCTACTGAAGCAAGATCGGCAAGGCTACCACTAAACACATAGCTACCAACGTGCTGCAACTGCATCCAAGGACATAACCAATTCTTCAGACCCATCTTGTCTACATTATAGCAGAACATATAGTCTTCAGACAAGTAGCGTTTGGAAGCATTGCTTGTTTGGTTCAACAGGAACTGAGCACGTTTTTGTAGTTCTGTAGGATCTTTACCTTCTGCAATGTCTGCCAACAAGAGATCCAATTGTTCCATCTGATATCCACGGTCAATGATACAATCAAAGAATGCCATGATTTCACGTGAACCATCAAACTCTGCTGTACGAACATGATCGGGCTTGTACCACTGGTGGGTGTATACTTTTTGGTACTCTTCAAAAGTCTTACGACGAATCATCATAAAACCAGTTCCTAGCTCACGAACCTCTACAGGACGGTTGAGAGGAATCTCATTCTGACCACCTTTAGGATTAAACACATAGTCACCGACATACTTTTCAAGTACGCTAGCATTGTCATCAGCAACACCTTTGTTAACAGCCTGAACAATCTTTTCCCAAGAAATACATTTCTTAGGATATGGACCACCCATAACATCGTAATCAGATTCTTCTGTCATCATTGCAAGCATTGCAATAACATCTTGAGGGTTGAATCCAATGTCTGAGTCAATGAACATTAGATGGGTAGCATTGGAGCGCATAAACTCATCAGCACAGTAGTTACGAGCACGAGTAATCAACGACTCATTAAACAAGAAATACAACTGAAGCTGAATCTGATACTTTGCACAAATGGCAGCCAAGTCGGAAATAGACCTTGTGTACATACCAGCACACTGTCCACCATACATTGGCGTCGCTACGAACAGCTTTCGTTTTTGTAGCTCTGCTAATTCAATTTTTAATTCCATATTATTTTACTCCGTATTTTTTATCATGTTCAGAGTCCAAACCATAGGATCCCTGATACTTACTCAACATCTCACTATCAAAAGAAAGATACTGTCCAATCCTTGTACCACGTTGAATCCTTATAGCACCAATCGTCACGTGCATTACAGCAGCCATCACACCGTTATATCCACTATCGTACAATCCTGATGTTAGAAACACACCGTTTCTATTCAATGTCGAACGAGTAATTACCCAACCAGCTTCTCCATCTCCAACAGTAATAATGTTCTTCATTACTACTTCATAGTGACCTGGTGGCAGCTGGTACCAACCAAGATTGTCTGGATGAACAATGCTTGTACCACGATGCTTTTTAAACTCTTCGTTGATAGTAAACACTTCAGGATGAATGTTGAATACTTGATCAAGTCTCAGATCAACAGCATTGGGTTGGGAGTCTTGAGGCTCAACTTCTGTCAACAAACTCCTAGAATTAGTTCCTAAAATATGTTTCATTTCACGCCTTTCCTTTATTAAGTAAATCTCGCCCAATACTACTGATGTCTGTATTGCATGGTGCTATCCCACCTGACCCAATCCAGGCTGAAGTGTTTGGGACCCCTTGAAAAGATTCCGTGTTACATAATTGTTCCACTTCTTTACCATGCACATACAACATCAAAATAATGTAATGAATTGCTTTGAGCAAATCCTTCTTATTCTTACCATCTTTCTTACCATACCGCATCAAATACTTAATTGCTGTATCTCTTGATGTGGTTTCTAATGAACCAGAAGCTTCCCAAATATCAATTACCTGACTACCTGGCTTTACAACATAATGCTGATCGTAAGTTTTCGAAACATAGTCAATCAACTCACTAAGGATCTTGTCTTCGTTGTACCTATACATTTACTTCCCCATTGTAACGCAAAGATTGTTAATGTAGTTCATGTTTTCAATACAGATTTGCTCTGTTGCAGTGTCCACCTTTTCAAAGTCAAAGTCAACTTCCTTCTCAAACTTTCCATTAACAAGACCTGTTGGAGAACTATCAAACTTGATAGCATTCAATCCACACCACACTGCAGCACTAGAATCCCAAGAGGAAATATGTTTGTGGTATTTTCGTAGCAATTTGATTTCATTAGGACCTTCTGTCATACCCAAGCAATGAAATCTCTTGTAAGTTGCCATGCTATCAAGCAATCCTCGGCGTTCCATTTCTTCAAACACCATCAACCGAGACAGATAACGCTGCAACCTAAAAGATTCGTTACGATAGTGGGTTGCGTTACCGTGAGGTCTTTCAGTGATACCGCAAGCAATTGGACATGCCAAAATAGAAATACCAATTAGATCAATTTGTTTGTTGCTGATGGCCCAAGCAAGACTCTTCATTAGACCATCCATATCTCCCAGCTCACTCTGTGGCACGAAGAATGTGCTGTAGTTTCCACGTTTGTTTGCTAGAAACTTTTCTGCTTCTCTAACAGTGAGTTTCCAATGTTGTCCTGGATGATCAGTCATTACAACGCAGCTGGCTTCACACTTCTCTGCCATATCATGGATCTTAGAAGAGTCATACATTGGCTGCCCTCTTTTAAACATCTCGAAAGCAGAGTTATCCATGATCTTAAATTCGCCTTTGACCTCTTGACGATAAAAACGAGCATACTCCTCGTTCTCTTCAACAAGGTGAGCCAATACCAAATGACTATTAGACCAATGAGAAAACTTTTCTAGGTACTTTGTAGGTGTGATATGACAAAAGTCAATAGGATTGTGTATCATTGTTTCTCACCTCCAAAATACATTCTGCATCCATTTTCACCATCTTCAGATACTTCGATCACGATGTCTCGAGCTGGCCAATGCTTGATCATATCAGCGTGTAGATCTTTAGCAATCATTTCACAAGACTTGTAGTTAAGAGATAGTGTACCGTTAGAATACCAGCTCTCTAGTATCCTTTTCAATTGAATGAACTCAACATCACGGTCATCATGGAATACTTCCATTTCCACTCTAAAGTGGAACATATGACGGTGTGGAGTAGCAAGGAAACTAACATCCAGCCAATCGCCAGTTGCTAGCTTTGGGTCTGTAGCAGCTTGAGGATATCTATGAATACCTTCTTTCTGAAACGTCACCCAAATAAAAGACAAATCTTTAGCCATTATAATTCTCCTTCACGTGTTTCTTTACATTAGAAAACACACTTGTAATAAAACTCTCACTCATGCCTTCTGGTAGTATAAACATTTCTGTTATACCAGACAACCCATCAAAGGTTTTATTTGGTTTATTAAAATACTCTTCGAGATAGAAGTTTTTGCGGAAGAAGCATTGTAGCCATTTCTCAATCATTTCAACGGTCTGTCTTGCCTCACGAGCATCTTCCCTCTGAATGTATATATCATCTAAAATCTCAATATTGTTAAAAATATTGTATTGTTCATCATTGAATCTTTTGATAGCTTGAAACCATTTTGTGTGGCCAATCTTATATGCCACTTTACCATCAAGAGTAAATTTAGCCAAGTATACTTTCATTGTAACACCTATAAAAAAAGAGCCGGACAGAGCCGGCTCTTTTTAGTTTACACCAAAATTACTTGCTGCCGAACAATTCGGAACCAGCGATTGCGTACGAAGCAGCAATCATGCTACGGCTTGGCTTGCCAAGTTTGTAGAACGAACCAACGCTCTTACGGGTGTTGGTGTAGATCGAATGACCCTGAGCACGAAGCTCAGCAACACGTGCTGAAAGGTTAGTGATACCCCAGCTTTGAGCTTGGCGCTTGGTTAGTCGGTGTCCTTTGTTAAGGAAGTTCAAGATTGTTTCATATTGAGTTTTCATAAATTTACTTCTCCATTTCAATGTCACATAATAATAGGGTACGTGACTTCCCTTTAACAACCATCTATTGTCTCACATTTTCTTAAAAGAGTCAACAGACAGTTTAGTTTTCTTTAATGCACTTGTTGCCATTTTCACTACACGTGGATGATCTTTCATCTTCAACACGTAGAATGGCTTTCCTTCAATATCTTCTTGACCCATAAAATAGGCTTCAAAGTATTCACCAGAAATGTTGTTAATAAAACCTGTCAAGATAGGTGCAGGTTTCACTTCACGTCTTTTCACAATACATCCCTTTGCATCTTCACATTGTTATAGAACTCTGCCTTAACAGAATCATTGTGGAACAATCCATGTACCACACAGGTCTGTGTTAGACTAGAGTGAGCTTCAACACCACGGTTTTCCATACAACCATGGGTCGCTTGAATATACACAGCTACGTTTTCAGTATCTGTGCTCTTCATAATTTCACGAGCAATCTGATTGACTAGTTCTTCTTGAAGCTGGCCACGACGAGCACACCATTGTGCAATTCGTGCATACTTTGAAAGACCAATCACTTCACCAGTAGGAATAATACCAATGTACGCCACACCGCGTACAGGTTGATGATGATGAGAACACATCGATGTAATTTCAGCTCTGATTACGAGCATGCCTTCAAATCGGCCAGGTCCTTCATTAGGAAATGCTGTTACCTTTGGTCGTTTATCAAA